>Ga0207123_1059_pt1 | contig 20426 bp, 14 predicted proteins | sample Alteio_BWMinHeat_39_FD_153503 | JGI IMG/M metagenome (GOLD analysis project Ga0207123, IMG submission 153503) | Enriched cells from forest soil in Barre Woods Harvard Forest LTER site, Petersham, Massachusetts, United States -... | ecosystem: Environmental > Terrestrial > Soil > Temperate forest >... | reverse complement strand
AAATCATCCCCTGTCGTTGAATAGTGATCATGCGATCATCCACAAGGCGTGCTATCATCATAGCCTGATAGCCTTTGATTAAATCCGCATCTTTGATCCTATGCTGGCATGTAGGGGCTAGCATACCATTCTGATCGAGATAGGAGATTGTTTCGATTGTCGACATATAACCCTTTAAAGCACAAGTAATGATTCAGTTACATGGCCGCGGGCTTCCCAATCCTCAGTGAAACCTCGCAAGGAATCCATAGTAAGGGGATCATCGGCAACCAACTGGGAAAACAATGATGGTTTAAGAGTGGCAGCATCAATACTCATTTCAGCGCAGGAGACAAGCTGATCCGTTGTTTTCAGCGCTGCAGCGATAATTTTAGTTTGAATGCCATACTGTTGATAGATTTTAACGATCATTTGCAAAGAGGCATAGGCTTCGATACCTGAATCAAACATCCGTCCAACATAAGGAGCGGCGTATTTAGCCCCTGCTAATGCTGCCAGCCAAGCTTGCTTAGGATGAAATATAGCCGTAGCCATAACAGGAATGCCTTTCTCTGAAAGGTTTCTTATCGCAACAAGCCCTTCTTCAGTCACGGGAATTTTAACGACAATGCGATTTGAAAAAGCATGGAGCGATTCTCCGCGTTGAATCATCTCCACTGCCTCATCGGCAGTAACCTGTACAGCTAATGGTCCGTCTTGAACGTCCAGAAGGGAACTAATGACCCTCTCATGATCATCATGAGCGCGTGCCAAAAGTGAGGGATTGGTTGTAATTCCGTAAATGAGGCCAAAGCGACTAGCTGCTGTAATCGCTTGAGTATCGCAGGTATCAAGCCATAATTCCATTGCATTCTCCTTTTAGAGGGAACATAGTCCTCTTTAAAAATTCCTGCAATAGAAGTCTTTAGTTTTGATAATTTTCACGTAGGAGGTGGTTGATTCTCCCAAATTACCGGAGTTTCGAGAATCTCAGGACATTCAGATTTTAATTTTTCAACTATAGGACCTGTTGCTCGGAACACAAATGAACCGAGATACTTATCACCAGCTGTTTCGTCAGCTGTTTGCGTTTTAATCATGTCAAGGGTCTGCATTAATGGAAGAGATGATTTTTCTATAAATTGTTTCATAACAGCAAACAATTTGTTATAAACCATTTGGATCTTTTCATCGGTAGAAGATAACTCATCTTTCAAATGAACATTTGTATGCTTTGCTGCAAGTTGTCCGAAATTCATTTTTTCTTTAAGACCTGTCATTAAAGCTTGTATCATCACCTTTGTGATGCTAATTACAGCTTCGGCTAAAATTGTTTGTGCCGCCTTAACTTGCATATCCTTACTATCCATTGATGTAACTGGATTCAGTCTTGGAGAAATTGCGCTCATATTTACATCCTTTTAGTTAGGGTTTCTGTCGCCGTTTCACGGCTGCTATTTTCTTTTCAATCTACCACAGGCTGACGCCTGTGGCTATATACTTCCGCCGCATACGCGGCTTAATACAAGAGACTTACGTTTCCTTAGCTTGATGCCTATGCCGCTGCCGCGGTATAGAACATTCAAAAAAATGAGACCTTCCAATTCTTTCCAAGAACCAAATATCGCAGTATTTTTTTACAAACAAAAAATGTTTTTATTGTTGTATATTTGAGAAAAAATGAGCATTTGATTGATAGAGAGCTATTTGCTGTTCTTGACTAGAGGTTAATGCCTTCAAACGTCGAATTTCAGCTATTGCACTATGCATGATTTTTAATAGTGGTTGCTTTCCAGCCCTAACCTCAGACTTATCTTCATTAAGAAGTGCTGCCAATTCGATCGTAGCTTCTCTCTCATTTTTTCGTCTATTTCGATCAGTTACTTTATGTTTAATAGATTTTGAAGATTGTGAAGGGCTAGAATCTCCCTCCTCACTTATAGGGGTATTGCTTTTAGATAAATCCACGTGCCTTCTTTTTTTTGAAGGCTTCTGTTCTTGAAGTGGGGTTGTCACTGATGAGGAATTAGAACTATTTTGGGTCGACAAACTCCGGGATGAACTTGCGGAAGAACCCGCTAGCCCTGCCGTTGATGAAGCTGCCTGTAAATAGACAGGAGCCTCAACTAATTCAGGAGGCGTGACATTACCCCTAAGAAGAAGGGGCACTGAAGATATTCCATCTTCCGTTGATGATAATATTCCATCCGTATTCGGGCTAGATATACTTCTGAATAAGTGTGGAGGTATTGTTACCCTCGGAGCGTCTGATGCCAGAAAGCTCGAATCTAAATATTCTTGCTTAGTATCAAGAGTTCCTGCACTTGGAGGTGGATCAAAAGAGAAATCTAGAGGAGGAGGGGTTAATCGCAAAAAATCTGACCGGACTGACATATTAAAAACCTCATTAAAATACTATTAATCAACAACTACAATAACAGTTAGTAAAATAAAACTCAATAATTAATCTATAAATTAAATAAACGAGGATCATCACAAAAATAAATGGTTAGATCAGATGATCCGATTAGTTGCTAGGGATTTAACGCAGAGACGGAGAGACAGAGAGACGCGGAGAAAGAATAGATTAGGTAATTATGGCCATCATTAGTTTCTCTTTGCGTCTCTCCGTCTCCCTGCCTCTGCGTTAAATTCGGGGGTATTGCATAATTCACTACTAGCTTAACCACTCATTTGTTTGGTGACCCATAAATGATTTTTTAAAACATTGTGTGAACGTACATGTACTTAAAATAACTCTGGATTAGAAAAAAGACTCAATAAGAGAAACCTAATTTATACCGGAATCTTTGCGTTAGGACAACAATCAGATAAAAGACCAAAATGATGCACACCACTATTCCTGCTGTTGATAAAGCAATATCATAGACCGTCAATAAATGCCTGGAAAGCGCCACGCCAAAAACAGCCGCCATTGATCCAATCAACACCGCCAATGCCAGCAGCCGCTTCAAATCATGCGACAGCATGCGGGCTGTCAAAACAGGACCCGTAATGAACGCCAAAACCATCAATACTCCCACAGCCCGAAATGCTCCAATTGTAGTGGCCGATACCTGAGCCATCAAGAGATAGTTAAAAAATACAGGAGCAAATCCCAAAGCCCTCGATAAACCCGGATCAAAAGATGTAATTTTAAATTCTTTAAAGAATAACCCTATCGATAAGATATTGATCCCTAAAATAATATAAACAAGCTTGCAATCTTCCAATTGCAAAGCATCCACATTACCCATGACAATCTCAGTGCCTATGTGCGCGTTGCGCGTCAACACTGTTAAGGCTATAACACCGATGGCAAAAAGTGTTGTAAAAACCAAACCTGTACTTGCATCTTCCTGCAGTTTGACCACCTTTGTCAGCATCTCAGTCAAAAAAGTCGTCACTAATCCCATGATCAAGGCGGCGATGAGCAGGGCTGTAATATTAATTTCTTGATAATGATGATTGTGGCCAGCTTCAGAAGAATGATGCGTCCATAAGAATGCTATGACAATGCCAATTAAAATTGTATGGGATAACGAATTCGCCAGCATCGTCATTTTCTTTAACACTAAAAAAGTTCCTACAAGAGCTGAGGAAGCTGCGACGCCAATCAGAACAACGACTTGAATTTCATCCGAAGCCAAATTCTCCAAAGAAAGCTCCCCTCGCAAGAACGCCCACAAACGAATAGGTAACTGCAATAGAACTCCCCAAAATGTGTGCCCTGAATAGGGATTAAAATATCCTGATCCGTCCATTAAACTTCCAGTCCTCTTGCAGGTATTGGCTGATGGTGCGGGTCATATTTTGGATTATCCAGAAGCAAAATAAGCTGTGATTCTATTTCAGGGGTAATAATATGCTCCATCTCTTCGGCGCTGCGATGCACTCTTTCTGTTCCAACGCCTAAATAATCGACTAAATAGACTTCCCACAAGCGGTGAATACGCACAATCCGCGCTGCCCAAAGTAATCCGGCCTCCGTTAAATAATATCCGCCCTGAGTTCGTTTAAGCCACCCATAATGGATCAAACACCACAAAATAAATCGTAAATAAAGCGGTGAAGCGGTCTGATATTTAGCTATCTCAGCAAAAGGAACGGTTTTAGATGGACCGTATCTCCATATGGCTTTTAGTAGATTTTCACATAAGCACCGATAGCGAAAGCCTGCCACCCTCCACATACGGACAACAAATCCTCGTTCCGGAGCAAATAACAATGAAAATAAACAAATCAATGATGCAAAAATCACTATCATGGGTCCCGTGGGCAAAGTCAGGCGGTTGGAAGGAAAATCGGAGGCCAGGTATTTCGACATTTCAACGGAGAGGTAATTGCCAAAAAACCCGCTGAGGAGCCCAAAAAAACCGGCCAGTATAAACATCCAATAGAGCTTATTGGAATATTGCCTGGCAGCTACAGCAGGTGCGATAAGCATGGCGGACATTAAGACCACGCCGACTGAGCGGATGCCAATGACAACAGCGAAAACAATCAATATAAAAACGGTGACATCGATACCGCGGGTATTGATGCCCAGGCTCTTAGCGTAATTGCGATCAAAAGCCATGACGTAGATCTCTTTATAAAAGAAAATCACAACACCTATAACAAGGGCTGCCAATATCCCGTAGATAACAATATTGATATCGGTCATCGTTGCGGCTTGACCATATAGATACACCTGAATTTGCCGATATAAAGAAGAATAGGCAAACTGCACTTGACTTGCCATGGTCAACCCTATTCCAAAAAAGGCTGAAAGCACAAAGCACAACGCTGAATCGCTTCGTACTTTTAGATAGCGTTCAAGAAAGGAAATGGTCCATAAACCGATAAAGGCGGTGATAAAAGCCCCGACCATGACAAAGATTGAAATGACAAAATTTTGATCTTCACCTATCTCCAATAATCCTGCTAAAATAATCCCGCAGACAACTCCTGGATAGGCCGCATGAGAAAGAGATTCCCCGAGAAGGGATTGCTTCTTTAAAAAAACGATCACACCGACAAGAGCCGCTGCTAGACACATCAGCATGCAGCCGATAGTGGGCGCCCGTAAAACAGCATCGGTGAAATAAATTAAAGGGGAACCAAACATCAAAACCTCAAAAGCCATATAAAATTAGCTAAAACACCCTCAAAGCCACGCGAAGCGTTTGGAGTGCGCAGCCCCATAAGCTCTAACTTGTTTCCTTTATTGCCGCCACTACCGTGGCTTCATCTTTTTTTTAAATTTTCCCACGGCTTGCACCTCCGGCGCTGCACCATGGGCTAGTATTAAATTGTACCTCTGGTACAAAAGCATTTCAGGCTCCCATTCTGCAGAATAGTTTCTAATAAGACACTTTCTTTTGTGCCGGAGGTACAACTCAATACTAGCCCATGGTGCAGCGCCGGAGGTGCAAGCCGTGGGGAACATAGAAAAAAAATAAAGCCACGGCAGTGGCGGCAATAAAGCGTACAAGTTAGCACTTATGGGGCTGCGCACTCCAAACGCTTCGCGCAGATTAATGTGTACTTTAGCTAGTGTAAGTCGCTTTATTTTCTTAGACCTGCTGTTTTCGATTGAGATAATTTCAGCACCTCATCAAAAAGGGCGTGGCTCTTGCCATATGTCATATTTAAAGTATCTGAATTAAAAACCTCTGCAACATCTCCACAAGCTATCAAACGCATATTCAGCATAATAATCCAATCGAAATAACTCTCTACCGTATTTAAATCATGATGCACCACAAAGACTGTTTTTCCTTTAGCTTTAAGCTGATGTAAAATATTCATGATGGCTGTTTCAGTGGCCATGTCGACATTAGCAAACGGTTCATCCATGAAATAGACGTCAGCCTCTTGCACCAAAGCCCGCGCAATAAAAGCTCTCTGCTGCTGTCCTCCTGAAAGCTGACTGATCTGGCGATCGGCATAAGCTGTCATTCCAACTAAATCGAGATAATGATCCGCCAGTGCCCGATCGGCCTGACGCGGTCGCTGAAATAATCCTAATGAACCATACCTTCCCATTAATACGAGGTCGCGAACAATAATGGGAAAATCCCAATCTACACTTTCACGTTGAGGCACATAAGCTACGCGCTGACGACAGGCACTGAGAGGCATTCCAAAAAACTCAATCTTTCCCGATATTGGCTGCAGTAATCCCAATGCCGTTTTGATGAAAGTGCTTTTACCAGCTCCATTTGGTCCGATTATCCCAACAATTTTACCATTGGAAATCTCTAAAGAAACATCCCATAGCACTGGTGTTTTATCGTAATTTACGGTGAGATGATGCACTTGAAGGGCGCAGGAATCATCATGAGAGCCCTGTTTTGACATAAGAAAAATTACCCGCCATTTTGTTTAAGATAAGATGCAATCACTTTGGCATTATGCTCGATCATCTTGGTGTAGGAATCGCCATCAGAACCGGGTTTACCCATCGCATCGGCATAAAGAGGGACTTCTGCCATCTTGACATCCAATCCCTTTTCTTTAGCTGCCTGAACTATTTTTCGAATGGAATCTCGATTTACGTTGGATTCAGGAAAGAGCACATGAATATGATATTGAGCCAAATGCGTGATTATAGCTTGAATATCCGTTGTGCTAATCTGGCTTTCAGGCGCCAAACCTTCAGGGGAAACAAAACGTTGGCTCCATTCACTTTCACTTTCATCCGCCTTAGCAAGATAGGCTCTTGTAAAATAATTAAAGGCATCGTGACTTGTGACCAAATAACGCTTCTCACTAGGAATATTCTGCAATTCACGGCCTGCTAGCCGATGAGCTTCCGTTAAAGCTTCCAATTGCTTAACGCCATTTTGTTGATAGGCTTCAGCGTGCGAAGGATCTTTTTGACTTAATGCTGCAACGATATATGGGATTGTTTTGGACCAAAGAGAGATATCCATCCAGATATGCGGATCGACTTGCCCTTTGTAGTAATAGGCAAGTGAAGGATTATCATCCATCAGCCTAGTGCCTAATGGAATAACTTTGCTGTTTTTCGTAAGATAACTTTGCAGACTTGGTCCGTGCTCTAATCCTAATCCATTGAAAAAGACCAGATCTGCAAAAGCAAACTTTTCGTCATCCCCTTTCACAAGCTGATAAGAATGAGGATCTAACTCTCCCTTTATTAGAACAGAAGCATCAACATACTCTCCACCTATCTGTTTGACCAGATCATCTATCATTGCAATCGTGGATAGTACTTTTATTTTTCCATTGGGAGTCATCCATAGCTGCCGTTCCCGCCCCTGACTTGGTGCATCTCCACAAGAACATCCAACAAGCACAAATAAAATCATCGAAATGATAAGTTTATTTGCCCATTCCATACAAGGTTGCATAACTATAAATTCCATTGGAACATCCCGAAGTAAATTTCACTTGTAAAGCATACAGTCCAACATTGGCAATTCGCACTGCCCGGACATCCTCATCAACATGAGGTTTAATTTTTGATTCCAGGCATTTGGCGCAAGGGCAATGTTTCTGGATCTCGCTTAATCGATAGTCTTTTGTTTGACGATCGCTCCATTCGACGGTGAAAGCAAAGTTGTCTTTCTGCCGAATTGATTTAATAAGTAAAGGAAGTTTTGTCATGACATCTCCTTCCATGCAAGTTCAAAAGATGGCAGACATTCTTGAGCTACTCGTTTCATAGCCGTAAGTTGCGCAACCAACGCTTTAGCCACTCCTTCAAATGCCAACGCGGAAGAAGATAAAGGGTCGTCATCAAATAACGCCTTACCTTCATCGCCGCAGCGGCAAATTTCCGGATCGATCGGAATTTCCCCTAAAAAGGGAGATTCAATCTCTTTAGCTAAACGTTCGCCGCCGCCCTGCCCAAATATAAATATTTTTTCATCCGTGGTCTTATGATGATAATAACTCATATTTTCTACTATTCCGACAATAGGAACATTCATTTGATGAAATAAATTCACAGCTTTTCGAACATCCATTAAAGCGACTTCTTGTGGTGTTGTCACCATGATAGCCCCAGATAAATTTGCCTGCTGGCTTAACGTCAGTTGAATATCACCTGTTCCCGGTGGAAAATCGATGATAAGAAAATCCAGATTGCCCCAATCGACATTTTTAATAAATTGCCCAATCACACCATTAGCTATCGGTGCCCTTATAGCTGCCGCTTCGTTGTCTTTTCGAAAAAAAGCCATGGACATCATTCGAATACCTTTGCAAACAGCCGGAGATATCATTTCCCCTTTTTGCACAGGCAGTTGATCTTCCGGCAACATTCTGCGCATCGATGGACCATAAATATCGGTATCCATAATGCCAACAGAATACCCTGCACGCTTTAATGCCAATGCCAGATTTACTGTCACGGAAGATTTTCCAACCCCCCCTTTTCCTGCTGCAATCGCAAGAATATGGGTTATCTTGGCTAAAGGGGGCTGCTTTTGCTTTTCAAACATCTTTAGAGGCATAATCACCCTTAACTAACATTAATAATCAAACGAATCTTAATACATCAGTTTACATTAATATTGAGAAAACAACAAGGAAAACCACATAACCAAACAGTGAGGAGAATAAATTTTTGTTGCAGAAAATCATATAATTCATTAGTTTTTCTTATTAAATAAACAATCATCAAAACCTAGAATGATAGTGATGGAACTGTAAGACTTGGAGAATGCTTTTTACTTAGCTGACAATCAATTTTGTTAGAAGCCGTCTTCATTACAGTTGCGCCACTAATAGATTGTATATAAGCTAGATAAAAAACATGAGCAAATAAAGAAAAACAACAATAGAAGGAAGGAAAATCTAATGAGTAATGCAAAACATGAAGGCAAATCGCTTGAAACATTAATACAACAAGCAACAAAAAAAATTGGTGCAAAAAAAGAAAATGACATCTGTCGTTATTTGCCTATTTCTACAGGCGGTTATATCCATCACTTTACAATGCGTAAAATGAAAACAGAAGCTCCTGAACAACTTACTGCTTTAGTTACAAAATACATCATTAATGCAGATAAACCAGTAAATGTACCGCCAAAACCACGCGCTGCCCGAGGTTCACGTAAACGCCGCGATCAATTCTTGTTTTCAAAACAAGACATCGAACGCATGCTCAATATGGCAAGACTTGCCGGTGATAAAGACATGATCCGTAAACTTACTCCGAAAAAAGATCTCCGCACAGTCAAAAGAGAACTCATAGCTTCTATCCGTCATAGCAGAGTTGATCAAGAACTTTGGCATTTCTATGTCGAATCAATCAACAACCACCAACAACTAGCTTTAGCTGGTATTCCTGGTGCTGCTCCAGCGTTTGCTAACGCCTAAGCAATTAAGAAACTGATTATCAGTATCTCATTTTCACCTTGGAAGCGTTCTCGTTTCCAAGGTTTTTTTTTCAAAAATATAAGCAATATTTTGCCTTCTTAGCCAACTGACCAAAAAGTCTTGTAAGGCATAACTAACGTTCGTTTTATCATTGCTTGAAAAAGCCGGATCCATACATAAAATCCGCTTTTTATCTGCATCATAACCTTTGACTACTATTAAATGTCCCTGTTCATACGGCTCGGCGCTTCCATGTAAAGGTCCTTTTATGCTTACCACAACAGGCATCTGCAATTTCAGTCTTTCATAAATTTCATCAAACCCTTTCAACCGCTGCACCCAGCATCGCCAGGAATTTCCTAAAATAGTTGATGCATGGGCTGTATTCAATACCCAATTGCCAAAAATATTAAAAGTCTCGTCCCATGCCTTGAAAGCAAAATCTACAGAATCAACTTCATCACTTTTAAGCAAATATCTAAGTACTGATGTTGTCGAAGTAGCCGAACACATGCGATGATGAAAAGGGTGTGGCAATTGCATTTGAGAAATAAGAGGCACATCGATGTCCAGGGAAGACCATGCCGAATTTGGGTTTTCTATATTTAGCAATGAGGGAACGCTCACACAGGCATGTAGAGATTTGAAACCTTCAAGTGCTTCATCACCTAAGGTTTCAATTTTAATCTTAAATCCAACAGCTTTGTTATTCTCATTTAATAACTGCACAATATCCTGACATACATTTATGTGATGCTTCGAATCTGTATTTTCTCCACTATGTTGGCTGTTAGCCCCCCAATCGGCATATAAAAGCCAATCGGACCAATCCGCATCTATTTTTAAACTGACACTCAATTTAAATGAACTTCCCGATTTAGGACGAGCGGCATTCCAAGAAACAATGAGTTCATTAAAAGGAATGCTGTCTTCACAGTCCCAGATATACTCTTTCTTTTTGGATTGGATTTGGTGATGATAAGTTTGAATCATATAGTTTTTCTCTAACAAAGTCGCAGAGAATAACAACATAAGATGTTTTTTTCTATCAAATTTATCTATAAAGAGATGGACTGACTGGACTAACTGGACAGTCCAACGTCCAGTTGGTCCAGTTGAGACAATTGCAAAAGTCAAACTAAGAGCATTAAAAATGCGGTTTTAATAACCGCGAAGCGGTGGAAGCGTATAGCCCCACGCGTCAGCGTGGGGTTATTACACAAAAAAGCGAAGCCGTGAAACGGCGACAGGTATCGTTGGCCCCTGTCGCCGTTTCACGGCTGCCGCTAACTATATTATCCACCCCACGCTTACGCATGGGGCTATACGCTTCCACCGCTTCGCGGTTATTAAAGCCTCATTTTCAATACTCTATGTTGAATTTAGCAATTGTCTCAGTCAGTCCAACGTCCGACACTTCACACATCTTGACTTTATATCAAAAGTATAGTAATTGTTTGAAATCTACAGAGGGGCATATGCAATCAAAGATCAATCTTTTTATTTTTCAGATACTATTCTTTCTTCCCTTGCTATTACCTGCATCTGATTTCCCTTATGATCCTCCGCAAAATTTCACACTTTCAACCAAATACATTGCCGTCCATCATCCCGTTACTACCCGCGATATAACAGCACAGCTTTATTTCGATCAAGGCCTGACGTTTCTCTATGCCTTTAACCATGATGCCGCTTTTTGGTCGTTTTTAAGGGCTGCCCAAACAGATCCCAATATGCCCATGGCCTTTTGGGGCATGGCGCTGGCCATAGGCAGAAATATCAACGCCGATATCACAATTGAAAGAGCGAATAAAGCCTATGAATTTGTAAAAAAAGCTGCGCTGTTGGCGACTAACGCACCTCAACAAGAGCGTGATTACGTATCGGCTCTTCTACAGCGGTATAAAAATGCTTCACAGACTGATTCCGGTCAACTTAATAAAAATTACAGCCTAGCCATGCAGGCTCTGTCGAAAAAATATCCCGATGACTTAGATGCTGCCGTGTTAACTGCCGAAAGCATCTTGGACATTAACCCTTGGCATCAATGGAGCGTCGAGGGCAAACCCTTGGAAGGTACGCAAGAAGCGGTAAAACTGATAGAATCTGTATTAAAGCGCGATCCACAAAATTTGGGCGCGAACCACTACTATATCCATGCCATCGAAGCCTCCAACCATCCGGAAAGGGCGTTGATGTCTGCCGAACGCTTGAAAACTCTGTTGCCATCATCCGGCCATATCCTACATATGCCCTCTCATATTTACTTGCTGGTAGGTGATTACCAACAAGCAGCCTTGTCCAATGAAAACGCTATTGCAGCTGATAGGGAATATATCCGTGAATTTGGAATCATTGGAAACTATCCGGTTCACTACCTATCGCATGAGTATTTCTTTATTTCCAGGGCATACAGCATGGCTGGACGCTATCAAGACGCTAAAAATGCAGCCGAGCAGCTATCTATATTTTATTCTCCCTACTCCAAAACGATGCCGGGTTTGGAATATTATTTTAGCTGTCCCATGTTCGTTTTGTTGCGATTTCATAAATGGACAGAAATCCTTTCCCTGCCGCAGCCTGATAGCGAACTCTTGGTATCAAATGTTTTATGGCATTTTGGTCGAAGTGCCGCCTTTGCTTATTTAGGAAATAAGACTCAAGCGACAGAAGAACAGAAACAATTTTTAGAGGGAAAAGCAAAATTACCCTCAAGCGCGATCTATGGTTACAATACTGCAGCCACCATCCTTTCGATTGCAGAAGTCTCTTTAGCAGCCCACCTCGCGATTGCTGGTGGAGAACTTCCTAAAGCCATCCAATTCCTTGAACAAGCTATTAAAATTCAGAATTCTCTAAACTATAATGAGCCACCAGATTGGTACTTTCCCATCCGAGAAAGCTTAGGAGGCGCCTTATTAAAATTGGGGCAATTCTCTCAAGCGGAGGAAGTCTTTCGCAAAGAACTCGAAATCCATCCTCTTAATGGCCGAGCTCTATTCGGCTTGCAGGAAAGCCTCTTGGCTCAATCCAAAACTTACGATGTCATTTGGGTGCAAAAGGCATTTCAAAAGGCATGGATGTACAGCGACATCGATTTAACGGTGGACCAGCTGTAAAAGGCCTTCATTGATACGTGTCTTATTTTATTAAACGCAAAGGCGCAAAGACGCAGAGACGCAAAGAGTGAACTAAGCCTTAAAAAATTATTAATGAAAAACTTCATTAACTTTTTCTTTGAGGATTAGTTCACTCTTTGCGTCTCTGCGTCTTTGCGCCTTTGCGTTTAATAAAATAAAACACGCAACGACATAGACCTTTAGGCTCTTTTTGGCGTTTATTAATTTGTTACTTTACAAACGAGTCGAAGTTTATTAATCCCGTCTGTTGAAACATAATCATGATGATAGCAACCGGCACAACCCAACGCACAAAAAAGCGCCAAATTCCCCACAAACCCGCCATGGAAGATCCCGATCCAAATTCTTCTTTGCACGCTTCCTTATCAAAAAACCAGCCGACATAAATAGAAATCATCAATCCGGCGATCGGCAGAAACCAGATCGAGACCAAATCATCCATCGTTCCAAAAAATGTCTTGCCGAAAATTTTTGTCCAATTTCCAAAGATAGTATCCGTCCCTGATAAGGCACTAGGAATGCCAAAAATAAAACAGGCTAATCCGCTGGTCAGAACCGATTTTCTTCGCGACCAACCCAGCAAATCCATCGAGTTGGCTGCTATAACTTCCACAAAAGCAATTGCAGATGTCAATGCAGCAAAGACAAATAAGACAAAGAATGTAATCGATATTAAAAGAGACCCGGGCAATTTGGCAAATAGTACAGGCAGCGTTTTAAAGATCAACCCTCTTCCTTCCTCAGGAGAAAAACCAAAAGTAAAGATAATTGGAAAAATCATCAAACTAGCCAAAACAGCCACGCAAACGATTGTGATTCCAATAATCAAGCCAGTCTTTGGAATATCCTCGCTTTTGCGCATGTAACTTCCATAAGTCAACATAACGCCCTGACCAAGACTCAATGTAAAGAGTGATAACCCTAAAGCTTCCAACGCGCTGGAAGGTCTCATTTTACTGAAATCAGGGGAAAGAATAAAATGCGCCGCCTGTGAAAAGCCCTCTAATGTGGTGGAATAAATAAATAAGCTGATGAGAAGAATAAACAATCCACTCATCATGAATTTGCTCCAAAATTCGATGCCTTGCTTTACCCCGGGCAGCAACAGAACGACAACCAAAAGAGTAAACAAAAAATGCCAAAATAGAGTGATGTCACCTGAAGCATAAAGCAAATCAAATCGCTGAGCTACTTCCTGGACAGATAACCCTTTAAAGGATTCATTTAACGACATAAGGATATAATTTAATCCCCATCCTCCAATGACGCTATAATAGGACATGATGATGAAGGATGAGAGCACGCTAAGCCAGCCTGCGGATTTCCAAACGGTGGAATTATTAGCGAGAGAAGCGAAGACGCCAACGGCTCCTCTTTGAGCTCTTCTGCCTAATACCAATTCAGCAATAAAGACAGGGATACCAATGAAGAGGGTGCATAATAGATAGATGATGACAAATAGTCCGCCTCCATTTTCACCTGTGACGTAAGGAAATTTCCATAAAGTTCCCAAACCAATTGCAGAACCGGCAGCAGCGAGGAGAAATCCTAGATGTGAGCTCCAATGTTCTCGAGTTTTTTGCATATTTTCTCCAAATACATATCATACCCAATTAGGGAATATTAAATTAAAATAAGACCATAAGCCCTACATTGATATCATATACGAGTTGTTGATTTCAATAGATTTTCCAATTCAAAGGAAAATAAAAAATTCATAATAGTTTATCAAGTTATGAATCAAAAGATTGCCTTAAATTTGGAGTGCGGTGACTTGTCACCGCTTTTTCGACAACACATCTGCTGACAGTTGTTTCTAAGTAATGCCACCATAAGCTTATCTCGGGAAAAGTGGTGACTTGTCACATACGCATCAGGCTAAGGGAATATTAGCGCATGTGCTAAACCTCGAAGAGGTGGCTAGTGTAAAGCCCATGATGTAGCGCCGAAGGTGCAAATCGTGGGTTGGATTAAAATAAAAAGGTCAGCCTCGAAGAGGCGGCTAGTGTCTCTCCCCGGGTGTAGCACCGAAGGTGAAAACCCGGAGAATTCGTCATTGAAATTGCTCTTTGAAAACATCTTTTGAACCTACCCCGGATTTTCACCTTCGGTGCTACATCCGGGGAGAGACACTAGCCGCCTCTTCGAGACTGACTGATTAATTTGAATTAACCCACGATTTGCACCTTCGGCGCTACATCATGGGCTTGACACTAGCCACCTCTTCGAGGTTTAAGCAAAAGATGTTTGCGTTCTTAGTTTACGTACTAAATATTTATGTTTTTTCTTCAATTACTCCGGCTAACTTCAATAAGGGGATAAGACCAATTTTAGCTATTTTGCCTTCAGCATCCTTAAACGTGTTGGCATAGACCGTACGTCTTATATCCTCCATCGCAAGAGACACTGTCCCATGGGTTCCCGGGTTATAGGTTATCTTTTCAGATGACGCCAACTGACTCATCTCCTTATCAAATTGTTCCTTAGCTTTAATGAGATCGCCAACAATTGCATCGGGAAGATCAGGATTCATAACCCTTAGAGCTTTTGCAAATGCTGCTATAGCTTCATTCCTTTCAACGATCTTCTTCAATGCACTCGTAAGAGTTTTGCGCTCCTGCAGAGTTTTTCCCGGATCACACAGCTTCCTCAACTCCTGCTCATCAGTACTGCCGGAATTCCCTATCTTTGAAGTTATCGACAAAGGCAGTCCTTCCATGGAAACAATGCGTATGCCGGCACAGGCCGTAGACTTCATGAAATTTTCTACTTTATCCCTATCGGATAAGTCTTTAAGGTTTTCCCGCAAACGTCTCAATATGGATTTTTCCCCTTCGGCTATCTCTAGCTTCACTGCCGGCGTAAAAATTTCAAAGGTCTTCGGAGTTTGCTCTTGAAAATAGAAAGAGACCTCATCCTTGATTTCCTCTAGGCTTTCCCTAAAAAGCATCATATGGGAAGATCTCCAGGCTTTACTCATTTCTTCACGCGCTTTCCACACCGGTAGATAATCTTCAGCATAAGCATCGGGCGCGTCAGCTAGTCCAACAGCATAGGAAAATTGCGCTTCATCATGCGAGTTTCCTAAATGATCTTTATGCATCATTAAAAGTTGAACTGCATGTTTTAGAGCCTCTTCTGCGCGCAATGCAACCAAGAGAGGGAATGTCAGTTCTTCAGCTTTGCTCTCTTCTGCTTCCGATGCTTCCCCTGCGAGCTTCTTCTCAATTTCTATGCGATGCTTCTTGGCCGCTCCTTTCTTCTGGCTAATCTCCACCTGATAGGCAGAGGAACAGCGATTTTGGATTTCGGTGGCGGCAATGGACACAAATTGACTGGCTGTCATCTCAGGATCGTTCAGTAATTCCAATTCATTCAATAGCTCTTCAAGATCAAGCACCAGGATGCTATAGTGTTGATTTAGTTTTACAGGACCTTCTTCTGCTTTTGGTGTTCCTGTCCAAATCTCTTTGACTTTGATTTTCTCTAGCATAACGCCCAAAGCATCCTTGACCTGTTTATATGTATATTGTCCCAAATAAATGGGGCTGACTTTGCTTTTACCCTCAACTAAGCCCTCATCGAAAGACAATGTTTCAAAAAGATCTGTGACTTGTTTTGCTACCTCTTTAGCGCGATTGTCATATTCATCCATGGGAATAGCTTCTCTAGCAATGCTCTTGGGTTTTTCAAGCCAAGTTTTGGAAGGCTGTGTTGTCTTTGAAAGCTCTTCATATTCCAGACCTTTTGATAGGGCTTCAAGTCTGATTGAATTAAGATGCTGGGCAATTCCAGAAGAATTTACCATCTCTATAGCAAACAAAAAACCAGAGGGATTTGTTTTCCATAAGTAAAAAGATAAGGTCTCGCCCATTTCATCTTTCCTATTCAATAGATTGAAAATGCTCAGACTACTAGTGGACCTTTTCATATATCTCAACACTTCCTGAACATGCAAAGCACAGTATCCCTCTTCGTTTTGTACTTTTAGAAGCTTCATCAACTCTGCCTCCGGAAGCAGATTTTTATTGACTACGAGGGCTAGTAATTTTATATTTGTATGAAAGGGTAGGTTCCCTTTATTGTCGGGAAGGCTGAGTAACGCAATTAGTTCTTCTTCAGACAATTTTAGCAACCGGTTCTCGATTTCCTCTTCTTCTATATTGTCAGCATTTCTTAGATGCAATATTGTCTCTCCACAAGCATTTTGAACTTTTAGAATTTTCATCATCAACTCATTTGGCATTGAAAATGGAATTGCCTCTCTAAACCATTCATTGAGCTCATACGAAGAGGCACGTGAATTCAAATAATTTTTTATGAGATTATGGAGAACTGAGTCTTTACTCATAATGGTTTGCTTCGTAAGTATTTCAACCAGTTGTTCCTGTGGAAGAAATCTTAATATTGTAAAGCCTTTTAAATAATGCAATGGCGTCTTTCCCAAACAATCTTGGACTTTTAATATATCGCCATAAGCAGCAACATCTTGAGCATGATCTGCTTGAGGACCAAGCTTCTGCTCTAATATCTCATCAATTTTTTCTCCAACTTCGGATGAATGCCATGCCGTTTTTCCATCGGCATCTTGAATTTTCAGCACTTCAATTAGATTGTCCTTGAAGTGCTCCAGAAAAAGCGCGGCCAATTGCTCATCCTTCCACCAGACCCCTCCAGAAACGATAAGCAGAGCTAATTGCTCTGTAGTAAGCTTCCCTATTAAAGCAGGCGTAAGGACTTTTTCAAGTTTTAAAGTAATCAAAGGGGTGTTTCCGTTTCGATCGGAAATTTGCAGCAATTGTGCAAGATTCTCTTTCGTCAGAAAGGTGCTTAGAAGACTCGTTTCAACCATGAATCCCCCCTGCCTCTCAAAGAAGGGTTCAAGACTCATTTGAACAAGAAATTTTAGCATGGCCGGATCATGCAGAGCTGTTCGCCCTTCAGCATTCGGCCTCTTTGCAGCTTCAAGCAATCCCCTAAAATCAGGACACAATTCGTTTATTAAAGCGTCTTTATTCTTGGGATTATCTAAAGGAGTCTTGCCTTTTTTATCGCGAACCTGCAGGAGTTCTAATTTACTTTCGTTTGACAAATCTCTTAAGATGGGGAAGAGACCTGGTACATTAGTTTGGATTAAAGGTTCGAGCATGCGATGTAGAACCGTTTGCCCCATATTATCTTGAATCTTAAGAAAGGCTGCATGCTCTTCTTTCGGGGTGTTTTCCAAGATCAACTTCAAGATTCCTTCCTGAAATGCAATAGGAGAAACGACAGCGCCGGACATACTAGCCAGCTCAACGCGTAGTTCCAACGGAAGCTCTTTCAGAAATGGCCATAAGTTCCTGAATATTGCCGGATAAGAGAGCGGAAAATTACCATTGGCATACGGAGTTCTAAGTAGTTCCATTAACTGTTGAGGACGAGCAACTAAAAACTCCATGATGCGTGTTTTGAAAGGATTTGCTGCATCTGATTTAATGAGAGCAAAAATGGGGCCGCCAAGCATTTTTTGGTTTAAAAGCTCTATAAATTTATTTTCGCCAATACGGTTGATTAGAAGATCCATGAGAGCATTGATTATAATCGCCGCAGACGTCTCTTTGGATTTAAATAAATGTAAGGTGCCGAGGGTTAATAAGGGGCCACCGAGTTTAATAGTAGTATCGCTATAAATCTCAAATAATTGCTCACCGCTTAATGTTTCTAAAAAGGGCAGCATTTCCTTTAATATTAAAGCCTGGCAAAGGGGAGTAACGGTCCATTCTGCTCCTTTTTTTTGGACCTCCACTGTCTTAATTTTTAATATTTCTATGCGTACTGCCTCTGGCAAGGTATGGACAAAAGCAACTGTATCAGGAAATTCAAATTGTTCGTCTGATGAATTTCTCTTCCACCAGACTCCCTCATTTTCGAGAAGATTAAACAGCTCGCTCTTTGGAAGACCTTCCAGCAATTTAGGCGTCAAATGTTTTAAGAATGGATTACTGCAATATGGACTATTTCCCACCCTATCGGGAATTTTAATAAGCTTTATTAGATCTTCTTTGGATAACTTGCCTTTTGCTCTCAAAAAAGGGAGCAAATATTTTCTCAGCTTCTTATCTTGCAAGGGCGTCTTTCCCTCTTCATCGGGAGTTTTAAACGCTTCTATTAGTTCCACCCTTGACGCGGCTTCCATAAGAGGAGTGACTAACTCCCGTATCAAGGGACTCTCTAAGGGAGATCCACCATTCGGATCTCTAACTTTGAGAAGAGCTAAAAGTTCACCTAGGGGAATTTCCTTTAATGCTGGACCCAAAAAGTGATTATATGTTCGCACTATCGCGATACATTCTCTCGATGTTAAAGGAGTATTGCAAACAGCATCTTTGGTACTGAATACTTCGAACCATTGTTTAAGAGGAAGCCTGTTTACCCGAGGCATTAATATTTTCAACATTTCGGGAATATGCAAAAGTGTAGACTTTCTAGAATTTACTTGGACTTTAAGAAGAGAAACGAATTCTTTATCCGGTAATAAATCCAGCGTAGGCAATAAGTTCACCATATACCCGGTGTAGGTTAACGGATCTAGAAATAAATTTGCCTTATGCTTAGCTATTTGAAGAAAATCGACAAGATGCTCTTTGGGTATGAAGGGCAGTATAGCTTGCGATGTTGGTAAATTCGATAAAAGAGTTACTTCACCCTCAAATACATCACCTATTGACAAATAAAGAAGTTCTCTGAATTTATCAACAGGAAGCAAGCCGGCATCATAATAGGCCTTTAAGATTGTCCCCAGAGATTTTACTTTTTTAAATGTTGATGTTTCGAACAGGCTTCTACCCCCCATTTCAACCTTCATTTGAGCTCCGACATCAGTCCATTTGTCTGGATGATCAACCCAAGCATTGAGAGCTCGTACAAACGATCTGCAAGGAGAGATGTAACTCAAGGCCAATCGACTCATTCTTCCTATGCAGGAAGTAAGTAGAGCATCAGATGATGTTTTTGTCACATCTGAATAAATACCCTCCAAAAGAGGGCTATCCCGGACCGTACTATAATTTTGATCAGCCCACTTGACGAAATCCTCGCGTACGCCATCTAAATCCAAGGCAGCGCTGATAGGCGTCTTGTTGGCAATCGCATTTTTGAGGGCAGCAGGGAATGCTGCAGGCAAGGGAACGCTTTGGTTAGGCTGAATAAAACTCATATAATCCCCATTTTAAAAACCTATATTTTTATTATAAAGAAAGATTTTTAAAATAACAAATAATAAGAGACTATATTACATTAAACTAATAAAACAAACGACTTTAACAACATTAACGACGTAAAGACAAGTCAGACGGTACATGTTTACTGATACCCGCACCTAACATCGTGCTGCCCCTCTAGGGACAATTGCAGAAGTCTAGTTGTGTTCGAGTCTCGAAGAGACGGCTAGTGTAAAGCCCATGATGTAGCACCGAAGGTGCAAATCGTGGGTTTGAGTAAAGTAAAAGATCAGTCTCGAAGAGGCGGCTAGTGTTTCTCCCCGGCCTGAGTTAACAAGTTATTTTCTGAGTATAATGCAACATTTTGATTCAGAATCAGTTATATTTTTCGTGTATTACCCCACTCGGTAATTTAGAAAAATATAACTGATTATGGATCAAAAGGTTGCGTTAGACGATGAAAATAACTTGTAAACTCAGGCCGGATGTAGCACCGAAGGTGAAAATCCGGGGGAATTCGTTAAGGAAATAGCTCTTTAAAAAGTATCTTTGTTAAAGCCTGCCCCGGATTTTCACCTTCGGTGCTACCATCCGGGGAGAAACACTAGCCGCCTCTTCGAGACTGACTGTTTTAATTTAACCTAACCCACGATTTGCACCTTCGGTGCTACATCATGGGCTATACACTAGTCACCTCTTCGAGGCTTAGCACAAAAGATTTATGACTTCTTAGTCCGAAGCGTATGCGACTCGTCACCGCACTCCAAAT
>Ga0207123_1058_pt1 | contig 21052 bp, 19 predicted proteins | sample Alteio_BWMinHeat_39_FD_153503 | JGI IMG/M metagenome (GOLD analysis project Ga0207123, IMG submission 153503) | Enriched cells from forest soil in Barre Woods Harvard Forest LTER site, Petersham, Massachusetts, United States -... | ecosystem: Environmental > Terrestrial > Soil > Temperate forest >... | reverse complement strand
GAAGGTAATAAATGTATTGTATATCTAAATGAGTTTTTGATTTTTTCCCTTTTTTTATTAATTCAAAACTTATCCCAAGAATATAGAAGAGATTGACTTTGTACAAATAAATAGAGTATGGGGCAAATATATCAAGTGATGGGCATCCTTTAGCTATCCAACGAAGTATGGTAGGTTGTATATGTTCTGGCCTGAGGATGAAATTTGCTGCATTTAACAAAAGTTGTTGTGGACCTATTTGAGCGAAGAGATCATCAATCCAATGAATTAGCTCGTTTAAGGATTTAAATTTTGGAAGATCAACGAGATCTACTGCAATGTCTTTGCAAAGTTTATCTAAATCAATCTCGCTATCGATTTTCCGATGCTCTCTGCCTGTTTTAATATCATTTTCTTCAAAGATTCCATTACTCCAATTTCGCAACAAAGTCACTTCAGGGAGCTCGTCTAAAATCCATCCCTTTTTCCCATCTTCAGTTACACAAAAAGTACCGCCTTCAATAGGTAAACGCCCATCCATAGGCACGAACTCTCCCATCAAATTGCTGTAAGCTAGTTTTTCTGCTGAAGGAATTAGATGTACTGGGCCAAAGGTTGATTTAGCAGCAAGGAGGCTAACTTTTTTCTTAAGATCTTCAATGTCTTCATCTTTTTTAGCAAGTATTGAAGATAGCTCTCTTAGCAAAATAGGCGTTATCACATGATAGTAATAGCGGCATAAAGAAATATATTCTTCAAAACTAAGCCCCTGAATAGTCGATTTATCCATCTGTGTGAAAGGTCCCATAAATTGCATCTCGATGATTTTTCTTGTTTTGAAAACTCTGAATAATTTATAACATATGATATATCAAAAATCCTGATGAAAGGCAAGCTGATGTTCCAGTTTACAGACTCCTCAAATTTAGAAGAGCAAATTGCTCAAAATGTGCTTGAAATTCGACTTGAGATGGGCTTAACACAAGAACAGTTCGCAGCCAAACTCGGAGTGTCTTTTCCTACTGTAAACCGCTGGGAAAACAAAAAAACAAAACCTTCTCCTCTTGCTATTCAGAAGCTACAAAAACTTTTATCCGCTCTGAAAAAAAAGAAAAGTACTTCCCGGGAGAGTATGGAAGAAATAGAGGCGAATGATGCGGCACAACACAAAAAAATTCTAAATAAGGCTACAGTATGACGGCGCTGCCCATTAATGTTGATGAATTACTGAGAGGACAAATTGTTGAATGGGAACGTCTTGAGTTCAAAAAAGGATGGAATCCTGAAGAAATCATTCATACAATTTGTGCTTTTGCAAACGATATCAATAATTGGGGAGGAGGCTATCTCATTATTGGAATTGAAGAAGATAAAGGCCAACCTATTTTTCCCCCTGTAGGCTTATCAACTAGCAAAATAGACGAAATTCAAAAAGAACTAGTCAACTTAAGTTACAGGCTACGTCCCAACTATCATCCAATAGTTGCACCTGTCGTTTTTCAAGAAAAAATGATTCTATTGATCTGGTGTCCTGGTGGTCAAACGCGACCTTATCAGGCTCCTGATACTTTAGGCAAGAATGCTGCTTATTCATATTTCATAAGGCGCAATTCTACAACTGTAAAGGCTCAGACAAAGGATATTCAACGACTTCATGAGATGGCAAATCAAGTGCCATTCGACGACCGAATCCGCCATCAAGCTGACGTGAGAGATCTTCAGTTGGGTATTATTAAAGATTTTTTAAGAGACGTTAAAAGTGATCTCGTTACTGAAGCCGACAAAATTCCTTTCGAACAACTCTGCCGCCAAATGCAAATTATTCAAGGCCCAGAGGAGTACCTGAAGCCATTGAACATTGGCTTAATGATGTTCAATAGTAATCCCGAACAATTTTTCCCTTATGCGCGAATTGAAATCGTTGATTTCCACGATGAGGTAGGCGATAGTTTTTCTGAAAAGATTTTTAAAGGACCTATCCATATTCAACTTAAAGAGGCTTTGAGATACCTTCAATCGATGTTTATCAAGGAAGAAATTCGCAAGAGACCTGATCGCGCTGAGGCGGATCGTTTTTACAACTATCCATACGTTGCGCTAGAGGAGGCTTTAGCTAATGCCGTCTATCACAAAGATTATGCGCAAAGGGAACCGATCGAAATCAGCATCAAACCAGATCAGATAGAAATTTTGTCATTCCCCGGTCCATTACCTCCCTTAAAGATAGAAGATTTAAACAAGGGGTCTGCGCGAGTTCGAACTTATAGAAATCGAAGAATAGGAGACTTTCTCAAAGAGCTTCATTTAACGGAAGGGCGTTGTACTGGAGTGCCAAAAATTCATAAAGCTATGGAGGCAAATGGTTCACCTCCTGCTATTTTTGAAACTGACCAAGAATGCCAGTACTTTCTGACTGTCTTACCTATCCACCCCGAAGCAACAAGAAAAACAACAGTTGTTAATCAAAATGCTCCAATGGAGGAGCAAACACACCCATATACCGGTGTGTCTGGCGTCGAAACACACCCGTATACCGGTGTGTCTGGCGTCGAAACACACCCGTATACCGGTGTGTCTGGCGTCGAAACACACCCGTATACCGGTGTGTTTCCAATTGAAACGCTCCCAAAAGAGCTACAGATATTAATTGATAATATCAACATACGCTCCAGTAAAAAAGACTTACGTTCGGCGATTCAAAAACTTTGTGCATGCCAGCCATTAACGGCTCAGCAATTAGTAGAGATCCTGAAAAGAAAGGATAAAAAACACTTTGTCAGAAGCCATCTTACGCCGATGGTTAAAGAAGGGGTATTAAAATATTTATTTCCAGAGGATGAGGATTCTCCTAGCCAAGCATATACCTGTGGAAAAGGAGAAGATTTATCATGAATAGTGACTACATCATCAGAATCATTGAACAATTTATTCAAGCTATTGTAGCAATTGTCATGGCAAGAAAAGCAGGAAATTATGAACAAGCTTTTCATCAGATCCAAAATGCCAGTCAGCGCTATTTAAAAGCAGATATCACAGCACTCTTAAACAAGACTCCAGATCAACTTCTGGAACATTTTAAAGTTGAATCAAAATATATTGATACAGAACAGTGCGTCATCTGTGCAGATTTAATATATGAAATAGCCCTGATCTGTGACGCTAAGCAAAGCGAGGATGCATCTATTCATTCAAAAATGTTATGCTTAAATTTATATTTGAATGCACTACCAAAGGAAAAGCAATTTCAGACTCAGTCCTATATGGAAAGAGTGAAAGATTTGATAAAAGACTTAGAAGAAAAGACCCTTCCAAAAACAATGGAGGAGAGTATTCTTGCTTTTCAAAATCATTTTAGTGAGCAGTCAAAAAACAAGGGTACTTAAGAGCGCAACACCAAAGTGCGCTCTTTTGATCAGTTAATGATTAATTTTAAAATTGAGTGAGCCTAGAGGATAGATAAATAAAAGCTCACTTACCTTGCTATTGTCATCCAGTACAAATTGAACACTATGGCCAGGAAGGTCTTTCAAGCCAAACTTTTGCTTCTTATCAGGAACCAGTTCAGTTTCTTCACTAGGACTTATCAAAACTAACTTATTCCCTTTTAATGACACTTCAACTGACAAGGGATCGTCTCCAAATTTGCCTTCAAATTGTTTGAGGTAATCGATCGAAAATAAATCGCTATCAGCTTTTTTCTTGAAGACAATCGGCTTCACTGATTGATCTAAAGGAATAAGTAATTCGCAGATATCGCCAGAAGTGTTGTTTGAAAAAGAAAAACTTATTGTACTTTTATCTCCAAAAAGAGCTTGATCAGTTTTTCCATTAAAAATGTCATAGCATTTATGGTTGAGAGAAATGAGCATATCTCCGTAGGAAGCGTTAAGCCTATTATCTTCTAGCTTTACTTGTACAATTCCATAAGCTGGATGTTCATAATATCCAACATAATCTTCTAGTTTGTGTGTAGGTGTTGAATTTAATACTTCAACGGGGGCATCTTGTTGAACTTTCTTAACCTGCTCGCGCATATTTTTCGATTTTTCAATCCAATCAACATCTGTTTTTTCAAGAAGCTTATCGATGATCGTATTGGTAAGACTCGAAACAATGTATGAGCCATCGCTGCTACTGTTGCTTAATACAACAACTCCAATTTTTTGTTGGGGAAGCAGAGAAACTTGAGAGATAAAACCGTCAATCCCTCCTCCATGATTAAGATAATAATTTCCTCTGTAAATTCCAGTGCACCATCCGAGTCCATATCCAAAACCATAGGCTTCTTCATCAAGTGCTAAGGCTCCCATCGGCATTTGAATCGTATGCATTTCTTGTAGAGTCTGTTTGTGAATAAAACGCTTATCTAGAAAAGTTCCATCGGATAACTGTAATTGAATCCAATTGAGCATATCAGAAACGCTGGAATTAATGGCTCCAGCCGGTGCGACGGAGGTTAAGCTGCGAAAGGGGATGGCTTTAATCTCGCCGGCCACTTCTGCGTATGGCAAGGAGTAATTCTCGCCTTTTTGCGATTCTTTAAATGAAGCATTTGAGTTCAGCATTGTTAAAGGAGTGAGGATTCTTGAAGATAGAGCTTCTTCCCATGTTTGTCCGGTTATTTTCTCAACTAAAATTCCAGCTACCGTATACATCAGGTTGTTATATTGAAATTTTTCACGCAGAATACAGGCTGGTTCAAGGTGTTGCAAAGAACGAATGACGTCAGATCTAGTAAATTCGGGATTGAACCATAACAAGTCATGACGAGCTAAACCAGATCGATGAGCAACCAAATCTCTGATCGTTATATGATGCGTCGCGTACTGATCCATCAAACGAAATTCGGGAATATAAGTAATAACGGGGTCATCCCAGTTGATTTTTCCTTCATCAACAAGTTGCCCTAACATAAAAGAGGTAAATGCTTTTGTACAAGATCCAATAGCAAACAATGTGTTTTCTGTTACAGGTAAACTCTGATCCAAGTTGCGATAACCGTAGCCTTTGGATAAGACTATTTTACCGTCGACAACAACACCAACTGCTAAGCCAGGTACATTGAAAGCTTCCAAGGCATTGTTTACAATTGAGTCTAGGTCATCCAGGGTATTCATAACCGAGGAGGCATTTTGTGTCGTTGTGGGAGTAGAATCAATAGCGACAAGGTTGCTTCCAACACCACTAAATGCTAAACAGTAAAAAATAAACTTATAAATTTTTTTATTCATTCGAGACCTCTATTCTTCCCCATTTATGGATCAAAACACATGCAATTGAGAAACAAGTATATCGAAAAGATCATTAGTAATCAACGGATTACGCGATTCGGATTACGCGATTCGAAAAAATCTTCTGAGAAATCCTATCAACAAAGTGACTTTTGTCGATTTGTTGATCGTTTTTTTGATCGATAGGTATTCATAAAAAAGATAGGGCAGTACCTGAAAGAGCGGTATCGGTCAACAATTAGGCAAGGGGCGCTCTCTTTAAAAACCATCGACTGGGACGATCTTTTTCTTCATTCAGTTCTTGATTTACAATCCGGTGACCATTGTCAGGTAACAATATATAAGGGCCTTTTCCAGGCAATTCAGGAAGTGGGCCATCTGGATCATAAATGATTACATTAGATGAGCATTCGGGTTTCGAATATTTCTTTTTTAATTCTTCAAGTTTTTTCTTGTTAGAAGATTTCATTCGGTGTTTGCCTGCTCTTTAAGTTCGTTTAACGTCTTTTCGAAATCATGCAACTCAATCGCTTTGCCATGAATGTCTAAAATCCGAGCCAGCGCTTCGCCTTCTGAAGGAGAAATTTCTCCATTCGCAATGGCTTGAGTGATAGCACCAACAGCCTTTAATATATCCTCAGCCGTTTTAATTTTAGGGAGTTTAATAGAGATAAACCTATCTTTTCTAGGTGGAAGCAGTCTATCAAATATGATTTTTGCTGCTTGTATATTGCCCGACCTTGCTTGTGCAATGACCGATTCGCAAATGCTTTGAAGATCTTCCAAAAATAATTGATCCGCGATTAAGCTAGCCTTATTTTTTGATCCCAAGGGACGACCAGAGGGATTTCCTGATTGTCCTTTTTTGAATCGCTGATTTTCCTGTATTTTTCCTGTATTTTCAGTCATGTCGCCTCAACCTTTATTAGAATGAAGATGTAAACTCCTGTCATTCGCGTCATCTCCCGTCACTCTGTTCTTTGATTGCAAACCTCAAAATTTGCGAGGATGACAGCAAAGACGGGAGTTTAGCTTGTTTTTCTAATTGTAATCTCTCGCTTAGCGGTTTCACGAGAAGAAATAATATTAATTCCTTTGTTCTGAAGAAATACTGAGGCACGGATAAGCCTTTTACCCAAGACTGAAGCCGATTTTGGCCATTCTTTACCATTTCTTTCAGAGTCAGAGATTTTATTCGAAAGTTCTTGGAGAAGGTTTGTAGAGCTGCCTTCCCATTCCTTTTGATCGTTCATTAAATCTAAAATAGCGGAAGATACAAGATCGCATTCTAAGGCTAAATCTACAGCTTGTGAACGGTTGAGTTGATAAGAATCTAAAAAAGCTTCTTTCTTGAAGCCAAGGGCAGTTATTCCTGAGCAAGCCCAAATAGCAAAGTCTGCCATTCGAGGAAGCTTGTCTAATTTTGTGCTGTTAATATTTTTTAAAGCTGTACTGATTCCATCTAAAAGGCATCCAAGGATTTTTGGCATAATGGTGGATTGTTGCTCTTTCAGAAATTTTTCAGATTTCCTTTGATCCTCTGGTATAGGCTCTAAATGGATTAAAATGGCTCTGTCAAGCAAATCATGTCGAGTTACAATTTGATCAATGCCATTAAGAATAATCGGTCGCTTAACGGCAATGATGGTTTCTTCAGTATCGCTAAAAAGCTTGCGTGTCGAAAAACCACTGCCTGTAGCGATTCGGCAAAAAGCATCTGAAAGCCAATCAGGAATTGTTGAAATATTGTCAAAGGCCAATATTAGTCCATTATTGGCCGCCAAAATTAAATCTCTTTCATCTTTTGGCATTGCTCGAATTGATGCTAAAGAAGGATCAACTAATGATCGTAGAGTACGAGAAGTGTATGATTTGCTGGCTCCTTGCGGTCCTTCAAAAATAAGCACCGGATAAGGACCGTCGGGATTTATGACTTGAAGTAACCAAGCAAGAATGAGTATTTGTGAATGTGAATTCTTAATGGATAGGACTTTCCACAAGTCGTTGATGTCACCACCGCTTTCTGGCATCAATAAAGAAAGCATTCCTTTAGAACGAATGAATTTAATAGGTGAGCGCTGAATGATACGCCACCCGGTTTCATCGATTTCTATTACTTGCCATGAGCTGTTACAGAGGTCTAAATAAATAGATTTTCCATTCTTACCTAGACGAGTGAAGATTTCATGCTCTTGACCATAATGTAAAGCCTTCGCTTCCAAAGTGAGAATGACGTCATTTAGTGTTTGTGAACCTGGTGCTTTATGGAATTTTTCATAATATTTACCTACAAGCCATTGCCTAAAGATCAAATGACGTATTGGCCATGTTTCAATATGACTCTTGAAACCAATGTCGGCAAAGATGACGTCATTGTGGTTTTTGAAAAGGTAGAGATCTTCCGCAAGGGTTAAGAGCTCCTCACCACAGGTTTTCTTGTTTTTCCTTTCGGATTGATTTTGAGAAGAGGCGCTATCAGATTCTAACAGTATAGCTTTAAGCAGGATTAATTTTACTGCATTCAATCCATATAGAGAATGCACATCGTTGAAATCAGAAAGCCTTTTTCCTTGAGCTTCAACTTCAAACTCAGGCCATACTATAAATGATTTTGTGATCCGCGCTGCTTCCTTTGCTTGTGTTAAACCTGGATTACCCTCGGTAAGAGAGTCATTATCTGCTGCGATAATAATTTTGGCTTCAGGATTGTTTTCCCTAAGCTTTTTTGCCACAGAGAGTAAGTTTCCTGCTGAAAATGCTACATAAACAGTTGCCTTGGTAGCTTCATGGATACTAGCAGCTGTGGCATATCCTTCAGCAATGTAAATAACATCCCCTTCACCCAAAATCAGAAAAAAATGACCGGTAATTATGCCTCCAGTTAGGAAGTATTTTTTCTTTTCAGGATCTGCCGATATTTGTTGGAGAGAGTGCAATTTTTTATCGAAATCGATAACAGGAATAAGCAAATTATTCTTGTGGTCAACTCTCAATCCATAAGGTTTTATTCCTTTTCTCTTTAAGTACGGGTGGTCTTGGACATTAGGAGAAGCCTTCTCCCATATCTTTTCAGCTCTTTTTGATGCTATTTGAGCCTCGGCTTGCCTTAGTTTTGCAGCCTCATTTCTCGAGGCAGTGAGAGCTTGTTGATATTCATTCCATTTTCGATCGTTGTTAAAATCAGCTTTAGAATAATTTGACCAAGTTTGGTAGATTCCTGTTCGCCAACAACCAAAGAAGCCAGCTATAAAATCGTTTCCACTTCCATGTAAGCAATAGTAGCCTGCTTTATCGCCTTTTTTTCCATTGCTGGAAAAACGATGGATTTTACCATTGATTTCGACTGAATTAGGAGGAGTCAAACCGGTTGCGCATATTGAATCAATGAATTTTTGCATGATTCACCTTTTTGCCATGATTGCGCAGCCATTCTAATAATGCTGGAACGGTATAGCAGATCCGACGACCAACAAAAAATCGACCTGCGGGACCAATCCCTTTAGAATCTGCGTTGGCTAATGTTTTCGAGCTGATCCCTCCACCTGTGAAATTTTTTACTTCTGCTCTAGCTACAATTGAAGAAGGCCATCTAGCGGCCATTTTATTATAAATATCTTCCATCTCTAACCTTTTGATAATATTGTTTTTCTTTCCTTGAGCATCCTAGGAGTGTTTAAGGAGGCTTAATAAAACAATAAATTGATTAAAAGAATTAGAGCACGAGGGGAGTTTTGAAGAAACTTTCCTCGCAAATAACGACTGATACTAAAGGCTTTAAGTCGTGAGCTTTTTAAGAAACTTCTTGAATAAGAGCTTCTTTGTCTTCTGGTTTTGGATCGCAAGATTTTTTATAGTCACGCCAAATCGATCTGATAGCATCATAAAAGACTTCTATGCCGATTTCAGAAAATGACTCGGCAATTATGTGAAAGGCTGAATTTGGTTCGCAATGACTTGCGTTTTTTGCCAGAGGTGCATATTTGCATTCTTTAAGCAAGTAAATGCACTCTACGATAAGTTGATCTCTATCTAAATATTTAGAAGGATGGGGGCCGCGTTTTTTTGGCTTTTTCTTTTTTGATTTAAGGAATAAGCGGAGTTTTTCCGGAAGAGGATCATTTTGCTCAAGAATTTTATCTATTAGATCGTGGGCCGCTTCCCACGCTAGAGAATCATATTCAGCAAAAGCGATTAGATTATCAAGATTCCTTCCTGTAAATTTTAAGCTTGTATAGGGGCTTTCTTTTCCCTCTGAGTGCGCAATCAACCATTTCAAATTTATTCCAATTGGAAAAGTTACTTTGGTACGACCTTCTTTTGTTTTTATCTCAACACCAGTTCTCAACATAAGAATCGTTTTGTAGTGATTCGAACCATCAGGATCATGAGGTGAAGCTTTTAACTTTTCAACAATCAATTTTTTTGCCTGAGCATAGTTCATTTAGCTCAATCCTTCTCTAAGCTGTTGCTACAATTGATACAATTTTTCCGTTTTCACCGCTAAGAGACTGAGCGAGTCCGTTCATGGTTTGTTTTCTTGCTTTTCTGTCTGCCTTAACATAACGGAAAACCATCCAAGGTGTTTTCCAACCAAAAATGTACTGCATGTCTTTTACAGATGTGCCATTTCTAGCTGCTACGGTTGCTGCTGTATGGCGTAATGTATGGAAGGTTACTTTATCTCTTAGATCTCTGTCTTTGTTAAGGCCTAAATTGTCAGCAGCGGTTTTAAAACCTGATGGAGGTTCTTTGTAGACAGATCCATCTTTTTTAGTGAAAACATGCACTCCTGGTTTCCCGGGAACTCTTTGCTTCAACATTATGATCAATTGGGGTGCAAGATCGAGCTCTCTAGATTCTCCATTTTTTGTTTCTGCAAAAAGTACAGTGTTTTCTGTAAAATCAATATATTCCCAAGTTAGCCTTGCTGCCTCTGAAAATCGACAACCTGTGTAGGCACAAAAGAGTGTGATGTCATGAACTGTACGATCATGAGCGATAAGGTGTTCTAAAATAGCGTTTAATTCGCTTGGTTCCAGCACTCGCAATCGAATATTGTTTATTTTTCCGATGTGTATTCCGGATGCTGGATTTTCGCCAGGTTTTACAAGCTTACGCTTTGCTGCATGTTTCCAAATGCGAAAGAATGTGCCTACTGCATATTGTTGAGTTCGAGGCGACCGTTTTTCAGAGCGCATGATTCCAACCATCTGCTCAATATCCTCAGGCGTAATTGTCTTAAGTGGCTTGTGTCCTATCAAGGGTTTGATTCGGTTCTCAAAGTGAGAAACCTCTTTTTGCCAAGATGTGGATTTGATGCGATTCTTTAAGGTTTGAAGGTAATCTTGTTCCCAAAATTCTAAAACAGTAAGGCTTTCAGCTTTTTGAAGAGCAAGTGCATTCGCTTGTATCAATCGCTTTTCTTTAAGAGTACTCGGAGCAATTCCAAGGCTATGATTTTTTTGAAGTTCTGCCAAAACCAGAGAAGCACGTTTTTCGGTCCAATTCATACGAACTTTTTTGCCGTTTATCTCATCTTCCCAAGAAACGCTTGCCCAGCCAAGAGCTTCTTGAATCATTTTCCCGTTCAACTTGTAAAAGATAGTGTAATAGCGATCTGGTACAACGCCATTTTTTCTTGTGGGGTGTTCACGATAACGAACGCCTTGAAATTTCGATTTGATCCATTTCATTGTCGATTCCTGCATAAAATCTGTCCAACCATTGTCCAACCAAATCATGATAAAATGATGGGTGGAATTGGGAATCATTTAGGATATATTATAGGCTGTAAATTGTCAATAATCAATGACTTAAAGTAGGATTAGGAAAGCTTGGGAATGTCGACTAAAGGGACTTAAAATCTCTTGGGAGCAATCCCGTGCCGGTTCGAGTCCGGCCTCGAGCATGCCAAACCGCAAGAAGGTAGGATCTAGGTCCTAGTCACCTTCTTTTTAGGGGCTATGTCTTTACCGACATAGGCCCCTTTATTTTTTCCAAAACATTATTTGTTAAAGTGGCTCAAAGATTGGGGTCTGGCCTGTGATTTGTGATTTGATTTTTCAAAGATCGTTATAAGAGGATTTTATCAAATCGCAAATCGCATGCCTGAACCCGATCGGGGAAGAAAACACGTATCTAAATTCTTAGGTTAAATTTTTTCGAAACAGAAGTATGCAATGTATTTTCATGTCGAGAAAAATGTCAGAATGCCAAGCCTGACCCCATTTTTGAAAGAAAAAGTACATATAAAATATGCGATGAGGGAAATAAGTTTAAAAAAACTTAAACATATATGATATATTTTAATTTTTTTAAACGCACATATGTGCTATACTGACATTAGGATACGAGGTGTCACTATGAACAAAAAGAAAAATAAAGCAGTCAAATCGACGAAAGTAAGTTATCGCCCATCGAAAATGAGCGTGGAAGCGCCAAAAAAAACACGGCTTGTGCTTTCTTGTACCGAAGAGGAAAAGAAATATATTAAAATATTAGCAGCAATAGAAAATAAAACTATCAGCGATTATCTCTTGGATGCACCAAGGAAAAAAATACCGAATGTAAAATGTCATATCCCTGGATGCGATGGTTATCATATACCAAATGACGAAACTGCAAAAGTATTAATGGAAACAGAAGCAGGAATTAATCTAGAAAGCCACGACTCTTTGGATGGTTTTTGGGAAGCAATGGGGATGAAACCCAATGCTAAAAATTAAAAACTCTACTAAATTTAAGAGAGATTTAAAGAAATTTCAACATCAACAATATGTGATGGATGAACTAGATGAAGTACTTAAAGCCCTCATAAATCAAAAGCCACTTGCTCCAAAATATCACGATCATTTTTTAGTTGGTCGATAGATTGGTCATAGAGAGTGCCGTGTAAAGCCTGACATTCTGCTTATTTACATGACCGATGAAACAACCTTATTTTTGGAAAGATTAAGCTCCCATTCTGAACTTTTCCGCTAAATGACTTTTGGCTTACAAGCTAGTTTTTCATCATGTGAAATATAAGATCGGTGTCGACTTCTTTTCAGGATCTGCCTTATTTACGTATCGAAATACATTCTTATGAAAAGTACTTTTTATAGGGTTAACCGGGGAAGGGATGCACTTTATTTAGTTGGCCGCCCTGGCTTAAGCTCGGACCTTCTTCTTTGAAATGCCTTACCATTCTCTTTTTTGCCCTTTTTTCTCTCATTCTGTAGCCCGTAGGTCAGGCTCGCGAGCGAAGCGGAGACAGCCGTAACTACGGGAATGAAACACCAAAATTATCAATCCTTTAGGGTTCTTCTTTTTATATGCTTTGTCGGCACAGAATTCAAAAAGAAGAACCCTAAAGGGTTAAGTATGATTTGCTTGATTACCCGTAGCTACGGCTGTCTGTGCTTCGCTCGCAAGCCTAACCTACGGGCTACAGAATGAGAGAAAAAAGGGCAAAAAAGAGAAACTCTCAAATCATTGAATATCTATCAGATCAATCTCTTTATAACCCCAAATCCCAAGCCCGATCATGACCTGAGCAGGGAATATGTTCATGAGTGAATGAATTCAACCTTTCCGATCGCAGCTTCATCGACTATCACGAGGGCTATATAATCGCTGTAACCGATGAAAGCCCCAAAGTGATTTTCCTTAAAGAATGCCAAGTGATCAATACCATCGCAATTTAAACCCATTCTTTTTTCCATAGATTGGCTGCAATAATTTATATCTTCTGCCCATGGATTAGGTTTATTGCTATTTGAGGAGATGCTTTTCCAGACTTTCCACATCTTCATATGCTCTTCTGATCCTGGATCGAAAATTTGGAAATCAGCCTTAAAAGTGATTTGAATTCGAATCAATTCGCTGGTCTGCACTCTGCTAAATGTATTATCAGGATGATACAGAGCACACCAGATGCCTGGAAAATTTCCTTTCATGATCCATCGATGCGGAATGGTGGGATTGGCGAGATATTCATTGCGCATCTCTTCGCCGCTAATAGAGATTTTATGGAAGACACCAAGGGCATTGAGCGCTACAATGTCCGTTTTTTCTGCGGCCATCTTCTTCAGTGTAGATACGGTCTCATTGTACAGGGTGCTTCGCCACAAGGAATAGTTGTTTTTTAGATTTGGCCAATCTATCACCTTAGAACCAAATTCGCTCACACTGATTAGGCTGCGACGTTCTTCAAAGGACTTATTAGAACTCTCTGCTGAAAAAAAACTGACTACTGAGTTATAAGCCCATCGCGTGAGTGTAGAACAGCACATCTAGTTTCTCCTGTATTTTACATTTATATGTGTATTTTAGTGTAAAGCTTAAATTACAATAAAATTAAGATTGTAATTAAATTGTAATTAAAAATCAAATAAAAAAAGGCTTGTCAATGTGATCAAAACTCCAATTTTAATTTTGGATGATTTTGGCCTTCAAAGTCTTTATGAAGTTCAACAGGAGGATTTATATCAAATCATCGCTCAAAGGCATGAAAAAGTAGTACAATCATGTTGAACGGGCACCAACGACAATTTCCCTTAAGAAAGAGACCTTAAAGGGGCAAGATTTGTTGATAGACGCCCCTATAAATGCCTGGTACCAGTCAAGAGGTCATCTCGTCACCACCCATTAGGATAATAGTAGTTTATTTTCCCCGAATGGAAAAAGTCAAAAGAACGGGGTTCTGTTGGGATAGCGCCATATTTAAGAAGAAGTTTTGTTATTTCACTATTGTTATTTTTTTGAGCGATCCCTAAGGAAGTAATGATCTCCCCTTGAAAGCGATATCGGGTAAAATAAGTATAAGCATCACTTATAACCTCAGAACTAAGCTTATATCTTAGTATTTCTTGATTAGGATCAATCCCCATTTGTAAAAATAATTGAGCTAATTCAAGACAATTATTTTCTACGGCTATCTCTAAAATATTTTGTCCTCTTAAAGCGGGTATAAGATCTGCTGAAGAAGCTGGAAAAAATTCTGAACCCGCCGGTTTTGGAGTTAGCATCATGATTTGGTCGGGATACAAACGCATGATTTCCGTTGCGACTTCGATATCATTTTTTGAGATAGCATAATGTAAGGCAGGAACACTTTGTTGAGAATACTGGTATATCTTCTTTTGAATTACTAGGGATTTTGGATCATTGGAAACACCGAGTTTTTCATTTACAAAGTATAAATATTCATTTTCAGGATGTACTAAAGCTAAATCTTCTACAGATTTAGGATCATCTTCGAAATCAAGAAAAGTGATAAAAGCACTTAAATCATTATTTTGGAGAGCTGCTTTCAGCATGCTTTTTGGCGTGTTAGAATATCGCATGTATTTTTCTATAACTTCATCGGATATATCATTCGATTTGATTTTTTGAGAACCTCGCTTGCTAATTAATATTCGTAATATTTCATAATTAGGAGATTCTTGTTGTGAAGCAATCTGCAAAGCAGAAAATTTACCATAAGGTAGACCCGTAATAGAAAGGATGTGTGGGTATTCATAAGGTAGACCCGTAAGTTTAAGCAAGCGTGGGGAGTCATAAGGTACAATAGCAACTTCATTATCTTCAAGCATATATGAAGACTTAGACTCATTACAATTAGGTTTTACTGTACCCATCGTCTGAACATAACTTAATTTAAGAATTGCTGCTAATTGAACAAATTCTGAATCAGCTCCATGATCTAGCAGCAGTTCAGTCAGTAGCGTATTTTGACTTACAATTGCTTTATAGAGAGGTGAAATAAAGGATGTTGAAACTTCAAATAGCAAAACTTCTGGGCGATATAAGTGGTAGTTAAATCGGTGATCGGGAGAGCTAAACCGGTCCACCACTCTAAAACTGCTACTATCAATGTCAGCGAGTTGATTATTAGGATCGATTCCCATGTTAAGAAGAGTTTCTGCAAGGTCAATTGCTCCAGTTTCAATAGCAACTTCTAAGGCATTTAACCCTTGATGCCATTTAGCCAGATTTAAATTATAGCCTTGGTTTATTTTTTGCAGAATAGTAATTTTTTTCACTTTAAGCGGTGGCATAGTGATGTTTGCTTTGAGCTCGCCAGCCCATCCGAAGACAAAGAATGGGGTCGGCTCGTGGGTCATACTAAGACTTTCTTCAAAAGGTGTGGTTTGTTGAATTTGCTCGGGATAATTTGCTATAATTTTTTGAGCTTCTTCAAATCTTTTCTCCGCTATGTTCTGATGCAAATCAGGCCAATTAAAAAAGTTATTATTTTCGATGGAATTTATATCGATAGAAAATAAAGAAAATGTTGCTAAAAATAAAGAAACAATTATTGATTTTATGTACATATTCATTTAAGCACTCCTAAAGGAAAGATTACGCAAAAGACAGTACTACAACCGTAGTTTTTATGCAAGTAAAACTTGCTCCTTTACACAAACGAGTACCTGAAATTATTTAAAAAATGTTCCTTTTAAGAATTAACGCGGAGACGCAATGACCTCGCTTTGCGTTGTTGCGTTTTAATGATTGGTGTCAGGCATTGCAATGCCTGGCACCGATCATTAATAAAATCTAGATTAAAGGCTTCATATTGGATGATGCACGGCTTAAAGAACCGGGCACTTGGGATTATTTTGATGAGTTGCTTGAACGTATCCGTGAAATACGCAGCTCTGAAAAACGTTTCTATCAAAAAGTGAAAGATATCTATGCAATGGCTGTTGACTATGATCCTAAAAGCGATCAGGCAGTGCACGAAATCTCCAAACCTCAAGCCTGACCCCATTATAAACATGCGTGATCTCCTCATATCTTGATGAATAATTGTGACTCTTTTCCCCCTAAAAAAGGAAAATCGCATTTTTTGCTATGACCTTAAAACAGGTAGCGGAATAGGTTTTCGGATATCTTGATGCGCGCATATACCCAATGTACTCCCAATAAGAGATATACTTGAAATTATAAATAAAATTATTCATCTAATATAAAGTACTGAAAAAAACATATCTTTTTAGTTGTGCGTTATTGTCTAATGTTGTATATTATTATTTAATTTTGTTGTAACAAAAACGTTTAACTTTATTATTTAGGTGAAAAATGAAAGCAAAATCTATAGTTAGATCTTTATCATTATCAACGTTTTGTTTGTTTTGTTCTATCGATGCAAGCTCTACTCCTTTATTGATTAGCAAGCAGTATTCTCAAAAAATCCAATCCGATGAAGTTTCCGATAAGGTTGTTGACCAATTTCCACAATATTCAAAAAAACACGGAAATGTTCTACAAGCCGCTATCAATAATAATGATTTGGATGCTTTTTTTATTTTTCTTGATTTTGAAGACCCTAAATCTGCAGAAGAGTTGGCTTTAGCTCATCCAGAAATTGTATATTTATACTTTGTAAATGAAAAACTTGGCGTTCCTAATGATTACAAATCTCTTAAAATTCAAAAAGAGATCTATCGATATACCTCCAACACACCAGACCAAGCTGCTATACAAAATTATCATGAGCTGGGCTCTTTGACCGAAGAAGAATATTTATCATTAATCAATGACAAACTTCTCAATGAAAAACTCGGGTTTCCTAATGATCCCGAATCTCTACGAATTCACACAAAGATCTATCAATATTCACAAAAACATGTTCCCGCCTTACTTTATACTATCCTAATAAATGATGTTGAAATTGCACCGGAAATCATGCGGTTGTATCCCGACCAAATCACGATGCTAACTCCAACACCTGCTCATTCTGAATTGTTTCAAGATTCAGAGGATCTTAAGCCTTTTTTAAGAGGAAAAAATGCTTTAGAACTCGCCGTAGAAGGTAATCGTCTTCAACTTGCCCATTTATTATTAAGTACAGGCTTTGATCCCAATCAAGAAGCCCTAAGATATAACGTTAGTTCAAAAACTATAGATGAAAACTACTATACTCATTATAACCAATATCGCGTTCAAGGCTCTTTCATCAATTCCCTAACAATCGCTAAAGAGCGTAACTATCAAGCAATGACAGAACTCCTTCTTCAATATGGAGCTATACTTACTGAACCTCGTCCTTTTGACTTTTTCCGTAACGGAACTCCATGGTACATTCACCTTAATTGGTAAAACGTGATCGGAGTCCGATCAGGGCTGACAAAAATCAAGGTGAAAGGGAGCCGGGCGTGGGCTGAAACGAATCGCTATTTTTTGGTAAAAATAGTTTGTTTTTTTACCCCCAAATTCCTGTACCATTTTAGTCATTCCGCAAGGCATCGCGCCGCCCCTCCGGGACTAAATTTTAGTTTTATGTGGACCCACGGTGTAGCCCTGGAGGGGCAAACCGTGGGTCCACATAAAACTAAAATTTAGTCCCGGAGGGGCGGCGCGATGCCTTCAGGAAAGATTAAAATCATATCGGAATTTGGGGGGAGAAAAAAGAACTGCTTTTACAAAAAAACAACGATTCGTTTCAGCCCAAGATTGGAGTCAAGCTTGGTATTTTGGCATTTTCTTTGTTTTTAAATTAGTTTCTGCAGGCAATTACGCACTTCTTCTGCGTTTCTAGCTGCTTGTGAGTCTTTAGCTACCTTGAATTCGAAGCGACTTGCAAGTTTCGCTAACGTACTTGAGTCTCTATTTAAAATTAGAGCTAGGCTTTCTAGTGAAATGCAATCTATTTCTGTTACAAAATAAGCTAATTTTGCACGCACCGGATTAAGATGAATGTAACGTATAAGTTCTTTTAGGTACTCTTTATCATCAACTAAAACAGACTTGAATCGGCCTTGAAATAGATGCCCTATCAGTTTGATTTCCTAATTATTGTTGTAGAGGGAACTACTGGCATTTCTGTGATCATAGGTAATTTTCTAATGCTAAGAGTAACGCATTTGGGCAATTCCGCCGGTAAAGTTTCCTGCTGGGGACAGTCGAAGTTGGAGTAATAGTAACATTGCGTAAAATTGCCTCTTACCGCTTTCAAATTTGACATGCGAGAACAGCCAAAAGAAGTACAATTTTGCAGGTCAACATCTATCGATTCTACACCAGAACAATCGACAATGGAAAACTCCTTACATTTGGTCCATGATGCATTTATTGACTTTAACTTAACCCTAGAAAGAATAATTTTTTCCACATTGGGTAGTTCTGGTAAAGAGTCTAGATCACACTTATCACACGAAAATGCTTTGCATGTTGAACTAATTCGAGGAAGAGATTTTATCTGCTGTCCTTCTATAGCCAGTGTTTTAACATTACTGCACTGTTGTATAAATTGTTCAACACTAAAACAACTGTCGTTAAAGCTTGGGTAATGTTTAATCGTGACTTCTTCTAAATAAGGGGCTACTTCCATCAGTTCTTGTGCCGTCAGCCCCGCTCTCAATATTTCATTTATCGTCGGTGGAAATCTAGTACCATCATAACTGTCTGGGCTTTCGGGAACTCCTCCAGGATATGGAAGTACAACATAATCATTGAGCCAATTAGCAATCATCGCTATAAAAAGACTTTTATTTTTTGCATCTTTTTCAGGAAATAGATTTCTTACTTCACGAATGACGTTTGTAGGATTAAGATCGATAATTTTTTTTGTTGAAAAGAATTGTTGAATCTCGATAGGCATGTTTTTTATTATTTTGCTAAATACCGGTCTTTTGATTGCCTTGAATGCCAGTTTGATCATCAAGTAGGGTGGGAGAGAATCAAAAGCTTCTCTGGTAAATAAAGCGTCGTAATCGCTGCACCATTTAGCTATTTGTGGGTCATCCGCCGATCTCGCACGCCATACAAGAGGGAGCAATTCCTCTATTGCCTTTGCACAGGCATCTGAAGATTCTCCATGAGCAGTTTTTACTGCTGAACTTGATGCAGGTGCTGATTCAGATCCTGAAGATGATCCGAAAACTTTCGCTACAAACGAGGTCAAATGCGAACCCCCTGAGGGAGAAGGTGAAACGGTACGTCCAGGCATAGAACCTGTGGAAGTAGCAGAGCTTGAAGCGTTTTCTAATGACTCTCTAGATGGTGGCTCTGAAGGTTTTGGGCTTATAGGTGAAGACATAAAATCATCCTTATTATTATCACATTATCATTATCACATCCATACTCACTTTTATAAGCATAAGTTATATATTATAATAAAACAAGTAGTATAGAGTTATATATAATATTATACGAATCTGCGCTGCTTATGTTACTGCTTAGGTGATAGGTGTTCAGGCCTTTATCAAATCGCAAATTGCATGCCTGAACACGATCTGGGAATAAAAAACGTATCTAAATTCTTAGGTTAAATTTTTTCGAAACAGAAGTATGCAATGTATTTTCATGTCGAGAAAAATGTCAGAATGCCAAGCCCGATTCCCGATTCAAATCCCAAGTCGTACGTGTTCACGGGATCTATTCATTACAACTCAGGCCTTCAGCCTGAAACCCTTGTGTGTATTTACCTAGGGCGATGCCCTAGGCTTTTATATTTCAGGGCGTTGCCCTGAGAGCATGTTTTCAGGCCAACGGCCTGGGATATAAAAGCCTAGTACACTGTGTTGTAAATCCCTTTAAGTAAAAACCGCGTCAAAGCTCCCGGGATTGAACGATCGTAAGTCACCTTGTATTCATTAATACTAGGTGACTTACGATCGTTCAATCCCGGGAGCTTTGACGCGGTTTTTACTTAAAGGGATTTACAACACAGTGTACTAGGGCATCGCCCTAGGTTTAGCACATAAATAGTTCAGGCTGAAGGTCTGAGTTGAAATGAATAGACCCAGTGAACATGTACCCCAAGTCTTTTCATAGTTAAAATTTTATCTTCGATTGAAGTGTTCTATCATTTCAAGGCATGACTTATCTTTTTTTTCTATGGCTAAATTATGGGCTTTTTCTAAATATTCTTTAGCCTGAGACTTCTTATCAGACATGTGGCAATTTTCTGCTAAATAAAGGTGTAAATAAGGATCATGAGAGGCTAAGGGCAAACATAATTTATAAATTTCATGAGCTTTGGATCTGTTTCCTAATAAAGCTTCGGTCAATCCCCATCCCATTAAAGGGGTATAAACCTTCGGATTAAGCCAGCATAAAAAGTAAAACATAGCAGATGCTTCTGTAAGGTTTTTATTGTTTAATTCAGTAGTTGCAATGTTATACATTTTTATGAAATCAGCATCGGATATTTCTAAAAGTTCGCTGATTGTATGTGTTTGAATATCAGTTGAATTTGAATCAGCTATTTTTTGAAATTTATTTAATATAACCGCTATAGAAAAGTTGTCTGTTTCTCTTTTAAGGAAAGCTTCAATTCCTGCTAAAAGTTGCTTGTGAGCTTGTGTAATTGCCTGACAGCATTCTTGGGTTCTTTTTTCGCTGTATTCACCCTCAGCAATTAGTGGTTTTTTTTCTTTAGATTCATATTCGTTTTTGAAATATTTTTTTAAATCATTAGAGAAAGTCTCTGTGGCTTCAAATTGGTAATTCATTAGATTTTTCATAGTATTTCTCCATAAGTAGTCTAATTATTAACGATATACAGATGCTAAAATGTTTGCTAGATGTTTTAAAATTTGCTCACTTGAATATACCATTGAAGAAAGCATGTCTAGGTCGTTACCTCCTTCAAGTTGTAAAAGTTCTCTATTATTGGCACTAATATCCACATTATCAGGTGCGTTGGATAATTCAGCTCCTAACTGTGAAGCTGAGTGCGCTTGATGAGATACAAGCTGATTCTCAATATCAGCAGCATGTGCCTGTGCCTGTGAAGATAAAATAGCATTAAGTTCATTACTAGCTGGTTGAATTGTCATAAACACTCCTAAGGTAATGTGTTTAGGGTTTATTGTGTTGTATAAACGAATTATATTATTAAATTAATTAAT
>Ga0207123_1057_pt1 | contig 21103 bp, 14 predicted proteins | sample Alteio_BWMinHeat_39_FD_153503 | JGI IMG/M metagenome (GOLD analysis project Ga0207123, IMG submission 153503) | Enriched cells from forest soil in Barre Woods Harvard Forest LTER site, Petersham, Massachusetts, United States -... | ecosystem: Environmental > Terrestrial > Soil > Temperate forest >... | reverse complement strand
ATGGACTCCAGTTTGTTGAATATCGACCAATCATACAATATTGAAACTCTGCAAGGTAATGGGAAAGCATACCGCACTAACAAAGCAAGCAATACAGCTTTCCGCACTTTTGGAGTTGTACAATCCTGGGCGATAGTCGAGAACGCCATTGAGCATGTAGCGTTTCAATTAACACAGAAACTCGGTCGAAAGATACTGCCTGAAGAAATCCGTTATAAAAATATGTATAAAAACGGCACCGAGGATTCCTACGATGTCACCCATTTTGGACAAAAGCTCGATTTTTGCAATATCCGCACAATTTGGGATGACCTTTACAAGTCTTCTGATTTCGAAAAACGCCAAAAAGAAGTGGTGAAATTCAATCAAGAAAATCGCTGGCGCAAACGCGGCATCACCATGGTTCCTCAAAAACATGGAATTGGGTTCACTGAGCCTCGAGGTTCATTAAACGCCTCAAGCGCTCTTGTAACGGTTAACATGGCAGATGCCACGGTTTTCATCTACCACGGTGGTGTTGAAATGGGTCAAGGGTTGCACACGAAATTAGCGCAACTTGCTGCCAATACATTAGGAATTCCAATTGAATATATCCGCATTGGAGGCAACAATACCAATGTAATCGCCAACTGCCCCCCAACTGCAGCATCCACAGGCTTTGATCTTTGCGGTGGTGCGGTTGAAAAGGCCTGCCGTGTTCTTCGAAATCGTTTGGAAGATCTCTGCAGAAATCTAGAGCAATTCACCCCTCATTCCTGCATAGAAGACTGGCGCACCAAATGGCCGAAAAAATGGAAGGAAATTGTCTTCCAGGCTTGGTTTCAACGTGTAAACCTTAGCGCAGCTGAACTTTACAATGTCCCTCACTACAAAGGCCCAACAGAAAAAAAACCCAAAGGGAAACCATTTTTATACTACGCCTATGGGGCTGCCGTCACAGAAGTGGAAATTGATGTATTGACCGGCGAATTCAAAATATTGCGTGTGGATGCTGTCAGCGATGTTAATAAATCACCAAATCCAGCCATCGACATAGGCCAGCTCGAGGGAGGTTTTGTTCAAGGCATCGGATTTGCAACCACAGAAGAATTGATCTACAACGAACACGGCCGCCTGATGACTGATAATATTTGGAGCTATAAGCCGCCATGTTCAAAAACAATTCCAATCGATTTCCGGGTAAAACTTCAACCTGTCGATGAAAAAAGAAACACCAGGGAACAGCTTGCTGAACAGCAAGCAGTGAAATCTTCCAAGTCGTTTACTGAGTCGTCATTGACACTGGGAGCATCCACTTATATCGCCATCAAGCAAGCCATTAAGGCCGCCAGGCTGGATTTGACTGGAAAAGATGAGTGGATCGACATGGAATTGCCAATGACTTGTCAACGCATCCAGACGCTTTGCAACGTTACAACCGATTCACTCACCTTATAGGTCCAAAGGTATTATGCTTTCAATCCATGAACAATTAAACGAACTGCTTTATTCACATATTCCTTTTGTGATGGTGACCCTGGTTGATGTCGTTGGAAGTTCTCCTCAAGATGTCGGCAGCAAAATGTTAGTCACTAATGATGGCTTACATGGCGGCACTATTGGTGGAGGAAAAGTTGAATTTAAAGCCATAAATGAGGCCAAAGCACTTTTAGAAAATAAACTCCTGAAAAATTCCTTTGTAGCATGGAATTTAAAAAATGATGTCGGCATGTCATGTGGAGGTATCGTCAGAATATATTTTGAAGCTTTCCATACAAAAACATGGAAAATTGCTGTCTTTGGAGCCGGTCATGTCGCAAATGCGCTCATCCCTCTTCTCCTTAAGCTGGAGTGTCAAATTCACTGCCTGGACACTCGCCAGGTTTGGCTTGATAAACTTCCAAAATCGTCTAAATTATCATTAACACATACCAACGATATGGCCTCTGAAGTAAAACAGTTAGACCATGATACATTTGTCCTGCTAATGACAATGGGGCATAGCACCGATTTGCCTATTTTGTTAGAAATTCTAAGAAACAAGCAATTCCCTTATTTGGGTGTTATAGGAAGCAAGGCAAAAGCTGCCCGAATCAAAAAAGACATAGTAGAAGCCAACCTCCCCTCTTCATGTAAGGATGCATTTTATTGTCCCATAGGTTTAGATATTGGCAACAACCACCCACAAGAAATAGCCATCAGTGTTGCAGCCCAGTTGATACAAATAAGGGATCAGTTGCAAAACGTGATCCCGAATAATGAGGATTAAATTCATGATTATAAAACTATTCCTAGTTATATTTTGCATTAGTATTTTAACGATTACAGAAAAAGCTCAAGCTCAATCTCAATCCTTCTTGGAAATGGGACCAGATAAAGTACGAAAAATGCTAAATGAAAAGTTCCTAGCTATTGAAGCCGAAAAACCAGAGGTTTGGAAAGTAGAAAATATAACGATAAAAAATGATGATCGAACAACTCCTCTTCGCATTTACAAGCCGAATGATCAAAAAGATTTACCGATTATTCTATATATTCATGGTGGTGCATGGGTGGCTGGCAATTTAGATACGCATGACAATTTGGCCCGATATCTATGCAGAGATGTTCAGGCATTGGTTGTTTCTGTGGGATATTTAAATCCGCCGGAAGGAAAGTTCCCTGTCCCTCTAGAGCAATGCTACGATGCTTTGCTTTGGATTGTAGATAATGCTACAACACTAAACACAACCTCTTCCCGTTTGGCTGTCGTAGGCGATAGTGCGGGTGGAGGTATGGCGGCGGCATTATGCCTTGAAGCACGGGATCGAAAAGGACCCAAAATCGAGTTACAGGTATTGATTAATCCTGTCGTAGATAATACATGGGGTGGAACGCTTCAACCTCAAGGGGATGAGTTTGATTCAGAACGTTGGATCGCTACTCAATATGTCAAAGATCCTAAAGACACAAGCAACCCTTACGTCTCTCCTATTTTTGCTAAAGACTTGTCAAATCTCCCCCCTGCCCTTATTATTTTAGCTGAGAAAGATATGTTTCGTAAGGATGCCCAGAAATATGCAGACCGCTTACTTGCATCAGGAGTGCATACCAACGTATACACTCAGTATGGCATTGGCCACCTTGCAGGTAACGGGGCTCGAGCTTCCAAGCAGGCTCAGCAATCCCTTGATGTAGCTGTAGCCGCTCTTCGTGGAGCATTTAGGGAGAAAAATCAATAGCAATGCCTGACATTCCCTATTTTATTAACCGTGAACACGGCGGAAGCATATAGCCCCGTGAAGCTTAGAAGCCTATACTAGTACACTGTCAAGCGTAAATTGTTACATTTGGCTTGCGCGAAAGCTCCCGCGGTTCGAACGTCGAAAATGGGGTTGTATTGCCTCATACTACCCCATTTTCGACGTTCGAACCGCGGGAGCTTTCGCGCAGCCAAATGTAACAATTTACGCTTGACAGTGTACTAGTGTGAGTTTTTTATAAAAACAGCATCTCTCGATACTTTGCCAGCGGCCATAAGCTATCGTCTACATGCTGTTCCAGATAATCGACAATTCCTCGCAACAACTCTCCTTTTGGCAATACCTTATAACAATATGCCTTCCCTTTTTCCTCTAAATCACTGATTGAGGCTGCCGCTTGACGCGATTCTTCAAGATCATCTGCCGCAGTGATCGCTTTTTCTATTTGTTCGCATAGATTAGCTAAAATAGCCCTTTGCTTTGTGAGTTTCTTCCCATTCCCTAATACTTCTGTGCACTGTCCAATGCTGTTAGCTAATTCTTTTTGATGGCAAATACAGGCCGGAAGAATATGGGTACGAAATAAGTCGACCATGAGATTAATTTCAATATTTATTTTATGAGAATACATCTCTACAAGTACATCATAGCGGCTAAACAACTCTTGTTTGTTTAAAATCCCTTTAAACACATCTATTGTCGATTTCTTTTTTAAAACTTCAAAAGCATCCACCGATTTTTCAACAATTGGCAAATTGCGTTTTTTGGCTTCTTTTTTCCATTGTTCACTATAATTATCCCCGCCAAAACGAATATCCTTAGATCGTTTCAGGTATTTTCTTATTACAATGCTCGCCGCTTCAAAAATAGCTTTTTTATTGCCTGTTTTATTTTTGAGAAGCTCTTGAATTTCATCCACAATAAGATTTACACTCTCTGCTACGATCGTATTCAAAACCGTGATAGGAAAAGCAGGATTGGCGGAAGAGCCAACGGCACGAAATTCAAATTTATTTCCTGTAAAAGCCATCGGCGAAGAACGGTTACGATCTGTTGTATCGCGGCTCAAAACAACAGCCCCTAAATCAAAATTGATATTATTTGTTATCGGTTTGTGAGTGCCGTTGGTCTCAATATTAACCAAAAGATCCTCCAAGGCTTGACCAAGATATACAGATATGATTGCGGGAGGCGCTTCATGCCCACCCAACCTAAAATCATTCGCTGCCGATGCTATGGATGCCCTTAATAAAGCGCTATGATCATATATGGCATTTAATATGGCCGTAAGAAGCACTAAGAAATGAATGTTATTTTCTGGTGTATCCGTAGGATCTAATAAATTGATGCCGGTGTCTGTTGCCAATGACCAATTACAGTGCTTTCCGGAGCCATTGATTCCATGAAAAGGTTTTTCATGCAGCAGGCAAGACAAATTGTGCTTTACTGCCGTTTGCTGCATGAGCTCCATCAATATAATATTGTGATCGACTGCCACTGATGATTTTTCATAAACAGGCGCTACTTCATATTGTGAAGGCGCAACCTCATTGTGACGCGTTTTTACAGGAATGCCTAGTTTAATCGCTTGCTGTTCATAATCACGCATATAGGACAGCATGCGATCTTTAACTGAAGCTAAGTAATGATCTTGCAATTCTTGTCCTTTGGATGAAGGACACCCAAATACTGTGCGCCCTGCCATTACAAGATCAGGACGAAGATCGCGCCAACTGCGATCGATGACAAAATACTCTTGCTCCCAGCCTAACGTAGAATTGACATATGTTGCAGGAACACCCGTCAATTCAAGCAACCTTATCACCGCATCGCTAATCTTTCGATCTGAACGCAGCAAGGGTGTTTTAGTATCCAACACATCGCCTGTCCATGAAGAAAAAAGAGATGGGATGCATAAAGTTACTCCATCTCCTCCCGACCATAAAAATGCAGGGGACGTTGGATCCCATCCAGTATACCCTCTAGCTTCATATGTGCTTCTTAACCCCCCTGAGGGAAATGAAGAAGCATCAGGCTCACCTTGAATCAATTGCTTGCCATCGAATTTTTCGATGACCTGATCTAAGGAGCTCCATTCGATAAATGAATCATGTTTTTCTGCTGTGGAACCTGTAAGAGGGTGAAACCAATGGCTATAATGTGTTGCACCTAACTTAACGGCCCAATCCTTCATTGCCATCGCAATAAGATCGGCAAATTCCGGCTTGATTCTTTCCTGTCCATTCATGGCATTTACAACATTTTGGTAGACTTCTTGTCGAAGCATTTTTTGCATGGTATTTCGATTAAACACATGCATGCCAAAATTTTCCGAAGAGCTTAAATCTTGAACACTTGGTGAAATAGAACGAGTTTTTGAACCGTTTTGCAGGGCAGCGTAGCGTGGATTCATATTGATCTCCGAATCTTCAACTTTGTAATAATTTATTTTAATCTGACCAAAAACAAACATCCTTGTCAAGGAATTAATTATCGATACTTGACACCTAAGCTGCACCCAAGTATAGGTTTGTAAATTGTAAAGCCTCACACCTATTAAAATGTGGTTGTTTTATGCTCAGAATAAATAAACCCTTTTTTGGGGATTTTTTAATTTTTTTTTTAGCATTTAAATTTTCCTGCCTGCCTTGTCTTTTTTTTTCACTTCCTATTATTGCGCTCTCACATGACAATGTGAATTTGAATTTTGATTCCTCTAAAATTATAGCAGTTTTCAACGTCGATCGAACCAACGAAGATGAATTTTGGGCTCATATAACCTTGGAAAATCAGTCATCAATTCCATTGACCCATTGGCAACTTGGGTTTACCTTTCAACGTATTATAACAGTTTTAGACGGCGCGAAAATAGTTCAGCAAATCGGAGACTATTATCTCTTAGACAGTGATCAAATTCCCTCGATAGCTCCTGGAGGCTCTGCAACTTTCAAAGTGCAAGGCAAATATACCCTACGCAATGAAGATGATCTACCTACTGACTATTTCCTTATTCTTCGAGATGCTAATGATAAAGTAAATGGACCCGTGCCGATAATGGGAAAAAATGTTTTGCTTCCTTATAAACCTGTATTCTTAACTCCAGGTATTAATGATTATGAACTGAACATTCAGCATAATGAAACTCCTATTGAAGGCAACCCGCCCGATCTTGTACTTCCTGTGGAATCGTCTTTAATTGTGCCACTCCCCGTTGAGATAACCCTGGCAAAAGGAAATTTTATATTAAAGCCGGATACTGCCATTTTGGTACAATCCAAGTATGAAAATGTTATAAAAATTGCTGAGCAGCTTAATCAAAGCTTGAATGCAGCCAGCGGATATCATTTGATGGTTCAAATCAGCAATGAAGATATTCAGCCAGAAAATTCGATTTTATTTACAACTCAGGGCACAAGTCCGGATCTTGGTAATGAAGGATATTTGCTCAAGGTGACCCCAAAAAGAGTTACTGTTCAGGCAATTACAGGCGCTGGCTTTTTCTATGGAATGCAAAGTTTAAAACAACTGTTTCCGCCTGAAATATGGCGTGAAAATGCCCACAAACACTCGATTGCATCGGATGTAAAATCCAATATTCGTTGGGAAATACCCTGTCTTAGCATCAAGGATTATCCTCGATTTGCCTATCGTGGCGTATTGCTGGATAGTGCGCGACATTTTTTTACTACGGATCAAGTTAAACGATTGCTTGATTTGATGGCCATGCACAAACTCAATACATTTCATTGGCACTTAAGTGATGATGAAGGCTGGCGTATCCAAATTATCCAATACCCACAGCTTACAGAGATAGGCGCTTGGCGAGGCTATGATCTAGCTATTCCCCCTGCACTGGGTACTTCTAACATCAATCGCTATGGGGGCTTTTACACGCAAGATGATATACGCAATATCGTGCGCTATGCACAAGACCGATATATCACCATCATACCGGAAATTGATATTCCAGCTCATAGCAGGGCTTTGATCAGAAGTTTGCCAGATAAATTGAAAGATGCAAATGATCATACCATCTATTCCAGCGTACGTGGTTTTCATGATAATGTGCTTTCTCCCTGCATGGAAACTACCTATGAAGTGATAAATCACATCATAGATGAAATCGTCGAATTATTTCCCGGACCCTATATCCACATAGGGGTAGATGAAAGACCAAAGAATGCCTGGAAAGACTCTCCTGCCTGTATTGCATTGATGAAAAAGGAGGGTCTTAATAATACGGACGAATTACAGCACCACTTCGTAAATAAAATTCAAGGCATGCTTGCCAGCAAAAATAAATCGGTTGCGGCTTGGGAAGAAGCCATGAAAGGAGGAAAGCTAGAAAAAAAACCTATGCCATTAATTTATTCATGGAAAAGTGCAGAAGAGGGTTTAAAAGCTGCAGAGCAAGGCTATGATGTGATCTTGACTCCAGCATCGAATCTTTATTTAGAATTAGCATACAGTGCAGACCCTTCTGAACCAGGCGACTATTGGAGTGGATATGTCGACACTTTTACCGTATATGCCTACAAACCCATTCCTCCGAATTTGTCTGCTGAAGCAAAAATGAGAGTTAAAGGGATTGAAGGAGCATTATGGTCTGAATATATCAGTTCTCCTGAGCGGTTGGATTATTTAGCGTTTCCAAAAATGTCAGCATTGGCAGAGGTTGCATGGACGTCAGCATCCAGGCGCAACTGGCGCAATTTTTCAATGCGAATGGGTCACTTGCATTTGCCGCGATTGGATCAATATGGCGTTAATTACCGCCTTTCACCGCCCGGCATTCAAATAATTTCTCAATTACTCAATGCCAATAACGAATTCTCAGGCTTGGTGATGCGTTACACCCTTGATGGAAGTTTGCCGATGATAACATCTGAGATATACAAAGTCCCTGTGAAAATCACGGGAAATGTAGTCGAAATGCGTTCATTCAGCTCGTTGAATCGTGGCAGCGGTGTAGTAAAACAAGTTACGAATGAAGAACAGAAGAAACTATTGACAAAATAAAATATTAAGTTGTATTTCTTAGATCTAAATTTTTCGAAACTATTCGGAAAATCGATTTACAGCTTCATGCATCAATATGGGCAGTTTAAACATGTTACGTATCATTTTTTTAACACAAGTTTTCCTCCTTTTTCCTGGATTTTTTACTAATTCATTAAAATCTTCTGAGCCAGCACCTTACTCAAAAACAGAAAATACTGCTGATAATTCCGAAGCGATTATTTTAAATCAAAAACTTATAAAATCCGATCCGAACAACGCCGAATATCATTATCAACTTGGCCGAGCCTATTACAAAACTCAAGCTTACAATGAAGCCATAGATGCTTATAGCCAAGGCCTTGAACTGCAACCCGAAAATGCAGACATTCAATTAGGCTTGGGATATGCTTTGCTTGCCTCCTTTAAGACTCATGCCGAGTTGAACCGAAGTAAAGAATTATTTGAGAAAGTCTTAAAACAATATCCTGACTATACAGATGCACAAACTGGACTTAAAGAAGTCGAAAGACAGTTAGCCAAGATTAAAGAAAATGAATCGGCAGACAGTCATCCATCTGATAATGCTAAAAAGATAGATGAAAAGAATGAAAAATCTGTTTCTAAAACAAACTCCAAATGGGTGGAAGTTTTTACAGAAACAGCACAAAACCTATCAAAACAACAAGACCACTGGGGTGCAAAAGAGATCTACCTTCAGCTACTGGAAACGGATCCTAAAAATGTCGATCTACTTTATGCTTTAGGTCGTGAATATATCAAATTGGAGATGTATTGCGAAGCAAAGGAAATTCTGCAAAAAGTATTGGAAATCAAACCCGATTATCCTGAAGTCCTGGTCGCTTTAGCCAAATTATATTTAAATTCTCAGGACCTCTGCACAGCCCGCTCTCTTTATGCCACAGCTTATAATTTCGACAGTTCAAACATAGATGCATTATTTGGATTAGCAAGAGTGGAAGCTCTGCTTGATCATCCGGAAGCTGCAGAGCAATACTATCAAGAAGCTATCGATATCGAATCAGATAACATTGACATTTTGCGCTCCTTTGCCGGTTTTTTATTAGAACAGCGCCGTTACTGTGAGAGTCTAGGAATTTACCGTCGACTTGTATGCATGGAAGACGATCAAGAAAAGTATAGATACACAATTTTTGACACTTCTTCTCATACTGATTTTTCGGTGTTTATTAAAACAGGCGCTGCAGAAGAAAAAGAAAAAGATTTATTTACACACGAATGGGATGCCTCTATTCGGTATTTATATGCTGAAGCCGGAGTAATCTATCCCATCAACGATCAATTCCGCGTATCAGCCCGGGTAACGGGAATAGATACAAGACAACGCCTGCTCGTCTCACATACCACTCAATTTGATGCTCTATCCGTTGGAGGGGCTCTTCAGGGGGATTGGTTTTATGATCCAAACTGGACCTTCACTACCGGTGCTAGAATGGAATGGATTTCCAATAATGACGATGAAGCCCTGCTACCAACAAAGCAAGGCACTAAATTCGAACCGATGTTAATTTGCCGGTATGTCAAAGGGCCAGACACCGTATTTTTTGGAGAAATTACAGACTCATGGATCTTTCGAGATTTTGCTAAAGTACATCTTCGCGTGATCGCACGTGAAACAGCAATATTATCGTATCAGCATGACTTCGAAAGTTACCGTCTATTCGGCGCCAATGTTCTTTGGCTTTGGTACCAAGATCCCGTATATAACCAAGAACAAGATGTCAACGTATGGTTTCAAGCAGGGGTGCCTTATCTCGAAGATCTTTTAGCTGCTCGTTACCACTGTGAATACAGACAATTCAAGCATGAAGTTACAGGATATTATTCATTCAAATATCAACTGACTCAGTGGTTAAAACTTATTAGCTCCTATCGGTGGTTATCGGGTTTCAGATATGAAATCGCCTATTGGCATGGTTGGAGAACGACACGTGGCGCAAATCCTCAGCAGCAAATTATTATTGGTCCTGCGCCGTTATTTCCAATAGTGACTGTAGAATATCAGGTTGATCAATTATATATGACTTTAGGGTATATGCCGACTGACAATTGCGATATCTCGATTTCTGCTGACTACTATCACGACAGTTTTGATTACACAACTTATGGTGCAAAACTCCTATTAGATACACGCTTTTAGCGGCATTGAGAAGTGGAATTTTAATTTAATAAAGGGATTGCAAAATCCCCTAAAATCAAAAAGGGTTTTTCAAATGGCAAAAGATCAAAAAACTGAAAATCTTCCAGAAATAAACACACAGGAAGAGCAAAAGAACGTTCCATTAATCGTCGTAGTTGATGATGATCTAGCTTTATTGGAACTGATGGAGTTTTCTTTAAAACCAGAAGGTTTTAGGATCCATACAATAAGTAGTGGAAAAGATGCTTTAAAGTATTTTTCGGATGAAAAAAATATTAAATCTGCTTCCTTATTAATTTTAGACAGAATATTGCCCGATTTAGACGGTATTGAAATCTTGAAGCATATACAAAGCAAAAATTCCAAACACTTTCCGGTTCTTATTCTATCACTACTTTCATCCGAAAAAGACGTTCTTACTGGGCTTTCAGAAGGGGCTATTGATTATATTGTAAAGCCCTTTAATTTAAAATTGCTAAAACAAAAAACGCATGCTTTGTTGGCTTTATACCGATCGTGATTCAAAAGTTGGCATTTCTAGGGCGCCAAAACCCCGGGGATCAAAGATCGCAATTGGGTTCATATTACTAAATATTGACCCATTTGCGATCTTTGATCCCCGGGGATTTTCGCGCAGCTAGAAATGCCGAATTTTGAAACACTACCGGTATAACCCTATAAAACCTAATTTGCGAATTAATTTATAATTAAGGTAAGAAATGACATCTTTCGCCACAAATGCGTTCCACTCACACAAGATCATTTTATTTCTATTGAGTGTTGAATTGGTCATTCTGATCGTTTTGTTGCTCTTAATTGTACTCGAACGAATCATAAATTCTTTAAGAGAAAAAAATGATTTGGCAGCTAATAAAAAAATTTTAGAACTTATTATTGAACACGTTGAAGAAAAAAAGCAATTCGATCCAAAAGGCGATTGGGAGAAAATTAAATCTCAAGAACAGCTGCTAAATCAAATGGAACTCTTCGACAAACGCCTGAGCGGAAATGAGTGGGATTCCTTAAAAAAGAATATCGCAAGAGCATTTCTTCTGCCATATGCAAGAAAACTAGTCAAAAATCATGAATGGACCAAACGCATGCTAGCAGCGCGTTGCTTTGCATTATCACCCCTTCCGGAAGATCAAGCAGACATGTTCTCATTGATCGATGACCCTGTCTTTTTAATCAGACGGACAGCAGCCTCTGCAGCCATGAAGCTGGATAACAAAGAAGCCATTATTAAAATCATCCATCGGTTGAGTCAGGAATTTTTATATACACGTTTTTTTTACCGAGACATTCTGTTACATGAAAAATCGATGCCAATACTTAAATGGATTGAAGAAATAGCTTCTACCGAAAAAGATGAAACCATCCATATTACCTGCCTAGATTTATTGGCTGATGAAAGTTTTGACGGCGACTTTCCTTTTCTTGCTGCTGATATGAAATCTGAAAATCCCAAAATTCGCCTCGCTGCCATCAAAGTCCATGAAAGTAATCCACAAACTAATAGCTCGCAAGTTTTAGTAAATAGCCTTCAAGATCCCGAAGAAGAAATCAGAGCACATGCCGCATTAGGATTGCAAAATTTTGCTACTAAAGAAAACATTAAGCACCTTCAAGCAGCCCTTTCCGATCAATCTTGGTTAGTTCGTTCTCAAGCAGCCAAATCACTGAAAATAATTGGTGAAAACGGTATTGAAATCCTGAAAAAGCAAAATCCTGAGCTTGATCCAAGCGCCTATGAGGCCGCTCAATATGCCCTTGAATTAAATTGGTAATTTAAAATGATACGAGATTATTTTATTCATATATCGACCTGGTTAGACCCCTTTTTTTTGTGGTATTTCTCTTTTATTAATATTGCCTATTGCATTCTGTTTATCTTTGGTGCCATCAAAGTCTTCGGACGAAAAAAAGAACTCAAAAATGAAGATCTAAACTCAATCTTGCAATCAGATTCCCTTCCGGAAATTTCATTTCTTGTTCCTGCTTACAACGAATCACAAGATATAATCACCACCATCGATAATCTTCTTAACTTAACATACAGATATAAGCAGATTATCGTTATCAATGATGGCTCTACTGATAACACTTTTGAACTTCTTCAAAACAAATATCAGTTAATCCAAATACCCAATCACTTTAAACAAGTACTACCCTCAAAACCAGTAAGAGGCATATACCAAAGCAAATTATTCCAGGAAATTGTCGTAATCGATAAAGAAAATGGAGAAAAATACGATGCTTTAAATGCTGGTCTAAACATTTGCAATAACCACTACTGCATCACAATTGACGCTGATACATGCATCGATGATAAAGACTTCGAAGATTTAGTTATACCCATGTTCACATCCCCTAAAACAATTGCCATCGGTGCCGGTGTACGTATCAGAAATGGATGCACCCTCGATTTTAATCACATTTCTACAAATTATTTTCCAAACAATTATCTCACAGCCATGCAAGCAATTGAATATCTTAGAACATTTCTAATGCGCCAGGGTTGGAATGAAATCGGTGGTAATTGGGTGATTTCTGGGGCCTTTGCAATTTTTGTCACGAATGTTGTTGTTCAATCCGGTGGGTTTGCACCAACTTTTGCAAATGATCTTGAAATCGTCATTAGACTCAATCGTGTCATGCATGAAACCAAGACCCCTTATAAAATCGATTATCTTTCAGACCCGGTGGCATGGACGAATGGTCCGCAATCATTAAAAGCCTTGGGTAATCAAAGGCGATTATGGCAAAGAGGTACTTTGGAATCAATCTGGTTTCATAAGCGTATATTTTGCAATCCCCGGTATGGATCTTTTGGTTTTTTTAGCTACACTTTCTTAATTTTGGGAGAAGCCCTCGAACCCCTAGTAGAATTATTGGCTTACACCTATATCATTGTAGGACTTTGGTTAGGTGTCGTCAGTCTAAGCTACGTTGTTCTTTTGCTAGCCATTATTTGGGGCTTTATTTTTATTTTTACACTATTTTGTCTATTGATCGAAGAACTCAGCTACCAAAAATATCCCTCACGTCGAAGCTTATTTCTTTTGATCTGGTACAGTTTATTGGAAAATTTTGGTTATCGACAACTAACGGTAATCTGGCGCCTGCAAGGCTTTTTTATGTTTTTTAAACGTTTTGGCTCGATTAGGAAAGACTCTAAGTCTATCAATGAATCTATAGAGCGTTTAGTTAAGAAAGGAAAAATTCAATGGTAAACGCATTGAAAGAAAAAATTGCTGCAAAAACGGCAATAATTGGATTCATTGGAATGGGATACATCGGCCTATCTTTGCTGGATGCTTTTGGCAGCGCTGGTTACCCCTTGATTGGATATGATATCGATCAAAAAAAAATCGAATTGTTAAAAAAGAAAAAACCATACTTAAATTTTCTTGATCACAAGAACTTATTTGCTTTAATGGATCAAAAACGTTTTAAGATATCAAACGACAGCGTTGTTTTGCAAGAAGCTGATATCATAATTATAAGCGTCGCCACCCCATTGGATCGCTACCGCACACCCAATTTGACTAATCTTCGAAATGCCTTTTTAACAATTTCTAAGCACCTTCAAAAGAATCAGCTCATCATTCTTCAAAGCTCTACATTTCCTGGAACAACAAATGAAGAACTGCTTCCTTTGCTAGAAAAATCCGGCTTCAAAATTGGAAAAGATTTCTTTTTAGCCCACGTTCCAGAAGTGACTGATATAGGTAATCCTGAATTTAGCGTGGCTGCAGTACCAAAAATCATCAGCGGCATCACTACTGCATGTCGAACACTTGCGACCTCCCTCTACAAACAATTGGGATGCAAAACAGTGGCATGCTCATCCACAAGTATCGCTGAAGCAGCAAAACTCCTGCAAAATAGCTTCCGCCTTATTAATATCTCTTTTATCAATGAAATGAAAATTTTGTTTGATCACATGGGCCTTGATGTATGGGAAGTTATCGAGGCGGCCTCAAGCAAGCCTTTTGGCTTCATGCCGTTTTATCCCGGACCTGGAGTTGGGGGGTCTTGCATCCCAATTGTTCCTTTTTATCTCGTCTGGAAAGCTAAGGCTACTGGCGGACAAGCAGTCATGTTGGAACAAGCAGGGCATATCAATGACTTAATGCCCACCTATGTATTCAATAAAATGATTCAAGGACTTAACCTCCAATCTAAGACCCTAAACGGGGCTAAAGTGCTTGTGCTTGGCGTAACATATAAAAAAGATGTTAATGATCTCAGAGAATCTCCCGCCCTTAAACTTCTTCCCCTCCTCAAAAATATGAATGCTGAAGTGTTTTATCACGATCCTTATGTGAAAGAGCTTTCTCAAATCGAAGAATGTCCGGGATTAGCATTGAAATCCATAGAACTGAATTATGAGATGCTGGCTTTATATGATGCTGTGATTATTCTCACTGATCACACATGCTATGATTGGGACAAAATTGTTCTCCATAGCCACCTGGTAGTTGACACTCGCAATGTAACAGCAAATGTCAAAGCAAAATCAAAAATTGTTAAGGCTTAAAATATGTCGCAAATGAATATATTAGTAACCGGTGGCGCAGGATTTATCGGCTCCCACATCGTCAAGCATCATCTTGCAAAAGGAAATGTCGTATGGGCCGTCGATAACCTTCAGGCTGGTCACTTAAAAAATATCGAAACAATTAAGCATTTGCCGACATTTCAATTTTATCAATCCGATGTTCGTTCGTGGCCAGAATTACTTAAAGCTGTGTCATGGGCCGATCATATTTATCACATGGCAGGTAATGTAGGCCAATACTTAATTTTATCAAATCCAATTGATACACTCACCAATAATATCGAAGCCTTAGAAGCTGTTTTAAAGGCAATGGCTACAACAAAAACCAAAGCACGTTTGATAATTGCTTCAACATCAGAGCTTTATTGCCATAGCGTTGAAGAGGAAGATAGAACTGTTGTAGAAAATGCTGTCATTTCATTCATTCCAGGTAATTTTTTGCAGGAAACTTATCCTGTTAGCAAATTAACGAATGAAATTATGGCCCTTTCATATATACATCAAAAAGGGATCCATTGCACCATAGCCCGCATTTTTAATACTATTGGAGTAAATCAAAGTCCTGCCTATGGCATGGTCGTTCCAACTTTTATCCAGCAAGCTAGCTCAGGAAAAACCATGACAATTTTTGGTGACGGACTTCAAACACGTTCCTTTAGTGATGCCCGGGATACTGCTACAGCGCTGAATCTTCTACTAGACAATGCAGAGAGCAATGGAATGGTTGTTAATGTGGGGAATGATACAGAATGTTCCATCAACGATTTAGCAAAATTGATTCGTGCTAAAACCAATAGCAAATCGGAATTCAAATATATTCCTTATGTTGAGGCTTATGGCATTGATTTTGTCGATGTAAAAAGACGATGTCCAAATTTGAAAAAACTCAAAAAACTAACAAATTTTACTTCCAAGTGGACCTTAGAACAGACTATAGAAGAAATATTAAAAACAGCGAAATAATATGAAAAAAATGAACGCCCTACTAGCGATTTTATTAACAACAGTAATTCCTTTCACCCCTTGCCTACTCGCAGATGACGGCGCGTATGTTTCCCAAGAAGAATGTGAAAGTTGTGAAATAGAAGAGACCTCTGATCAATGCTGCTGTTTAAAAGATATCTATTCCCTTGAAGCCTTTATTGCCCACATCGAAGGTAAAGGGATAGGCTATCGGCGCGGGTATTCCACCTTGGGGTTCCTTCTCATGCCAACATATCAGGAACCAGACTCACTCTTTCCATTTATTGACATTCGAGGACATGGCTTCGACAATAAAAAATTGGCTGCAAACCTCGGAATCGGCTTCAGATACATGCACCATGAAGATTGGGTATTTGGATCTAACCTCTATTATGACTTAAGACAAGGTGCTCATATGGGTTTTGATCAAGTCGGCCCCAAATTTCAGCAAATTGGCATAGGCTTCGAGGCTTTAGGCCCCTGTTTCGATGTACGACTAAACTTTTATCAACCGGTAGGGAAAACAGAAAGACATTTTACTCAGACAGTTTTTATTAACAACGCCGGTATCACGCCGACATTGATACCAAAAGAAGAAAGTGCCATGCGCGGTTTTGATGCCGAAATCGGCTTGTGCATTGGAAAAGGATATTTTAATCAATGCTGTGTGGGTTGGGGCACTTATTTTGCACTAGGAACATACTACCTTGATGATCATGGCAATGATGGGCGCTTAGGTGCAAAGGTGAGATTGGCAGCAAATTTAGGCCGCTATTACTTAGCAGAAGTTCGAGCACACTACGACCGAATTGAACGCGGTTCTGTACAAATTTTTGTTGGGGTCGATTTCCCTCTCTATCCTTTTACCTCTTTAGATTTTAAAAACTCTTGTAATGAAAAATGCTTAGGTCCATGGTCTGAACATGTACATAGAGCAGAAATCATTCCATTGAGACATTAAACCAAGAAAAGCAACATGAATACAGTCGGAATAAAAAAAAACATGAACCGCATTGTGCTCGTTGACGACGATGAGGATCTTACAAGACTCATCCAGTATGAATTTTTACAAATCGGTTTTGAGACGATAGTCTTTAATAACGGACAAGAGGCTTTAAATTTTATTATGAATGAAGAAAATTTAGCAGATGTTTTCCTTCTAATTTTAGATCGAATACTTCCTGATATGGATGGACTAGATATTCTTAAACAATTTAAATCCCAGTCCAACAGTAAAATTCCAGTTTTAATACTCTCAGCTCTCAATAGTAAAATTGATGTGCTGGAAGGAATACAATGCGGTGCTTTAGATTATATAACAAAACCCTTTAGCATTTTTTTACTAATGCAAAAAACCATTAATCTACTTAAAGACACAGTTTGAGGCACAAACTAAGCTCCCAAAAAGAAATTAATAAAGAGTGTAACTAGGCATGGTTGATTTTTCATTAGATGACAAAAAAATTGCGGCTTCGGTTATCCAAGATTCGCATGCAGCGATCATATCTACAACTTTGGATGGCACGATCATTGGATGGAATTCCGGCGCTACCGATCTTTACGGCTATACAAGAGAAGAGGCAAAAGAACAGGATATCACTCTAATTGATCCACAAGGTTTTAGAGGGGATTTTCTTTTAACCCAACTAAAAGCACAATACACTCTTCAACATAAACGAAATCGAAAAGATGGTACCCTTATATGGGTTACGTTATCAATTTCTCCCCTTAAGGATGATCAAGACAATGTCGTTGGGGTCGTCGAGATCTCAATGGATATCACTTCATTAGAAAAAGAAAAAGATCAATTGCTTCAAGCGCTGGTTAACTCTCCGATTGCCGAAATTACATTGGATAGTAGAGGGAATGTCGTACTGGTGAATAAAAAAGTGCTTGAACTATTTGGATATCATGAAGGAGAGTTAGAAGGAAAAACCATTGAAATCCTCATTCCAGAGCGATTTAAAACTAAGTATTCCACCTCCCGACAAGAGTTCATCAAGCGCCCCCTGGTACGATCTGTGGGGATCGATCACGATTTATTTGGACGTCGCAAAAATGGAGAAGAGTTTCCCCTAGAAATCTACCTTACACCTCTACAAACAACAGATGAACTATTGGTGATAGCTACTGTTGTCGATCTTACAGAAAGAAAAAATAGCGAACTTTTATCGCGTTCAAATAGGGAACTAGAGCAATTTGCTTATTTAGCCTCTCATGACTTGCAAGCCCCCTTAAGACACATTGCTTCATATGTTCAGTTATTAGCGGCTAAATATATTAATTCAAATGATGCTGAAACAGAAAAATGGATTAATTTCATTCTGCAAAGCAGCGAAAAAATGCAGTTGTTGATCTCTGATTTGTTGAAATATTCCCGCGTGACTCAAAGTAAACTGAAGATGGAATTAACCAATGTTCACGATATCATCTCAAATGTTAAAGAAATCTTAAAAGATATGATCTTGAATACTGGGGCTCAAATTATTGAGGAGGATCTTCCTGTCCTTTTTTGCAGCAGCATGTATCTCGAACAAATATTCCTGAACCTCATTGAAAATGCAATCAAGTTTCGAAAAGACAATGTTGCTCCCATAATAATAATCCACTCAAAACCTATTGAAGGCGGGTATGAGATCTCTGTCAAAGATAATGGAATCGGGATCCCTCATCAATTTTTCGATAAAGTCTTTCAACTTTTTCAAAGGCTTGAACAAAAGAAGGGGGTGAATGGCACAGGTGTTGGTCTGGCTATTGTAAAAAGAATTGTCGAGCTTCATCATGGAAGAATCTGGTTAGAGTCGAAAGAAAACGAAGGATGCACCTTTCATTTTACAATTAGTGAAGCGCAACTTTCAGACGCCACAACTCAACAAGCGAACGTTATTTCTTCTAAATCTTCCAATGATTTTACCACCCCTAAAACTTACATTTAATAAGGTTATACAATGCAACCTAATATTTCGGTAAACGAATCCAAAACAATACTTGTGATAGATGACAGTGAAGCTGATGTAGAATTAATTAAATTAGTTTTTGCAAGAGCCCCTTATCCTATTTCATTAGATATTGTGGAAAACGGAATGCAAGCCCTGGACTATGTTTTTAAGCGCGGCGACTATGTAGATAAAAATTCTCCTGATCTTATCTTACTCGATTTGAATATTCCAGGAATTGATGGTTTTGAAGTATTGAATGTTATTAAAACAAGCGATAATTATCGGCAAATTCCAATTATTATTCTAACTTCATCCGATAATAGTGTGGACATATTCAGAAGCTATCAACTTTATGCAAATTGTTATTTGCAAAAACCTTCTCACTTTGATAAGTTAACAAAGATGTTAGAACTTTTAGAATTGTTTTGGTTTAACACCTCCTTATTACCGCCAAGGGTGGGGAATAACATAAACTAATTATACCCCGCGCGGTTAAATTATGCATATCTCTATTGCCTGTATTGATACTGATTTAGATTTATTAAAACTTCTTCAAGAAGCTGCAAAATCGCTGGATTTGTCCATCGTTCACTGTCAATCTATCATAGAAGCCCAGCAAAAAAGTGAACAAAGGTTATTTAATGCCTATCTTATTACCGAAGAATTTGATAACGGCTCTGGTCTTAGTCTTGTAGAATGGATTCGCAAAACAAAAAATCCGGAAACTCAAATAGTCTATTTTTTTCAAAAAAAAACCGACGCAAAAATATTTCGGAAATATAAACAAGAATTGGGCATTAACTATGTACTGGAAAGGCCCATCGAAGTTGCAGATCTCAAAATATTATTAAATAATTTGATACATACATTATCAGAAAAAGGAATCCCTCAGGATCTCGGTTTTCAGGAATTATTTAATAAATACGAAATAGGAATCTTTGATAAAATTGATTACTTAGAAAAGCAGATAAATGATCTTCATACAAACCCCAGCAAAGCAAATTTAATTAAATTAAGACTTGAAGTCCACAAAATTGCCGGTAGCGCAGGAACGTATGGCTTTCCAAAGATATCTCAACTTTGCAGGAAGATGGAAACCACCCTTTTATCTAAGATTGCCAATATAGACTCCATTGCCATTACGAAAGGATGGTTGGCCTCATTGGATGATTTTTTAAAACAGTTTAAACTCTATTTTCAATTCATTTCGTTTGAAGAAGCGGATGAAACTCCAGCTCCTCCAATAACTCTCCTGCGTTCTTACGTTTATATCATCGATAGCGATAAGGAATTTCTCCAATTAATTGAAAAAGAAAAAGGATGCTTTCCTCTTGATATACACTCTGAAATAGATCCTACAAAAGCTTTAAATAGACTCATGGATCCGGAATTTAATCCCAAAGCAGTGTTCATAGGCAGCTCCTTTCCTGATAGCGATCTTTCCGGTTTCGACATCCTTGAAAAAGCCAACCAAAATCCACATCTAAAAAATACATTCTTTGGACTCTTTATCGAAGATATAAATTTTAAAGAGCGGACTATCTTGACTGGAAAAAAAGTGGAATATTTATTAAGAAAACCTGTGCCTATTGAACGGTTAGTGAACATCTTTCATGCGATCTCGGAATCGGAATACCCGTGTAAAGTCCTCGTTGTCGATAACGATCCAGACAGCTGTAATTTTATTAAATCAAGCCTCAATGAGATCGGCATTGAAGTACACAGTCTCTTGGATAACTCCTCCCTTTTTGCCGTCCTCAAAGAATACCGACCCCACATCCTCTTTTTAAACTACCTCCTGCCCGGTGTCGATGGAGATAAACTCCTGCAATCATTGAGGACCGACCCCCAATTTGCCGATCTGCTCATCGTGCTTATCACAGGTGTGAATGATCCGAAACCTCTTAAAGATCTCTATAATGCCGACGCCGATGACGTAATTTTGAAACCATTGAAAATAAATTCTTTGCAAAATCGCACAATCTCTTTACTTAAAAAAAGGGATATTTTCCAATTAAGTCAAAAAAAAGAAAATTGTACGGAACTGGGCAGCAAAAAGAAATTTGGTGAGTATCTTAAAAACCTCGATTTATTTCCGCCCGGTACCGAACAGCTTCTTGCCGTGGGCTTTATTGAAATTAATATCAACAAGATTAATGAAACTTACGGACCCCTCATTGCAAAAGAGATTTTAGCCGGTTTTAGGGATTTGGCAACGATCTATTTTAAAAAGGCC
>Ga0207123_1056_pt1 | contig 21379 bp, 20 predicted proteins | sample Alteio_BWMinHeat_39_FD_153503 | JGI IMG/M metagenome (GOLD analysis project Ga0207123, IMG submission 153503) | Enriched cells from forest soil in Barre Woods Harvard Forest LTER site, Petersham, Massachusetts, United States -... | ecosystem: Environmental > Terrestrial > Soil > Temperate forest >... | reverse complement strand
ATCAATGGGAATGGTTTTATGAGAAATTTCTTCCACTCGGCACTCATCCAAATTGGTTACATCGAAATCGAATTTTCTTGAATTTGTACTAAAAAAGATGACCCCATCCTCTGCCAACAACTCAAGTCCTTTTGAAATCAACCACGGATAATCCATTTGAACATCAAACATTTGGTCCATCTTTTTAGAACGAGAAATCGTGGGAGGATCAATGACAATGATATCATATTTCATGCCTTGATTGATCTCTTCATCAAGGAATTTGAGGCAATCGGCCCGCACGATTTCATGATTTTTCAAAGGAATGGAATTAAGGATAAAATTATCCCTTCCCCAAGCTGTGTAGGTATTCGACATATCGACGCTTTTAGTAAAACTTGCCCCCGCTACGGCAGCATGCACGCTAAATGAACAGGTGTAAGCAAAGAGATTAAGCAGGCTCTTCCCTTTTGCGCCCGATGCCACCAATTTCCTTGTTTCCCGGTGGTCGAGAAATAGTCCGGTATCGAGATAATCGATCAGATTAATCTTAAATTTGATCCCAAATTCTTCTACAGTGAAGAATGTTTTCGATTCTCCAGATTTCTCATATTGTTCCGCTTTTTTGCGTTTGATCCGACTGCGCCAAAAAATGGATTCCTTTTCAGCGCCGAATAAAGCAGATAAGACATGGTTAACTTCATCTACTAATTCAGGAGGGGGTTCATCATCTTCGCGATGGTGGGAATAGTATTGGACGCAATATCTGCCTGCATAAAAATCTATCGCTAAAGGATAGTGATGCATTTCGCGATCGTAGATGCGAAAACAGTTGGTGTTTGTGCGTTTAGCCCATTTCCGAATATGGCGATATTTATTTCTGATGCAATTGATAAATGGAGAGCTTTTATCTTCATCATTTGCTAGTTGTGGCAGATCTTGATGCATACGAGTAGATTTTTTGGTCGATTATATATTAGTATAGGATTAAAAGGAAAAAAATTGCTATGGCCTACATTGCCGTTGGTTACTACACTGAAGATACAAGTTATGCTGTAGAGATTAAAAATCTCGAAAAAAGCCTGCAGCATTTCAATATACCCATGGATTTAGTCCCTATTTCAACCCAGGGAAGCTGGCAAGCCAATACACAATACAAAGCCTATTTCATCAAACAAATGCTGATCCGGCATTACCCCAAAGACATTCTCTATCTTGATGCAGATGCACAAGTGCAACAATATCCCTCCCTTTTCGATCATGTAGATTTCGATCTTGGCGTTTTTTATTGGGAAACCCCTACGCACCCTTCAGAACTTATCAGCAGCACTCTTTATTTCGCAAATAATGCCAAAATATCTGAACTTGTGGAAAGATGGATTGATTGCTGTTTGAATAATATTCATGTCTGGGATCAACAAGTACTTCAGTACATAATCGAAGAATCAAAGGATTTGGCATTGCGCATCCATCGCCTACCTCCTACATATTGTCAAATTTTTGATTTGATGCGCGATGTTGGTAAGCCTGTCATCGAACAGTTTCAAGCTAGCCGGAGGTTCAAAAAAGAAATCGATATTTAAAAAAATTAGTTGACACATGTTGCTTTAGCGAATATACAGGAGATTGGCATTTGAAAAGACAAAAAGAGGTAATATTATGTCTTCACCAACATGGGAAACTAGCCGAGGCTCGCAAACAATAGACGCTTATTTAAATCATAATAGACCTAAATCTGAAGAACCTAGAACTCCCCCAAACACCCCAATACATCGTAGGAGTTTTTCTGAAGGAACAAAAAGACAAGATTTAAAAAATTTAACTTTTATGGATCCAGCTAAAGAATTTGGAAAGAAATTATCCCTAAAATCAAAAGAAGTTAAACAAATATCAAATGATTTGCCTAAAATTCAAGTACCTACTCAATAGAAATTAGTACACAGTATACGTAAACAACTTATACTAAACATCGAGAGGGAAAATTAACCTTTAAAATTCGAGTCCTATTTATTCAACGCAAAGGCGCAAAGTCGCAGAGACGCAAAGGGAAATAATTTAACCACAGAGCTCACAGAGAACACCAGGAGGGTAAAATAACAGGATATAAGGTTGGAAAGGATGAACGAAAAAATTTATCTCTTTTGGCTGCTTCCGAAAATTATTACATAAAAATTTAAATTCGTTATTCTGTCCATCCTGATATTCTGTTATTTAACCCTCTCTGTGACCTCTGTGGTAAAATTATTTCCCTTTGCGTCTCTGCGACTTTGCGCCTTTGCGTTGAATAAATAAGACTCGAATTTTAAAGGTTAACTTTGGATTATTTTGCCTTATCGCAGATAGCTTGACGCAGCTCTTTCATGCCATCGCCCCTCAAGGCCGATATCTCATGCAATAGAGTTGAATCCATTGGAAATTCCTTATGAAACTCTTTGCAATGGGCTTCAGCCTCATCCGTATCAATTTTATTGAGAATGACAAGATAAGGTCTTTCTAACATTTCAGGATTGTATTTTGTAAGCTCTGCCCTCAGCACTCGGTAGTCATCACAAGGATTGCGACCATCGATGCCGGAAGAATCCAATACAAACAAGAGCAGCTTAGTGCGTTCAATATGGCGCAAAAATTCATACCCTAATCCACGGTTGCGATGAGCGCCTTCAATGATTCCAGGTATATCTGCAATGAAAATACGGCTTAAATCGGGACGCTGAATAAACCCTATATTGGGCCGCAAAGTCGTAAATGGATAGGCCGCAATTTTAACTTTTACATGGGCTAAATGAGTTATTAATGTCGATTTTCCAGCATTCGGAAAACCTACTAACCCTACATCTGCAATCAACTTTAATTCAAATTCGATCTGACTGCTTTCGCCATCAGTCCCTTCTGTGCATATATTGGGCGCTCGATTAGTCGGAGTTTTGAAACTTTCATTCCCTCGTCCTCCCTTCCCACCTTTGCAAATCACCCACTGCTCGCCGTCGGTTGTAAAATCGTGCAATACTTCCCCGGTTTGGATATTTTTGACTAGTGTTCCACAAGGGACTTTCAAAACGAGATCTTTACCACTTCGTCCCTGACAGCTTCTAGCAGCTCCTGGACGTCCATTTTCGGCTTTAAGGATGCGTCGATTGCGATACCATTCCAGCGAAAAAACTTGGACATCGGCTTCGATAATAATAGAGCCGCCCCTTCCGCCATTTCCGCCAGTTGGGCCTCCTTTGGGAATATATTTTTCCCGGCGCCAGGAAACGACGCCATTTCCGCCTTTACCAGCCATCATATCTACTATAACACGATCAATAAACATATAATCCTTAATACCTTATAAACAAAAAAAATAAACGTAAAGCCGCAAACAAAGGCTCACAAAATGTCGCTAGTCGGAGGGAATTTTCCACAGAGTTGCAGAGAGTGGGGGTTATGCAGAATACACTAACTAAAACACACCTAAAGCTTCGCGAAGTTTAGGTGTGTTTTAAGCTCAAAATGCTACTAAACTTCAGCCAGGATAGAAATGTAAGTCTTATTGCTTTTGCGGAATGCTACGATCCCGTCAACAAGTGCAAATAGAGTATCATCTGTTCCACGTCCTACATTTTTAGCAGGATGCCATTTTGTACCACGTTGTCTAACGAGAATGCTGCCAGCTGTGACAATTTCTCCCGAGCCAACTTTGATTCCAAGGCGCTTTGAATGGGAATCACGTCCATTACGGGTTGAACCCTGTCCTTTCTTATGTGCCATGATGTCCTCTCTTTAGCTTGCAATGTTCGTAATCTTCACGCGTGAGTAATGTTGGCGATGGCCAATTCTCTTGCGGTGATTACCTGGTATATATTTTAAACATGTTACTTTTGGTCCTGAGATGTAATCCAGGAGCTCTCCTGTTACAAGTCCACCCGGCACAAACGGTTTTCCTACAATAGGACTGGAACCGTTATTAACGAAAAGCACTTCTGTGAATTGCACTTCAGAGCCAAGATCTCCATCGAGTAATTCTACATCGATTTCATCTCCAACGGCTACTTTATACTGCTTTCCACCAGTTTTGATAATGGCGTACATTTTTTTCTCCCTACGAAATAGTGGGTTTTTCTTTCTTAATTCATATGATTGCACAGAGAATAACGAAGTCGCCGTTTGAAATCAAGAGGAAAATTTCAGCAATATGTCCAATCGTGATTTATTTTTCTTTCTTTATACAATCTTAATACGAATAGATTATAATAAAGAGCATAAACCACTTATACCGGTCGTGATTCAAAAGTTGGCATTTCTAGCGCGCCAAAACCCCGGGGATCAAAGATCGCAAATGGGTTCATATTACTAATATTGACCCATTTGCGATCTTTGATCCGCGGGGATTTTCGCGCAGCTAGAAATGCCAAATTTTGAAACACGACCGGTATAATTATCTAGAGAGAGTACATATGACACGCGTAAGAAAATCTTCAAGCCCTTCCAGCCCCGAGATAACTGAAGTTGCAAAATTACATGCTGGATTGCCTGTTGTTACTGGCAATGAAATGCAAAAGCCAACAGCCCTCTCCATAAAAACAAACGTTTTGAGTATGGAACGTTTTAATACAGACACACCGGAAAAAACTCAGTCTGCCCCTGTCTCTCCTACGCATAAATCTGCGAAACACAGGTTTTCTCCATCCCCGATTCAATTCTCCGCTTTTAAAACCGATGAAGTCGCCACAATAACTTCGCCGAATAAAGACGCAAGCCTACATCAAACCCCTGCAAAAAAGAAGAAAAAGACAACGTCCTCCCCAGAGAAAGAAGTATCTTTCGCAGAGAGTCCCGTTGAGCCGACCACCCCAAAAAAGAAGACTGCTCATACGCCTACAACTCCAGAAAAAATCAAACAAAAAGTAATGGAACAGTTAACACCCGAAGCTTTAAAAAAGAGAGGGGTTAGGGTTGTTACAAATGCTGTCAAAAATCAAATAACTCCACTATGGAAAACAGCGGAATGGAAAAAGGATATGCGCCAGGCTCTAAAGGAAAAAGCCCTTTATGAGAGACTTTTGAAACATCCCGAGCAGTTTAAAACGAACAAAAAAACATTCAATCAAATAAAACAACTTGAAGAGCTTCGAGACAAACATCCTTCCCATTTTACCCCAAGAAATCAGGCAAGGCTTGAAACCCTTATAAACGAAAAAAACAAGACAAAATTAGCACTAGAAAACGCTCCTGCAGCTCTTGAAGGGGTGAAAAAAAGAATTGAACACCTTAACAAACAAGATGTAGCTACCTGTACATATCGAGTTGCCAATAGTATTTTTGCAAAATTGATCCTTACAGCTGAAATCATCAGTCCTGCAGTAAGTTATGTTGTCGGGCAAGCTAGTGGTCTAACGCCTTACGGTACAGCAGCTGTTTGGGGTGCCATAGCGATTGGCTATATTGCGTACAATCAATCGGTTGCTTCAGACTATCATTTTGCCGAAAAACAAGCGGCTCGTTGGAATTCCATTACCTCCGTAGCATCACTTGCACTCAACACGAGTGTTGAGTTCACAAGAACATATCTAAAAAGCCGTTTAAGTTAAACTCGACTTTTTACAATTAACATCTTGCATAATTCATTTCCTTGCCCGTGCCCAATTAACGTTATTTCTGGACCATCTTAATCAGCATAGAGACTTTATGAATTAATAATTCTCGCCCATTTATGTATACCGGTCGTGTTTCATAATTTGGGATTCCTAGCTGCGCAGCTAGAAATGCCAAATTTTGAACCACGACCGGTATATATTTCTTACAGTATGAATTGACTTCAATATACTCTTGTGGTAATTTTTTACTTTTTCTAATTTTATTTAAAAGGATTAACATGAGAAATATTTTTACTTGTTTACTAGTTGCCCTTATACACATGAATTTAAGTCATGCCCACGCCGCTTCAGAGAACCAAAGCAATCAAGTGGTAATAGAAACTGCTTTCCCAAAACCGCTCAAACAATTGAATTTATCTGCAGAGTGGGTGAATCAGGACTCTTCAGCCGAGACAGATGACTCTGATGTTAATGATGGGATCAGCTACGAGTATTTTGATAACGAAGATGTAATCCTGGGTATAAACGGCGGGAAGAAAATCAAATCAAAAAAAGCATCTTTAAGAGTACTTGAGAAGCAGCTAATAACCTTTGCAAAAGGGAAAAGCTCCGAAGTGCCTTTATTAAGTGAAAGCATTGGAATCACTGCTGATGACTGGAATGAATTTAAGGAAGCAGGTTTTTCAATTGAACCTAAAATGACTCATGTAGTGATCAAGGGGCAAGAATGGCTTAAAACTAAAATGCTTACCCAGATAGAAATTACATACTCAGAGACAATCGAAACGGTAGATGGAATTGAAACAACTGAAACTGTCAGCTTCATTCCATTGATCAGCAATGTATATTATAGCTTTATTAAAGGTGCCATTTACATGGTTTCTTTTGCAGCTCCAAGTGATCAATATGCAACATATGAATCATTGTTCGAATCCACGATGCAAAATCTTTATTAATTAATGCTTGGGACCTCTGAATTGACTTCTCCAATTGTCTTTTCAGAGGACCCAATCACTTACGAGTTTTCGCGTCGTAAGTCAGGCTTGAATCCGATTTTGAGTGATTACTTTCCAAATATTCATAATATTAGAGGCCAGCGTGAGCGGATCGTATGGTTTGACAATAATTTCTACGATCCCAAGCTTAAAATATTCTACCATTTCACTTGTTAAGACTTTAGCCGTAAAAAAAATAACGGGAATATTTGCAATCAAAGGTGTGTTTTTTATCACTTTTAAAGTTTCTGCACCACCCATTTTTGGCATCATAAAATCAAGAAGAATTAAATCTGGTTGAAAATCAAGCGCCGTTTTAATACCCTCTTCTCCAGAAGTTACGCAGCGGATATTAATTCCTGAAATGTCTTGCAGACATAATGCAGTCACAGCAAGAATATCTTCATCGTCATCAATGATAAGTAGTTTTTGAAGTAGATTTTTTTTCATTACTGTATTCTAATTAAGTGTTGATCGACACAAGCATCAGCTCAAAAGAAAAAATGGTGCCGCCTTTTTCTTGCGTTGTAAATTCAATTTTGCCGCCACATTGATCTATGATGTGTTTGCAGATGCTTAACCCCAACCCCATACCGGGACTCATATGAGCATCTCCTGTAAAGGCACGTGCAAATTTTTCAAAAACGAATGGCTGAAATTCTAGTGGAATTCCTTTACCCTGATCACGTACAGAGACTTTAACGGTATTTTCCATCATTTGGGTGGAGATAAAAACACTTGAGTTAGGAAATGAAAATTTAATCGCATTGGAGAGGAGATTTTCCATCACTTGAACAAGCCGTTCATGGTTCCCATTTACATATACATAAGGAAGACTTTTTTCTAAGACAATGTTTATCTGAGACTTTTCGCTCAACGGTTTAATAAACTCCATAGATTCTTTAATCACAGATGCAAGAGGAGTTGGTCGAATCTCTATTTTAAAGAGCCCATTTTGCGCTTTTCCCATATCTAAAAGGTCCTCGATGAGTCTGGTGAGTCGTTTAGAATTGCTAAAAGCTATATTTAAAAGATCTTTAACATTTGTCAACTCAGGGCCCTTGCTGACAAGGAGTCCAAGAGACGTATTAATTGAAGTAAGAGGAGTTCTTAGTTCATGACTGACCATTGAGATAAATTCGTCTTCTTTCTTTTTTGATTCAGCCAACGCATTAACCATGGCATTAAAATTTTTTCCTAGTTGTCCAATTTCATCATTTAAATAAACGCTTACTTGCTGTGTTAAGTCCCCTTTGGCTACTTTTTTCGTACTATCTCTTAATTGAAAGATCCGTTTAGAAATTTGAAGCGAAAAGAACAAACTTAGAATCATCGAAAACAAGGCAATTAATATCATCATCCAAAGAACGAAAAAAAAGGTTTCCTTATACAATAAATTTACATTTTTTTGGAGTTGAATTAAACCATTTATATTTTTAATGGATTCAATAGAGTGATAAACGCTGCCAATCGCTTTAACAGAGAAGAAGGCGAGCGGTACTGTGAAAAAAACAATAATTAAAGAACCTGTAAGCAATTTAACTAAAATTAGTTGCCTGCTATTTATTAATAAGGTCACAACCATAATCATGGTTGCAGTATATGCAGTCATGAATGTTAATTGTGCAGATGAAAGAAAAATGAATTGATCGGCAGGATTGCTTGCTGGTAAAGGAAGAATTACAGCAGCTTCCATACCCACATAATGCATACCACAAATGCCGATTCCCATCGTGAATGCGCTGAGAATTTTAAAAAAGCGTAGCCGAAAATGCAACTCTCTTTCTGATTGTAGCATACACCAAAGAGCGGCAATAGAGGCAACAATCGCAATGGTGATAGAAAGAAAAAAATAGCCAGGAAAATAGTGAATCTCGACCTGAAGCATGGCATACATACCGGTGTAGTGCATGCTTGCAATGGCCAATCCAAGAATAATGCCTCCAAAAATTAATCGTGGCATTCTAATGGGTTTGTCTTTAATTACTAAAAAGGCAAATCCAGAGGCTAAAATAGCAATGCCTAATGATCCTACAGTTAAAATGAAATCGTAATCCATCGGCATCGGAAGAATAAATGCTTGCATTCCAATAAAATGCATCGTAAAAATTCCAGCCCCCATGGCGAAGGCGCCTCCACATACAAGCAGCCATTCATTTGAGCTCGAAGTCGCTTGTCTTAGGCTGGCTGCTATTTCAAGGGCAAGGTAAGAGGCTAAAATAGCCATAATGTACGAAAGTACGACAAGGTTAATATTATAATAACCAGACATGGCTTGCACAGGGACGTCAGAAAGTTGGAAGAATTCAAAGTCAGGCATTATGACTCCTCTTTATTAGCCTCTAGCTGAAACTTCTTGCTGCTTTAAAGAATTCAATAAATTTATTTATATGTCAAAACAAATGATGGAGGCCTTTAATGTCGTCAACTTCAATGAAGCACCTTTTTTGCCAGGAGGGCTTTCACAATGTAGCCCAGACTGAGGAACGAAGTCTGGGCTAGGTTCAAAAAAAAGGTTAAGCCCCTGAGGAGGCGACACACATCCAAGCTAAAAAACTTATTTTCTTAAACTAAAGTGTATGTCGCCACCTCCGGTGCTGGATTTTCATTTCAACCTAACCCAGGCTTCGTTCCTCAGCCTGGGCTACATTGTGAAAGCCCTCCGGGCAAGAAAGATAAATTTCTTTAAGTTGATTACATTGCGCTTGAACGTGGGGCTATATGCTTCCACCGCTTAGAGGCCGAGAAAAAACTGGCGCTAAATTTGGAGTGCGGTGACTTGTCACGGTAGAGACAATTGCAGAAGTCAAAATAGAGCATTGAAAATGAGGCTTTAATAACCGCGAAGCGGTGGAAGCATATAGCCCCATGCGTAAGCGTGGGGTGGCTAATATAATTAGCAGCAGCCGTGTAACGGCGACAGGGTCCGAAGGCACCTGCCGCCGTTTTACGGCTTCACGTCTTTGTTTAATAAACCCCACGCTAACGCGTGGGGCTATATGCTTCCACCGCTTCGCGGTTATTAAAGCCTCGTTTTCAATGCTCTATTTTGGACTTTTGCAATTGTCTCTTCTGGTCAATGATCTTTCTGGTCTTGAAACGACTGACTCTTCATCCAAAGTCTCATCCTCTTTTTCAGAAAATATATGCCATAACTCTCATGATCTTAAAAAGAACTCAGATCAACACCCTATAGCCAGAACTGGAATCGAACCAGCGACACAAGGGTTTTCAGTTCCTGCAAGATATTTACCTATTCTGATACTTGCCTATTTATAGGAATTCATTTATAATAAAGGGGGAGATACATAGGAGGTCTTTATGAATAAAGAAACAGTCAGAATTAGCTTTGATGTGCCGGTCGAAGAACATATATTATACAAAACAGAATGTGTAAAGTCCAGAACGCCCATTAAAGATTTCATGCATAATCTTGTTATAATAGGGATGAATGAATACAGAAAAGCCCAACTCAACAAAAAACTGGAAAAATCAATTCAACAGGCAAAAGAAGGGAAAATTAGGACGGTATCATCAAAAGAGCTTGATCAGTGGGAGAAAGATTTAGAAAATGACTGAGGGGGATTATGAGCTTAAGTTTACTGAAGATGCTGATCTAGATATGCTTGAATTAAAAAACGATAATTCTAAAAGAGCTATCGCAAAAGCTGTTATCAAAAGCCTTAAATTTATGAAGACCAATTTAAAACACCCTTCGTTAAATACGCATAAATACGATGAAATGGAAGGTCCAAACGGCGAGGATGTTTTTGAATCATATGCTCAAAATAATACTCCTGGTGCTTATCGAATTTTTTGGTATTATGGACTAGGCAGAAAGAAAATAACAATAATCGCCATTACATCTCATCCATAATGGGGATGAATGGTGATTGGCGACGGTTCTGCATACTGCATAACTTTCTAAAAAGCATTTAATACGCTGAGCTACGATCGGGTTCAGGCATGCGATTTGCGATTTGAGGGAGCACTCTTGGAAAAGTGTACTTTATGACCTCAAATCACAAATCACAAGCCGGACCCCAATCTCAAAACTTTTACAAAAAAAAGGAAAGGTAGAAACTACCTTTCCCAAAGTGGCCAGAACTGGAATCGAACCAGCGACACAAGGATTTTCAGTCCTCTGCTCTACCGACTGAGCTATCTGGCCATTAGATTTACGCTCAACAAAGAAATGACGAAGATACGTCATTTCTCGATTTTTACGCAATCCCTATTTTCCCACGGCTTTGATAGCTGAATGTTCAGACGGCAAAGAGGCTGTTTGCTCCCAGCCATTATTTCCTCGCGCATCGGCATGCAACCCTATCATATCTTTCATGATATTAATCGCCTCTGCCATCTGCAGATCGTCCGTCCCAGGTACTCCCTGAGAACGATTCCAAGCGGCAACAATTTCTTCCGGATTGGAGCCTTTAATAAACTTCTGATAATCTTTATTATTAGCTATCCGGTAGGCGCTATTTTTCTGCAACGTAGGCAACATCCCTATCCATAGTTCCTTTTTATGCTGCAAAGTCGGGACGTAATAATGCATATACCACGCCTTGAGATTCGGTGCGACATCAGCCAATTTGTCATCGTAGGATGCAGGGATCGTATCCTCCTGCAACGGATAATCCAGATACTCCTCTCCAATATTTTCATGCACAAATTGACTTGGCACAACCACATCAGCCTTTACGCCCTCAATCTGCGGGGTCTTGCCAGAAACTGTATAATACTTGCCAACAGTAACTTTAAAATAGGTCGATCCTTTATTCTCTGTGACTGTCTGACTTTGAATGGACCCTTTGCCATAAGTGTGCACATCCCCAACAATGATGGCGACTCCATAATCTTGCAGCGCCTGGGCCACAATCTCGGCCGCAGAAGCCGTGGCCTTCGATGTGAGAATGATGAGAGGGCCGTCATAAGCCCTTTTGCCTTCCATATCTCGATAGAAATTCTCTTCACCATTAAAATATTTAGAAACAACGACAACTCCATTCGAAATAAATAAACCTGCCACTTTGACAGCTTGTGATAAAAACCCACCGCTATTCTCACGTAAATCAAGGATTAAGCCTCTTAAATTGCCTTGTTTATCCAATTTCTTAATTCCATCGCGCAAATCGTTTTCACTTGATACGCCATTTTCACTTTGGTAAAAAGAATCCAATTTTATTTTACCAATAATCCCATCGCCAAAGACTTCGGAACTGACTTCAGCCCTGTCATCATTAATAAAAATTTCCTCTCTTACTAAATCGGCTCGAATGGTTTTATCAACAGGTTTTCCATTTTCAATAACGCTGCGACTGACCACGACAATAGCCTTTGTACCCACTTTTCCACTAATTTGCTCCATCACTTCATCGAAGGACTTATCAGCAACAGGTTTCCCATCTATTTCAATTAGCTGATCTTTGACATGGATCAATCCGCTTTTAGCTGCAGGTCCGCCTTCAATTAACTGAGAGATCGTATAGCCGCCATCCTTATTTGGCTGGATCGCTATGCCAACCCCCTGCACTTCTTTTTCCAATCTGACGCGCATGTCATTGGCTTCAGCGGGATTAAGAATGGTCGTGTGCGCATCAAGGCTATTTGAAAGGGATTTTAAAATATGCATCGCAAAAGCATTTTGTTGGTCGACAGGAGCCATGGGCTGTCCGCTTTCAGTCAGATAAAGATATTGATTTTCATGATCACGAGCCTCTTTTTCAATAAGGCGCATCATCTGAACTTCCCGTTTTTCAATAAAATCCTTCCCATATCTCTTATACTCACTGGCAATGAAGTGAACGATTTCATTTCGAATATGATCTTTTAATTCGGATTCATTTTTGGGAAATGGCTTTTTCAAATCGGGATCGCGCCATTCTTCTAGTCCGTTAGAAGTGACAGTTTCTGCTTTTTTGAATAGAGCTGCCGATTCATTTTTTTCTATGGTGGCACGCAGCTCTCTAGCACGTGATATGCTTTTTTGAATAATGTTATTCAGATCGGTATATTCAGGAAACTGATTGTGCTTATACTGATCCATAATTTTTGTTACAGCAGCATCACTAAGATGCATGTATGGATTAGCTTCCTGATCGAGCAGATACATGCGATCGGGATCAAACTGGTCGAGATAAACGACAAAAGATTTGCTTATAATGGAGGTCGAGATCTCTTTCTTATCAACATGCTGCTCAAAAATTTGTTGCATCACCTTGCTGACGTCTTGCGGTTTTAGCAGCTCAGGATCAGACGCCCCCAATACCAGGGAAACACCCATTAGCAATGTAAACAGCAATCGGCACCCGTTTTTCGCATTAAACATCCCTTTTCTCCTTATTCGGTCAGTCATTCTAACATCTATTATACCAATTTCTTGAAAAAGATTACATTGTTTTTCTCTATACTTTAGATATTTAAATCTTAAAGCTTAAGATTATTGAATGAGATTCCGTGTCTAGATAAAACAAGACATTTTAGCTTTGGTAAGAATTTCCGGTCTGATTTAGATTGATACAAGAGACTTATTTGAGGACAACTATCATAAATTTCGAGGTGAGTTAATTCACGAAATTTGGAAAGTTGTCCCCAAGAGAATTTGTGAAGTTTTGTACAGTTATAAAGATATAATTCTTGTAGTCCAACTCTCAGGTGAGCCATTCGATCAGAATGGAGGAAACTGTCTAGAGAGGTTAATTCATTTGATTCAATCGCCAGTTTCCTAAGTTTTTTAAGATTTTCTAAACAACTTGTCAATTGTTCATCAGTTAAGGGATGATTCAAACCAAGAACAGTAAGCTGCGGGCATTCTGCTAGAGCCGTAATTAAAACTTCAGGGTTTTGAACAGAAATACGGTTTAGCACTAAAAATGTAAGAACCTGCATTTGTACAAAAAACACGCTATTAGTCACATCCCATGGATAATTTTTTAAATGAGTGAGTGTTCTTTTGAAACGCATTAGGGCTCTTTGATTTTTTGGAGTAAAATAAATAGAACAGCATGAAGAGCCAAATCCAGATCCTAGTCTTTGAAGAGAGGATAAAGAAGGTACAACTTCATCAAGTTCATCACCAACCTCTTCACCCTTAATCCCACGGGCTAAAACAGCTAATTCATTATCCTTCAAAAATCCTAGATTTAAAAAAGTGCAACTTGATAGATGACGAATCGCTTCAAGTTGCCGTTCTTGCCAGAGTGTATCATCCAATGCAATTCCAAAACGACTAGCTGTAAAGCTTTTGAGAGTTGAAGTCAGCGGAGATTGTATAAAACAATCAAATACATCTACTGGATAGGGATTTTCTCCATATCCAGAATCAATTGATAGGGAAGTTAGATTAGGAAGCTGGGTTACCGAAAATAAAATATGTTTTAAAGATGATCCCAAAGCTTCAATCCGATCGTTGAGAGAATGATTTGCTAAACTTCTTTGCGGACAACTTACATACAAATCGAGTGTTGTCAGTCTCTGGGGAAGTGATAATGGCATGAAGCAAGCTGTGAAAGGGGTAGCTTCAGCGCTGAACCCCAAAGACGATAATGCAGGCAATTGAGCTGCTATCCCTTCCAGATCGCTGATTTTGAATAACCCTTTGCAACAATTAAGAGATGTGACGAAATGTCGTATTGAAGAGTTGCAAAGGCCATCCAATGAAGTTTTACTGCAAACTGCATGTTCTCGACGCGATTTTAGGTGGATGGCGGCAGAAAGCCAAAGTTTAGATACCCTAATAAGGAGGGGAAGTTCCTTTTTGGTTGCGAAATTAAAAAGATGCATAATAATTTCAACTTTACAGAGTGCTTGGGGAGGTGAGGCGACTTGAATTGGAGGAACCGTTGGCATGACCGAAGCATGTGCAACGCTACTTTGAAAGGCTGTAGCTGCTTGAAGAGATCCGTTTTCAATCTCAGTCAAAGACGACTTCCATGTATGAAAATTATAACGATCGACTTGTAATGTCATAGGCGTATAAAAAATTTATTTATGAGAGCTGCTGAAATATCTTTCTTTGGCTTTGCGGAAACCTCAATCTGTGATATACTGACTTGAACAATAAAGCAACAGCAAAACCCCGTTAAATGAACTACCTTACTTCAGAAACATTTCTGCTTGATAACTTTGAAGGTCCTTTGGATTTGCTTTGGCAGCTGCTTAATCGGCATGAAATTGACATCTATGAGATCTCAATAAAGCAAATTACTCAGCAATTCTTGACTCGGATGAACGAAATCCAGGAACGAAATCTTGATAAAAGTGCAGAGTTCATTGCTTTAGCAGCCTCGCTGCTTTGGCTTAAAAGCAAAACATTGCTTCCAAAACACGAACAACAAGAAGAAGAAATCCTGGCAGAAGAGGAACATGACCCCCGTTTTGAGATTATCCACCACCTTCTCGATTATTGCCGTTTTAAACAGGCGGCCAAAGAGCTGACTTTCAGAGAACAGCAACAATCGTCCTTCCATCATCGGGGTATTGAAGGTAGCGAATTGAAGAAAAACTTAGGGATCAACCACATAAGTTTAGATGACCTTGCTACTCTTTTTCAGCAAATCCTTAGTAAAGCTAAGTCTATAAATGGAGTCATTCACGAAGAAATTTGGCGCGTTTCCGACAAAATCAAAGCCCTGCGCTATCTCCTTCTTGAACAAAAGACGATTTTATTCGAAAATGTCTTTAATCCAGAAAAAAGCAAGGAAGAGTTAATCGTAACTTTTCTCGCGTTGCTAGAGTTAATGAAAGCAGGTGAACTGCGTGTCATTATAGATAGTGAAAGACAAACCATATGCATCCAGGCAACTTAAGGTGAGATATTATGGCTAAAGAAATCAATTTGTTCGACCAAGAAATCACAGATTACACCCCTCCAAAACCTCGTTCAGAACAACCCAGTCTGCCGGGAATCCTGGAAAACATCCAAGCCAATCAACGGGCCAAACAGCAAGAAAAATTTTTTAACTCCCATGTTAAACGCATCATCGAAGCTCTCCTTTTTGCTAGTAGTGATCCCTTGCCCTTCAATAAAATTCATGAAGTCGTTAACACCTTCCAAGATCTCAAACCTCGCTTAGTTCGCGATCTTATCGTTGAACTACAACAGGAATACCTAACTCAACAGCGTGCTTTCCGGCTAGAAGAGATCGCCCAAGGCTTTCTTTTGCGAACCTGCGAAGAATATAGTCCTTTCATAGACACTTTGCTTCGCAACAAACGCACAGAGAAGGTCTCTCAAGCTTCTTCCGAAGTATTAGCCATCATTGCCTACAAACAACCGATTACGCGCCCCCAAATCGAAGCTATTCGCGGAGTGGATTGCTCCGGCATCGTACAAAACCTGCTCGAAAGAAATTTGATTGAACCGGTAGGCAAACTAGAAGCTCCTGGGCGTCCTATGCTCTACGGAATCACCAAGGATTTTTTAGCTCACTATGGCCTGAAAAATTTGCAGGATCTGCCGTCCCTTAGCAATAAGCCGCAATAAAAACATTTATACCGGTCGTGATTCAAAAGTTGGCATTTCTAGCGCGCCAAAACCCCGGGGATCAAAGATCGCAAATGGGTTCATATTACTAATATTGACCCATTTGCGATCTTTGATCCGCGGGGATTTTCGCGCAGCTAGAAATGCCAAATTTTGAAACACGACCGGTATATACCGGTCGCGATTCAAAAGTTGGCATTTCTAGCGCGCCAAAACCCCGGCAGTGGCATACGCATCAGGTTAAGAGTTCGTAAACACCTAAATCAACCAAAATAAACTTTTTAAATTCGAGCCTTATTTATTCAACGCAAAGTCGCAAAGTCGCAGAGACGCAAAGAGAATATTTTTGCCACAGAGATCACAGAGAGGAAAAATTAAAAGGGTATAAGGATGGGAAGGATTATAAAACTATATTGGTTAATGGAGATATTTTTTTAATCTTCCCTATCGTTATATCCTCTTAATTTTTCCTCTCTGTGTTCTCTGTGATCTCTGTGGTAAAAATATACTCTTTGCGTCTTTGCGTTGAAAAAATAAGACTCGAATTTAACGACTAATTTTAAGCTGTTAGTGTATAGTATAAGTTGTTTATATGTTTTTATCTTGATGCGTATGCCGCTGCCACGGTATAGAAAATCCTAAAAAATGCGCCCCCCTAATTCTTACCAAGAACCAAATGTAATTCGTTTTATATTTGATTTTTAAATATAAAATGATTATTATTTCTTTTTGTTATGTTTATAATCCGACAATTATGGTTTTTAATTTATGAGCTCTCTTCCACAATCTATTGCTTCAGTTCAATCTTCTCAATGGACGAATTCCAGTCAACTATGTATCCATTTACTTTCAGAAAAAGATGCTGTTGCAGCTTTCCAAATTTCTTCAAAACTTCATTGGGGAAATACAGTTGAGAATTGGCAACAAGACATTTCATCTTCAAAAGTTTATGCTTTTGGAATCACTCATCTAAAATCCGATGGGAAAGAATTAATTGCCACAGCGGTGGCAGTTCCTTTCGAAAACAAGATTAGAATGATGGATATTTTAGTTCATGCGGATTATCAAAGGCAAGGATTTGGAAAAACACTTTTCAAAAGGTTGTTGAAGTCTATTTCAACTCTAAAATCCCCATGTATAGAATTAGAGGCCTCTTCTTTAGGGAAGCCCATGTATGAACAGTTTGGATTTAAAGTAGATTATGAAGTTTCCTCTTTTTCCAAAAAAATCGATAAAGACGCATCAAGGGCTCAAAAGACTGTAGAAATTCCTTCTATTAGTCAGGAACAATTAAATCAAGTGATTGAGCTGGATAGAAAAGCATTTGGCGCTTCTCGTGCAAATCTTATTTCTCATTTATATAAAGGTCATCAAATTAAAATTCTTGTCGATCAAATAGATGAGATTGTTCGTGGATTTTTAATTTACCAAAAAGATAATAATGGGATTGCAATTGGTTCATGGGTGCATATGGATTCAGAAAAAACAGGTGGGTTGTTAGAAAAAGCCGTGAGACTGGTATCTCAAGAGTATCCAGGTATAAATATCTCAGTTGTAACAGCTAACTCTGTAGCGATGCAAATTTTAGAAAAGAATGGTTTCATTCAAGGTAATTTCAGTACTTACCATATGCATGTAGATGATAATAAAAAGCTTGAAGCTAATCAGAACTATTACGCCATTTGGTCCTTTGGAAATGGGTAAAGGGACTCATGCCTTAGAACAATAACACTAATGTGAATGCTATGAATCGATATGTCTCGCCATTATGCCTTTTTCCTATACTGCTTTTTGGCAAAGGAATAGAAGATGCTAAAACCTATCATTTGAACTCCACCATGCAATGGAATGTTGCTTTGGATACGATCGAGCTCATCCCATGGCAAGGTAATGAGAACGTTCTCGACATAGGCTGTGGTGATGGCAAAATTACCGCTCTGCTCTCGACAAAAGTTCAGCAGGGTACACTGATAGGTATTGATATCTCCCAATCAATGATCGATTTTGCCTCTTCATTATACCCTCAGAATCAATATCCAAACCTTGCCTTCATGCAAATGGATGCAGCTGAAATTACTTTTGAAAACCAGTTTGATCGAGTTGTTTCATTTTCAACACTGCATTGGGTGTTGGATCAACAAAAAGCATTAAATGCTTTCTATAAAGCTTTAGTTCCAGGCGGGTATTTGTGCCTTCATATCTATTCCAAGGGTCCTATGAATGTCACTGACATAGGGGATTTTTTAGTCCGCACTGAAAAATGGGCCGCCTATTTTCCCGGGTACGTAAAACAACGCATCTTTTTCACCGAGCAGGAATATAAGGATTTACTGCAAGAGGCTGGTTTTTCCCAGTTTAATATTACCGGATATTGGAACGAAACACCGCTGGCAAATAGGCAGGCGGTATTCGACTTAGCTAAACCGGTCTTAAATTTTATCCGTCATCTTCCGGATGATTTGCAAAACGAATTTGTTGATGAAGTCGTTGATAGCATTTTATCCGTTGCTAAACAAAGTGACGACGGTTCCATTTTGTATACGACCTTCAGCCTCCAAATCATTGGAGCCAAATAGAAATTCTTTAAGTTGACGCCATTGCATGTTCACGGGGTCTATTTATTACAACTCAGGCCTTCAGCCTGAGTTGTAATAAATAGACCCCGTGAACATGTACACTTCTTCTTTGATTAGAGATATAAATAAAAATATTTAAATTGAAGTAATAATAAATTCTTTTGTATAATTGAATTTATAACAATATTGCATAATTAATTATGTATAATTAAATTTCCAATAGTGTGGTGAATTATTTTCTTTAAGAGGAGGGGTTATGTCTGTACCCGATGCAGGATCTAATAAAAAACCTATTTCATTGTCCTTGCCGGAAACCATCCAAGCATACGTTGCAAAGGAGGAGAAAGCTGGCCAATTAACAGACCAAACAGGTGATCTTCAAGGTCGTGTCATCACAGTAGGTCCAAAAGGATTCAGAATAAAGGATGTGGAAGCAACTACGGGCTTTTTAGCCGCTTTTAAGTCTAGCAAACCCCTTAGTGAGTATATGTCTTCTACTAGGCTATTTAGGCGAAAGGGAATGGTGAAAAGAATGGCCAATGCAGCAATAAAGGCTGCTGGTCAGGCTCCTACTCAAGGGAATGAGCCAAAGGATAGAGCTATTACCCAATTAACAGCTAGGGCTATTGCTGAAATTTCAAATGGAATTAGTGGGGTAGTACAGAAATGTCGTAATGCAGAAGATCGTACACACATTGATAATTATCTACCGCGAGGAGCCGAGGTAACGGCTTACTATGAGGGCATTGTAAATGAACTTTATAGCACAATCCTAAAGCAGGAGTTAGTAGGAGAAGCGGGCAGCTTAGTTAAAAAAGCACAAAACTTAATAGAGCAGTCGGAAAATCATTTGAAAAATTTATCTCAAAATCCAGGGGGGGGCGTGGTCGTATTTACCGATCTAGACGCAATCGATTCTTTGTTTGAAGAGTTTTCATATTTTGCTCAAAAAGGTCACGACCTAACTGAATTCCCAAGTGACTCAACATTACTTAGCGAGTCTCAGGTAAATCCTAATATTCCACTGGAGTCTCCTTTCAGTATTCTAGGCGATGATTACGAGAGACCTACTTTTATGCCCCATGAGCCACAGGATGGGTTGATTTCAGAAACAATAAACGTTGATATATTAATGTACAGCACTTTACTAGAGTTAAATCGTTGCAAGGAAAGAATGGTTGAAATAAAGCAAGAGATAGAACAAGCAGGCGAAAAGATGGAAGAAAAAAATAAAGAGATAAAAACCAAACAAGAGCCACAGGTTCCTCCAAGACAAGCCGCTAAGCCATCTACATCGGAGTGAAACGATAGATTTGCAAAATCCAAATAATAGTTATTCATAAATTAGTTATTTATGAGGTTTTTATGACGATACCTGATTCATTTGATATTAATAATGGGGATAAGAATCAATTTCTAGCGATCGTAAATACGGCAATAGCAGCGCAAAAACATAATGCCCACCTTTACTTGATTATTGATCCTACTCATCCAGAACAACTCAAACTTACCGATAACGAAATCGACGCTAAGAATTACGGAAAAAAGGAAGTACTCGCAAAAGTTATAACTCAAGTGGCTAATCGCTTATCGAATTTGATGCAGGATGATGATGAACCAGAAACACAAAACGTAGTTAAGCTCAAAGATCGATTCTTAAGCCAGTGGAATGATAGCGATTCACTGGTGCCTCATATGGCAACACACATTCTAAAGAATATGCACATAAAAAATTTTGAAACAGCCTGTTCATTGTTTTTCACGCGATTTTTCGGAATATTCAGTCGAAATAGTTCGCTACAAGATGGTCCATCTAAAAATTCTCCAAACGAAACAATGACTGATGCGCTCCCTGCAGGCAAGATTTTTCACTCAGGCACTGTTATTAGCCTGGAAGATTCGTCTGTAGATAAAGATGGTGATGTTAAAATGACAGATGCATCATCCACGACGGTATCTGTAGCGCAAAAGACAGAAGAGGCGGCAAGTTCTATTCTCAAACCGTTAAGAAAACGAAAATCTATAGTCGGTAATGAGGAAAAACCTGAAGCATTGCATGAGCTCAGGGAACAACAAGGCGCTTCCAAAAAAGGTAAAATAGTACATGTCGAAGTTCCAGAATATCGCACCCAAGTAGAATTAAAAGAAAAAAGACGGTTATCTCCTGTTTCGACTACGGTCATCGAGAAACAATCTCAGGCTTTTAAAGCTTCGAGGGATGTGCAGACGTGGGCATCAACTCAATCATCTCTTACACCTTTAGGAACATCTGCTAATGATGTTACCGCAGCCCCACCTATTGACGACCCTACGAAAGTGAGTGCCTATTTTAAAGAGGGCTTTGAGAATGCTGTACTTGAAACGTTGTCTTGGCAAACAGCAGGTATCATGGGGTGGGAAGATCTGTTTGTACCGACAAAACATACCGGAGTACTTACAAAAAACGACAAAAAAGATAAAATGCAATCTTCAACTAGCTCTACTTCTTCTCCAGTATCTCCTAAAACGCCACCTTCTCCACAGACTTGGATAATGGATGATAACAAATTTGTTTTATCGACAATAGTTCCTAAAAAGCAGGGTAGTGTACAGCCAGCCTCCGGAACGCTGCTAAATTCACTATATGAAACAAATCAATTGCCACCATTCGCAAGACCTCATTTGATCAAAGCAACCACGGCTCAAATAGGGATGGGGTTGTTTGATGCTCATTTAAAAAATATATTGATTCAAATCGTTGATGGAATGGGACAAATTCAGTTTTTT
>Ga0207123_1055_pt1 | contig 21402 bp, 13 predicted proteins | sample Alteio_BWMinHeat_39_FD_153503 | JGI IMG/M metagenome (GOLD analysis project Ga0207123, IMG submission 153503) | Enriched cells from forest soil in Barre Woods Harvard Forest LTER site, Petersham, Massachusetts, United States -... | ecosystem: Environmental > Terrestrial > Soil > Temperate forest >... | reverse complement strand
AGTCGTATGTGAGATATCATTCGTAAATATTGCCAAAACTTGAAAAGTACATTTTCATATTTCTACTACAAACGACTTTGTTAGCGGGTTTCCCCGGATTTTCCCCTTTGGGGCTACATCCGGGGAGAAACACTAGCCGCATCTTCGAAGCTAATTGATTTATCGTGATATTACCCACGATTTGCACCTTCGGCGCTACATCATGGGCTTTACACAAGCCACCTCTTCGAGGTTTAGCGAGAAGAGAAACCTATAGAGAGCGGTGACAAATCACCGCTCTCCGAAGGCTTTGCGCAGCTTTACACTGCACTATCGGTTAAAAGTGCTTTTTTATAGGCGGCCGCGTTTTGATCTAATATCTTTATGAGATCTGCAGCAGTGCATCCAGGGATTGGTTTATGTTGCAATGGAGCCAGGGTTCCCTGCAATACTGTTTGCTTTCCAGCAGTGTTAAAGGTCTCTAAAAGAGAATTTGCTATGGTTACAATGCCATAAACTGAAATATCTCTTTCCAAGGCTTTTTCAGAAACATCTACCGGCCATTGACAGACTGTGCCTTTATAATCAATCCTTGTTAAAGCCTTGAATGAGTCAATTTGATTCGTGGAGAGTGTTGCAGGAGTATTTTTAAAAATTAACTGCATTAACTTATTTAATCTTGTTACGACATTGGGAAGTGATTTAAAAGTGCAGTTTATAAAGGTAAGTTTTGCCACATTTGAAAACTGTGCTAATTCAGGAGGGATATCTGTCATGTTTACTAATGTAAGATCAGTTATGTTTAAAGTTCTTGTAGTGTTATTTACAAGCCAATTATTAAAAACCGGTTTATTGGATTGATCGTTATCACGTGTTAAAGTAAGAGTTTTACTTTGCAAAAAAGCATTAGTTTTAGTCGGTAATTTCGAGGCGGCAGGAGATGGATGTTGTATGTGTCTAGATGTTAAGGATGAAATTAGCATCGACATTGGGGATGTTGGAGGAAGTGCTCCGGAAAAACTAGCCATTGAATAAACCTTTAATTTTAAATTTTAAGTGAGGTCAGGTTATTATAATTGATGTAAAAATTCAATAATATTATTAATTAAAATTAAATATATTATGTAATCCCAAGCCAGGTTGGCTTATGCGTATTTGATTGATTTTATATATCGTTGTATTCGTTCGTAAAAGAAGCTTTTAAGCACTTGATGAAACCTTCTTTCGTTTTATCGTTAAATTCAACAATGCCACAAGGTGAAGGTGACATTTCAAGTTCAAAAAAGCAGGAATGAGCTTTCATAGTAGGTACAAAAGGTTTTTCTTGTCGTAATATTTTAATGTGTTTACCTTTTGGAAGGCTGGCAGGTCCTGCAACATATTTAAGAAAGTCCCTCAGGTCACTGTCCGGAGCCCCATCTCTAATCCATTCTTTCATCCATACGACTTTTTTCATCATTTCAGGGTTGGGTGCATTTGATTTAAGTACGATGCTATTGGCTATCAAATTGCGATCAATGGTTCCTTGGACTTTAGTGCTGAAATCGGCAGCATTTTTTTTCATTATTTGTTGATCCCAATATGGATCAAGTTGAGTAGCTGAAAAGTTATGTCCGGGATTTGAAAACGATTTCATTCCTTGAGCGATGGCGTGAAGGGGGGGTAATTGTGCGCCAAATTGACCGTGGTCGCCTTTGCGTGTAAACAAAATGGTTGTGAGCAAGTCAAAAATGAGTGCTTTATGATGTTTAACTTTATTTATCTCTAGATTTCCATTTTTATCTTTCAAGTCTATCTCTTCGGGAAGAATATCCAATATTTCAGCTGTTGCAGCAGCTTCCAGCAGTTCCTTATCGCTTAATTTATTCTGCTTTTGAAGCAGGGAAATCAGTTTGTTATAAAAGCTCATATCACTTCTTTCAGAGGCAAGAGCCTTGCACATTTTTAGCATTGTTGCGGTACCCAGGGTCTCAAATGGAACGTTTAGTTCGTCGGCTTCTAAACTAAAGGCGGCGCGAAATAAAGCATCATCGAAATGGCGGCCGCTGATGCAGATATTCTCTTGTGAATATCGAGGGTTTCTGGCGGGGATAGACTCTGAGTGAAAAAAATACATCAGAAGTTTTCCAAGAGATCGATAAAGCACTTTCTCTTCGCTGTCAAGTGAGGGAGTAATATCACTGCCTTCGCAATCTTTTTGAGTTCTAGGAAGCTTTAATTTGGTTTCCGGCATTGTTTGGAATTTTAGGAATCCATTGAGTAAACCTTCCATCAGGTCATCAAAATAATCTCTGGCAAGGCCTCCGGCGTCAAGTCCTTTGGCAGCTTTCAAATTATTTTGCAAAAACCTGATATGGATTTTTGGATCTTTAATAGTCCGTATTTCGGCCGTAAGAGATCGAACAAGTCGTGTTAAATGATATTCTGGAACTGTTTTTAAGCTTCTTTTAATCAATTTAATAGTGATATTCGGATCATCGTCATCTTCTACGAACTCTTTTATATAATCGGAAGACAACTCTAGGGCTTTGTTAAAACAGGCGCGCATTTGAGGACGAAATCGCAATGGAATGGAGAGGTTCATGGGAGATTGATCTATATTTTCGATGCGGAGTGAAGTTATTTTGCCGAATTTATTGATTGTAAGACCAAGGTGATTGTCTTCTGATAACAAAGCGAAATTATCTAAATCCTGGATGTTAAATACTTTATCCTTAGGTGTTTGCCAGACTACGTAATAATGTTCTTCATTTTTGATTTTTACGGGAATAACAACTTTGCCGATGAAGAGATCCTGTAGGTATTCGCAACTTTCAATATCTTTATCTTCGAGTAGTTTTGAAGGGAGGGACAGCTCTGCATTGCAGTTAACAGATTCAATAGCCATTCTAAATGCTAAATAATCCTGACACGTCAATTCTTCCAAGTGTTCCTCTGGAAAAACTGGGGGAGGTGGTGCATACGGTAGAGTCTTTTGAGGATTTTGAGGTGATTTGGGGATAGGTAAAGCAGTAAAACTATTGAGTGTATTCTGTATGATGGGATGTGGTTTGGCAATACGGGTGAGAACGTTGGGATAGGGTTGTGATCCTGCGCCGATACCAATAGCATGGTTGATACTCTCTTGTGCAGGCTGTTGAGCTGGTCTACTCGTTTGTAAAAGATGTAAAATGGCTGAATTAGAAAGTTGATCTGCATAACCGCATCCATTTCGTTCTAGATACTTGACAGCACTGTTGCGATTTAAGTAGTACGTTTGTTTTTGTTCGGTTGTGTATTTAATGGATCTCCACAGCCAACTCCAGCGGGAGTTGCTAGCTCTTATCCCTGGATTTTGCGAGTTTCCAGTAGGGGATTCTTTCTCTGTGAAAATTCTGTGTTGTTTATCAAATGTTATGGGGGAGGGTAATGATTGAATGTTCATTTATTACCTATAAATAATTAATAATACAAACATTATATGTAATTTTTTATTATAAATCAAGTTGTAACTTTTGTTTTAACTTTTGTTTTTAAAAATAGATGTTTATCAAAATCCATTGAATCGGTTATCTTTTGGTTTTTTCCAATAAAATTGGATCATCATGTTCAAATTGTATTAAAAGAGATTATCATGACACTATCATTATCACCTGCAACGCTTTTTACCCGTACAAAAGCCGATCAGCTTTCGCCTCTTTCTCCATTTTCATCACCTTTTGCGTCTTTTTCGCCGCCCTCCTCGCCCTTTACGAGAAATGATAAATTGTTATGCGATGTTTTTCTGCAGGTGCTTCCTCAATGTTCACCGGCTTTCGATCTTTGGGCCCATAGTGAGTGTGAAACAGAGAGGTCTTATCGCAATTGGTTTAAAACTCAGAAAGAAGTTCTTGTTGAGGAATATGCCAAAGTTACCATGCTAGGACTTGCCAATCTTAATGGTCTTCATGAGGATATTGGAGAATGCTTGAATGTAACAGAATTGGTCCTTCGGAATGTACATCTTAAGACATTGCCGGAGTCATTTAATCATTTGACTCTGTTAGAAAAAATCTATTGTGTCGACAGCACAATTCCGAGAGGCTTGTTGTCTGCAGGAGTTGTCGTTATTTCTTCTTCTGATTCCTCTTACAAATGCCCTAAAAATGTTAAACTTAAACTTAAAGAACTTGATAAAATCATAGCAAAACTCGATGGCGTCCGTGATTTTGCCGTACGCAACCTTTTAGCTGCGTTTGACGAAACGGATGCTAATTAATTCTCATTATTTAATTTGATTTATGTCTGAAAGAAAGGTTTTGATTTTTTTTAGCATCTCCGGTCGATCTGTGCATTGATTGACGATGATTGCGAAGGTAATATCCCCGGTATAACCAACATATCCCCTCATCAGTGACATGGAGCCATCTTTTGCCCTCATGGGAGTTTCTATTAGAGGCAAAGACTGGAAAAAAACAGGAAAATCTTTCCAACTTCTCATTTTTATAAGCATCGAAACGAATTGTTTGGCGGTCACCAAATTTTTTCTGGAAAGTCCCGAGCCATCAACCATATTGAAACCGGAAAGATCAATATTTTGAGATTTCCAGAAGTTGGTCACGGCTTTGATGCCAGCTTGAGTCGATCCTTCGTTGAAAATCTCTTCCCCCATCTTTTTTAAAAGATGTTCAGCAAAGAGGTTGTGGCTGACTTGATTGGTCCAATGCACGATTTCACCCACTGTGGGTGAATAAGTCGTAAGGCAGTCAACTCTCTCTTTTTGTGGTCCAATTACTTTTTGATCCACAGATATCCCGCCTGTTAGCAATGCTTGAGTGAGTAATTCAGCGCAGAGGGCAGCAGGATCCGGAAGGGCGCCTTTAATTGAAAACTCTTTGACGGCAGCGGGAATGGTTCCTCGCACATAGTGGGTGGAAGAGAATTCGGAGCCAAAGATCCAAGCTTGGTCGCCGGATCCTTCGGGGCCTGTTTTAACTTCATTTTGCAGTGATAGAGTGGTTAATAATGGGGGGTCGGTCCGTAAGATGACAGCATCATCACCCACGTTATGACCTGGAGTAAAAAAAAGGAAATATTTATTTTCATTGAAAGTTAAAGCTGAGGCGCCGGCTCCATAGTAATTTCCAAGATCTTCCCATTGCCAGCTGGGCACGGCCATGGCTTTTTCCCATTTGGTGGCATCGCCGATGACTTTACCTTCGATTTTTTTGATGCCACGTTTTTGAAGGGCAGTTGTCCAGGCTTCGATTTGTTTATTCCATGAAAGTGAACCAGAGAAGCGGTCGGAACCAAGGGTGGGATCGCCTCCTCCGTGAATGTAGACGTTGCCATGCAGGGTTTTTTCATTGTCGATGGATCCGTCGTATTCCAGGTGGGTTTCAAAGCGTTTATCTTTGCCTAATAGCTGAAGGGCTGCTCCTGTCGTGACGATTTTGAGGCAGGAATCGGGAACGAGGCTTAGGTGGCTATTTTGATCGAATAGGATCTTGCCTGTGACGTGGTTGACGGCATAGATGCTGACTGTAGCGTGATCTAGGGCGTAAGGGTCTTCTGCGAAAGCACCTGTAACGATAAATAATGAAAATATGCAGTATTTGAACATAACGGACCTTTAATGAGTAACGACATTAGCTAAAACGAACTTAAAGGTTCGCGAAGCGTTTGGAGTGCGCAGCCCCTGCTGCGCTTTACCGGGGATGTATTCAAGCAGAATTCATTGATAGGACTATTCTTGTCTCAGGATGGTTTGTGAAACATGAATTTATCTTTCAACGAATTTTGCTAAAATACACTTTTGGAAAAGCGCAGCGGGGGCTGCGCACTCCAAACGCTTCGCGTGCCTTTAAGTACGTTTTAGCTAATGTCGTGGCTAAATATACTTTAATGATTAACTCATTAGCTAAATCGTACCCAGAGATTCGCGAAGCGTTTGGAGTGCGCAGCCCCTGCTGCGCTTTTCCTAGGATGTATTTAATTAGAATTCACTGACAGGACTATTCTTGTCTCAGGATGGTTTGTGAAACATGAATTTATCTTTCAACGAATTTTGCTAAAATACACTTTTGGAAAAGCGCAGCAGGGGCTGCGCACTCCAAACGCTTCGCGTGCCTTTAAGTACGTTTGAGCCAATGTCGTGGCTAAATATACCTGGAAGTATTCTTTTTTTCTTCTACAAAAAAATATTTTGCGTTAAAAGAAGTGCTCTTTAAATATTAGGAATAGATATGACTCAATGGCCTCATGCTCCTGTTCATAAGCTTAGTGAGCGAGGAATGTATATGGTTACTTCCGCGACTTATCAAAAAGTTCATTTTTTTAATACAAATGAACGCCTGGGTTATCTTCACAATACTCTGTTATTTTTAACGGATAAATATAGCTGGCGGCTTCAAGCTTGGGCTGTTTTTCCGAATCATTATCACTTTATTGCCGAAGCTCCGGAAAACCCGGAAACTCTGACAGCGTTGTTATCGCAATTACACGTGACTACTGCCAAATATGTTAACCTTCAGGACAATATGCCCAACAGAAAGGTTTGGTGGCAGTATTGGGATAGTCGGATTACATATTTTCATTCCCTGATGGCAAGATTGAATTACGTTAATCAAAATCCGGTGAGGCATGGAGTCGTAGATCTTGCTACAAACTATTCATGGTGCTCGGCAAGTTGGTTTGAGCAAAACACACCGCTTTCGTTTTCGAAAACTGTTGCGAGTTTTAAGACAGATAAAGTTAAAGTGATCGATGATTTTTAAAGGCTCGAGGCTAATGTCGTGGCTAAATATACTTTAATGATTAACGCATTAGCTAAATTGTACTCAAAGGCACGCGAAGCGTTTGGAGTGCGCAGCCCCTGCTGCGCTTTTCCTAGAATGAATTAGAGCAATATTCACTGATAGGACTATTCTTGTCTCTGGATGACTTGTGAAACATGAATTTATCTATCAGTGAATTCGACTTAAATACTCTTTTGGAAAAGCGCAGCAGGGGCTGCGCACTCCAAGCGCTTCGCGTGCCTTTAAGTACGTTTTAGCTAATGTAATCGCGCTACCAACCGGGGATGGCGTACCGGGGGGCTAGACGCTTGCCATTCAATGCGTTCCAGTAGCTTGTCAAGACTGAGCCATCGGGATTGACGACTTCGATGCTATAAACCGGCAAATACACTTCCGCAACACTGCGCACAGTAAAGTCATCTCCAAATGCCGCTTTGGCAATTTTTTGGATCTGGGCGTTGGAGTATTTGCTGCCTACTTTCTGGGCATGGTTAAAAGGCTTTTTCACCAGCCAGTCGTTGACTTTTGTCTCGGGCTGCACCGAAATTTTTGGATCTTGAAAATGAAGCTGTACATCATTGCCCCGAACCACAATCAGATGCTTTTCAAGGGCACTATTTAGCCACGCTTGTAGAGTCTCTTTTTCTATTTGCAAGTCTTTCTGTAAACGATCAATCGATGTTGATCCCTTATTTTTGGCCAAGGCTTGCATTAATTTAAAGTCATTGCGTGTGGCTTGGGCATTGATGGCATCTTCAAAACCATGGGTTTTGTCCCATGTGTCGGTGTTGAGGACCATCTCTCCATCGATCAAGCTCCATAAAATCACCCCTTCGCGGGATTGTTGATCCGGCTGGAAGTATTTAACTTCCATAATAAGGTATGGATGAAACTTTAGGCCGGCTTCCTGGAAAGTATGCTGGTTGTCAACCAGCAGTTCTTTTTTATGGGATTCCATGATTTGTTCAGGTGTAAAGCGGGCTTTGAGAGTGATGACTTCTCCATTTTCTACATATTGCTGTACTACACTTGTAAACTGATCGTGGTTATTATATAGCCACCAGCCGCCAGCTAAAAGGCATCCAATTACAGGGTAGAGTATGATTTTGCGCATAGTTTATCCGTTTTTTATTCCTTCATTGAAAGCAGAAATTCGACATTACTATTGGTCTTTTTCAAGCGACCCAGAAGTAAGTTCATGGCATCGACTGCTGCAAGATCTGCCACTGCTTGGCGCAAGAGGTAGATTTTTTCCAATTCGCTAGGATGGTAAAGCAGTTCTTCTTTACGCGTTCCACTCTTAATGAGGTCGATGGCAGGATAGATGCGGCGGTCGGCAAGGCGGCGATCCAAGACCAATTCCATGTTGCCTGTGCCCTTGAATTCTTCGAAGATAACTTCATCCATGCGCGAGCCTGTTTCAATTAAGGCTGTGGCGATGATGGTGAGAGATCCCCCTTGTTCAATATTACGGGCAGCTCCAAAGAAACGCTTCGGTTTATGCAGGGCGTTGGCATCGATACCACCGGTCAGGATTTTGCCTGAATGAGGTTGGATGGTATTGTAAGCACGGGCTAAACGAGTGATGGAGTCAAGTAAAATGACCACATCATTGCCATGTTCAACCAAACGGCGTGCTTTTTCGATGGCCATTTCAGCCACTTGGACGTGTCTTTCAGGCGGTTCGTCGAAGGTAGAAGCAATGACTTCACCTTTGACGATGCGCTGCATGTCTGTGACTTCTTCCGGGCGTTCATCGATGAGAAGAACAATAAGGACGACTTCTGGATTATTTGTAGCGATTGAATTGGCTATATTTTGGAGAATAATCGTTTTACCGGTACGAGGAGGAGCTACGATGAGTCCGCGTTGCCCTTTACCGATAGGTGCTGCCAAATCTAGAACGCGCATAGACAGTTTGTCTTTGGTTGTTTCCATGACCATGCGAGTATCGGGATATAGGGGTGTCAGGTTTTCAAAGAGAATGCGTTCTTTAGCTTTTTCAGGTGGTTTACCGTTGATTGTATCGACTTTCAGCAAAGCAAAGTATTTTTCTTTTTCTTTCGGCGAGCGGATAGTTCCGCTTATCGTATCCCCTTTTTTAAGGTCGAAGCGGCGTATCTGAGCCGGGGAGACGTAGATGTCTTCGGCTGAAGGTAGGTAGTTATAGTTGGGAGAGCGTAGGAATCCGAAGCCGTCGGAAAGGATTTCGAGTACACCTTCGCCGTAGAGGACTTCATTTGGTTTTTCGGAGATGGTTTTGACAATCTCGAATACCATTTGGGATTTAGTTAAGGAGCCAAGATGTCTTAATCCGATTTTCTTACCGAATAGGTTAAGTTGATCGATATTCATGCGCTGAATTTCAGCGATTTTGGTGATTTCCCCTAAGATTGGGGTATGTTGAGAGGACTGCTCAGCAGATTCTCTTTCGGGCGCAAGATTATCTTCGTAAGTGGAAGATAAGTCAGAAGAAGGGTTTTCTGGATTCATTTAAGAACCTAATTCCTGATTTATAAATGTTTTAGGGAGTTTTTGTATCAAGTTGATAATAAAATAAAATTGTTTAAAGCCACTGTGGCTTGGCGTAATTGAGATAAGTTGCCGTTGTTATTGATGACAAAATCGGCACGTGCTGCTTTGATTTCCGGGGGCAGTTGACGTGCCATGCGTCGTTCATATTCTTCGTTTTCATGGCCTGTCGTGGCTTTAAAACGCTCTTGCGAAAGTTTTTTGGAGGTTTCTACCACAACCGTATAATCATAGTGGGATTCCCCATTCGTTTCGAATAATAGAGGGATTTCAGCGACGAAGAAGGTCAAGTTATCTTTGTCTTTCAGCTGTTGATATTGTTTATCAATTTCATTAAATACAGCTGGATGAATAATGTTTTCCAGTGATTGCAGCAAAACCCGATCGTTGAAAACCTTTTTAGCAATAATGCTTCGGTCGATTTGGCCGTTCACAATAATGTCTGTGCCTAATAGCGCTACGACTTGTTGACCTAGAGGAGTTGTAGGGGACATTAATAAATTGTGAACGATTTCGTCTGAGCTGACTACGTGTGCTCCAAGCTCTTTAAAGATTCGGCATATGGATGATTTGCCACACGAAAGTCCGCCAGTAACGGCTACTTTTACTAACATTAACATTCTTTCCAATTTTTGCCAAGAGAGATATCAACAATTAAGGGAACTTTTAATTTAAACACTCCTTGCATAGCTTCAATAACTAGAGGCTTAAAGAGTTCTATTTCATCATCGGGAATCTCAAATATGAGTTCATCGTGAATCTGTAATATCATGTAGCCCTTATGGTCTTTTTCTGCAAGCTTCTCATCAATTTTTAGCATTGCAAGCTTGATAAGGTCTGCTGCAGTACCTTGCAGTGGCGTATTGACTGCCAAACGTTCGGCAAATCCTCTTAATTGTCCATTTTTGCTGTTGATTTCAGGAATGGCGCGTTCTCGTCCGGTCATCGTAACAGCCTTACCTGTCTTACGAGCTTGTTCTTTACAATGTTCTAAAAATCCTTTTACGTGAGGGTAGCGCTTGAAATAGACGTCGATAAAAGTGGCAGCTTCCTTCATATCAACTTTTAATTCCTGTGCTAAGCCAAAGGCTTGCTGTCCATAAATGATGCCGAAATTGACGGCTTTGGCACTATACCGTTGTTCTTTGGAGACTTCGGTTATAGGGATATTAAACATGAGAGCTGCGGTGAAGGCATGGATGTCTTCATTGTTATTGAAGGCATTGATCAAATTGGGATCTTCGCTTAGGTGGGCTAAGAGACGCAGTTCGATTTGTGAATAGTCGGCTCCAAGATAGCTCCAGCCTTCCTTTTGCGGACGAAATACTTCGCGTATTTGGCGTCCGGCTTCGGTGCGCACTGGGATATTTTGCAAGTTGGGGTCTTGGCAGGACAATCTACCCGTGGCAGCAACTGACTGATTGAATGTGCAATGGATGCGATGGGTTTTGGGATTGACCTGTGAGGGGAGATTTTCGATATAAGTGGAGCGCAATTTTTCAAGCGTGCGATAGTCGAGGATCAGGGAAGCAATGGGGTATTTGACTTTGAGGGTATCCAGGATTTCAGCGTTGGTGGAAAAGCCTGTGGCTGTTTTTTTAGGGAGGGGGATGTTTAATTTGTTGAGGAGGATATCGCTCAGTTGTTTTGGTGAATTCAGATTGAATTCCTCGCCTGCCATTTGAAAGATAGCTTGCTGTGCCTCATGAATGTAGTGTTGATTTATTTTGGCAATCTTTGCTAGGGAGTGGATATCGACGAAAATGCCGTGTCGTTCCATGCCTGCCAAAACTTTTAAGAGGGGAAGTTCTATATCAAAGAAGACATTTTCCAGGTGACGTGTGCGCAGTTCTTCTGCAAAGATACTCTTGAGGCGGTAAGTGTAATCAACATCTTCGCAGCAATAAGTGCATACCTCGGCAATGGGAACATCGCGCATGGTGATGGCTTTTTTTCCTTTGCCGATCAGATCGCCGATGTCAATTTTGGTTTTGCCAAAATACTGAAGGGAAAGGGCATCGAGGTTATGCTGACGGTTATGAGAATTCAAGACATAGGAGGCTAAAATAGTATCGAAGCAGATGTTGGCAAGATGGATCCCATAGTTGGCAAGAATATGATAGTCGTATTTGATATTGTGTCCGAAGAAGCCAATGGCAGGGTTTTCAAAAATAGGTTTTAGCGCTTTTAAAACGTGGTCCAATCCCAATGAGCCGTTGACCGGGATGTAATGCATTGTATCAGGATTAAATCCCAAGCCAATCCCCACCAACTCGGCTTGGAGAGGCCTTACATCGGTGGTTTCGGTGTCGAAACAGACCTCAGTTTGCTTTTTGAGCTCGTTTATTAGTTCTTGCAGGCTGGTTTCGTCGTCTATTAAACGATAATTCGACGTTTTCTCATCAGTTAACGGAATAGGGGAAGGGGTTTTGCATTCATCAAAAAAAGCAAAAGTCAGTTCGTTGCGATTTTTAACATCGAGTTCTTTGATGAGGGAGTTGAAGTTCATCGCACTATAAAAAGCCTTCAGCTGATCGATCTTTGGGGATTTGATTTGATAAAAAGTATCTTCATGCGGGATCGGAACGCTTTGATCTATTGTCACAAGGAGCTTGCTTAAGTGCGCTTTTTCAAGATTGGCATTGATGAGTTCCCGTTTTTTTTCTGGGAGTTCTGTGACACGGCTTAGTAAATTATCTAGTGATCCGAATTGTTTTATCAAAGTAGAAGCGGTTTTTGGTCCGATGCCTGGAATGCCCGGAATATTATCGGAAGCATCGCCTGTCATGGCCAGTAGATCGATCATTTGCGAAGGGAGAACACCGTGAATTTGCTCCACTTCTTTGGGGCCTATTATAAGATTATCTTTGCGTGTGTTGAGAATGACAATATGGTCTTTGACCAGTTGGCACATATCTTTATCACTAGTGCAAAGAAAGGCTGAGCCTCCTTTTTTATCAATCCAGGTGGCGATGCTTCCCATGGTGTCGTCGGCTTCGACTTCGGGAATATTGAGAAAGGGGATGCCGATTAGAGTGCAAAATTCTTGAGCCAGGGTTATCTGTGGAGGAAGGTCTTGAGGGGTGGCAGAGCGATGGGCTTTGTATTCCGGATAGAGCTCTTTTCGTTTTTTTGCGTTATTAGGTCCGTCGAAAACCGCGACCAAATTTGTTGGTTGAAAGTCTTTGATGAGTTTTTGAACGGAGCGGATGAAACCGAATAGGGCGTTGGTGGATTCACCTTTGCTATTGGTCATGTTGCGGATAGCGAAGTAGCTGCTGTAGAGGTAGCCTGAAGCGTCGATGATGTATAATTTTTCCATAATTTCCGATGTATTTTCTGTTAGGAGTACGGTGACAAACTTTAATTGATACGTGTCTTATTTTTTATTAAACGCAAAGGCGCAAAGGCGCAGAGACGCAAAGAGATGTTTTTTGCCACAGAATATAAAGTAGATGGGATAAAAAATGAAAGTAGGGGAAACAACAAAAAAGAATTTTAAATTTCATATTCTAATACCCTTCTTACAATAATTTTCTTCTTTAATCCCTTTCTCTTTCCGGACCCTAGTGCAAAAAATGTTCTCTTTGCGTCTCTGCGTCTTTGCGCCTTTGCGTTTAAAAAAATAGGACACTTGTCAATTAAAGTTTGTTACCACATTTTAAACGCTAAGACTTAAGGCTTATAAAGGTACAAGTATTGATTCATCAATTGTGGGTGGGTGTCAGGTGTTAAAATGACTTGATGCGTAATTTTTCCTTTTAGAAGATCAAAGCTGCCATTGATGCCATTGACTCCGCCGAATATTTCCGACAACCAGCTTTTGCTTTCCAGGACAATAAACTGATAGTCATCATCCTTGACTTCGATTTTTTCCGCCAGCATTTTAAGTGTAAGATCGAGATTTGCATTGGCTTCATCAATGTAGCCATATTCTTGGGCTAATGCGGCCGGATAGACATTGGCGCCGTAATCGTTAATCAGCTTGGTTTTATCCAAGAGAGGTCGGTTGGCGGCCACGATATCGACAAAAGACCCGTAGTAGTAGGCTATGGCATCTTTGATATTATCCTCTTCTCCTTTACGCCATGGTCTCATAGGGTTAAGGTCGTCTTTCCCTTTACCTTCATAAAGAGTAATCGATTGCACGCCGATTTTTTCTAACAGTTGGTAGAAGTTCAATATGGAAGGTATGATGACGCCTACGCTGCCGATGATGCTAGCATTGCTGGCATAGATTTTATCGGCGGCACAGGCTATATACATCCCACCGGAAGCGCATAAGCCATCGACATAGGCATAGACAGGAACTTTATAGGTTTCTTTATATCTTTTGATGGAGCGATAAATGGCATCGGCATCGACGACGGTGCCGCCGGGGGAGTCGATATAGAGAAGGATAGCCTTCACACGGTTTTCTAAGACCTGTTCGCGGGATTCGATGAGCTGCTGTTCGATAGCTTGATGCGTTAGTTTGTCGACGCCGATGATTCCGTTTATATTGAGTTTGAGGATAACAGGAGAGTCTTTTGACAATTTTTTACGTATGCCGGAGCTATTAGCCAGGATTTCCGGTGTATAGGTGTATTTAATTTCGGGTTCCCCTTCGATAGTCTCGGACATACCTCCAACGGCAATGGCGATGAGGACTAAGCCGACCAAAAGGCCTAGCAGTCCGAAAAGCATAAGAAAAAAAGCTCTGATGGAACTAAAGAAGATGGATTCGCGCATATATTTCCTTGAAGAGGGGTAAAAGAAATGATTTTAGACTGTCTTAATTTTATTTCATATCATTATTTTATTGAAAAGCTTCGGAAGAGACAATTACAGAAGTTAATCAATTGTTTACCCCTTAGGGGTTTGTGAGGGTAGCCCCGGGTTTTAACCCGGGGTAAAGTTAGCACGACATTGCGCCCCGTAGGGTCGCCTGAAACACGTTAGGATAGAGAAACTTATTCCCAGATTAATCAGGCGACCCTACGGGGCGCAAAGTTATGTTACCTTCACCCCGGGTTAAAACCCGGGGCTACCCTCACAAACCCCTACGGGGTAAATAATTGTTTGACTTCTGCAATTGTCTCGGTAATGGCTTTTGATTAACAGTTACGTATGAGGGGCGATCATCTTTTTCGGCTGGATGTGTTTGTCAAATTCGGCTTCGGATAATACTTTAAGCTGCAGGCAAGCCTCTTTTAATGAAAGCTCATTCTCATAGGCGTATTTGGCCACTTCGGCTGCCTTGTCATAACCTATGACAGGGTTTAAGGCTGTTACCAACATTAATGAGTTGTTAAGATATTCAGCAATGCGCTTTTCATTAGCTTTTACGCCTGTAATAAGGAATAAGGTGAAATGATGGCAGCTATCCGTCAATAAGGTGATCGAATGCAGCAAATTATGGATGATTAGCGGTTTGAAGACATTTAGTTCAAAATTACCCTGGGATCCGGCAATCGTAATCGCGACATCATTGCCCATCACCTGCGCTGCTACCATCGTCATGGCTTCGCATTGAGTGGGATTGACTTTCCCCGGCATGATTGAAGAGCCGGGTTCATTGGTAGGCAGGATAAGTTCAAAAAATCCGCAGCGCGGACCGGAAGCCATTAAACGGAAATCGTTGGCAATTTTCATTAGAGAGGCGGCAAGGGTTTTCAAGACTCCGCTGGCAAAAACTAAGGGGTCGTGTGCGGCCAGCGCTGCAAATTTGTTTGGTGCCGTGATGAAGGGCAGTCCAGTTTCCTTAGCTATGCCTTCGGCAGCTTTTTGGGCAAATTTGGGGTGGGTATTGATGCCGGTTCCGACAGCAGTGCCGCCGAGGGCCAATTCGTAGATATGCGGCAAGCACATATACAGACGTTCAATATCCTGGTCTATCTGGGCCACATAACCGGAAAATTCCTGACCTAATGAAAGAGGGACAGCGTCCATGAGGTGGGTGCGACCGACTTTGATGATGTGGCTGAATTCTTGAGCCTTTTTATCGAGGGCATTGCGCATTTCTGTTAAAGTGGGGATGAGTCCGTTTACAATTTCATCCGCAGCGGCCATATGCATGACAGTGGGGAAGGTGTCATTTGAGGATTGAGACATATTGACATCATCATTAGGATGAATAGGATGTTTACTGCCAATGACGCCTCCTGCCATTTCGATGGCGCGATTGGAGATCACTTCGTTGGCATTCATGTTAGTTTGTGTGCCGCTGCCTGTCTGCCATACTTTGAGGGGGAAATGAGCATCATGGATGCCCGAAATGACTTCTTCGGCGGCTCGGATGATCAGTTCAGCTTTATCTTTCGGAAGAAGGCCCAGGTTTTCATTGACCTGAGCGGCGACTTTTTTGACGATGCCAAATGCGCGGATGATGCTGCGCGACATTTGATCTTTGCCGATATTAAAATTGGTTAGGGATCGCGCTGTCTGTGCGCCCCAATAGCGTCCTTGAGGTATATCTACAGCACCCAGGCTGTCATTTTCTTGACGTTTATTATTTGGCATTATTTAACCTCATCTTTCTAGATAGATATCAGACTAAGTTCTTCTATAGCCATCGATTTTCTCATGGAGATCCAATGATCTAAGGATTGCAGTCGAATTTCTGCAGGGTGTTTTCGCATTAACATTAAAATATCTTCCGGATTTTTGTTAATAGCTTTGGCAAACTTTTCAACATCTTCAGAAAAACCACTTTTGCCAAAAAGTTTGAGGGATTCTTCAACGCTTGTATGTGCTTTGTCAAAATCGCGTTTTGCTACATGTTCTAACGCAATGAGCAGATGTCCTATCATAGAGGTTTTATATAAAAAAGGATCTACATCCAGGGAATTCCCCAAGCAGTCGTGGTAGGCTGTATTAACTGTATTTCTTTTGCCCTTTTTTTGTGCAAATACGTCTTTGCACGTTTGCACAATTTTTGCCCCCTGGCCCACTCGAATGGCTGTAAAAAGTAATTTCCAGCATTCCTTGACGCTAGTCTCGTCCGGGTTTCGTACTTGAAGTTGTCCGCTTATGAAATGCAAAATCCAAAAAAGGATGGCACTGGTTACTGCTATCGAAACAGGTGTTACAATTGAAAATGTGAGAGCTGAGAGTGGCAGGCAGGCGATGGTGACGACGATGGTTGCGCGCTTAAGAATGTAAACTGCGACAATAGTAACGCGCGTGATGATGCCTTGTGCATCTTCTTGTTTTTTGAGCTCAAGAGCCCTAGAATTTAAAGCTGATCTGATGATGTCGGAATCGCGGTTTAATGCCGCGGTGATGGGAAAGTTGATATTCATATGTTGTTATAGTTTAACAGTTACGGTGTATATCAAGAATAGTTATTCTTGACAAAGGAAAAAAAACAAAAAAAATGACTTAAACGAGGCTCATCGCAAAAAAGAGTACTTTTGCTGGGGAAGAGGAGAAATTTTTAATTTATCAGTGTGAAAATATCGAGATCCGTAATTAATTAAATACCCTGAAATCTTTTACCTGTCGAAAAATTAACGCAGAGACGCGGAGACGCAATGACGCAGAGAGAGGATAGTTTTCTCTGCGTCATTGAGTCTCCGCGTCTCTGCGTTAATCTTTTAAAGGAATGTTAGTAAAATGATTTCTGGTACTCGTTTTTGCGATATCTTTAGGTGCTCGTGTTCACGAGTGCAGGCACTCGTGAACATGTATTTTGCGAAGATCCGTTTTTTTAGTTTAGTTTATTTTATTATTTTATTATAGTCTCTTATTATTTGTTATTTTAAAAACATTTATTTATAATAAAAATATAGGTTTTTAAAATGAGGCTTATATGAGTTTTATTCAGCCTAACCAAAGCGTTCCCTTGCCAGCAGCATTCCCTGCTGCCCTCAAAAATGCGATTGCCAACAAGACGCCTATCAGCGCTGCCTTGGATTTAGATGGCGTACGCGAGGATTTCGTCAAGTGGGCTGATCAAAACTATAGTACGGTCCGGAATAACCCTCTTTTAGAGGGGATGTATTCAGATGTGACGAAAACATCGTCTGATGCCTTACTTACTTCCTGCATAGGAAGAATGAGTCGATTGGCCATGAGTTACATCTCTCCTTGCAGCTCGTTTGTTCGAGCTCTCAATACTTGGGTCGATCATCCAGACACATGGAACGATGTCGAAGCTAAAATGAGGGGTGAATTGTGGGTTATGAGTATATTGCCAATATCATCATTTGAATCAGTAAGAAAATTCACAACATCAAAATCTCTGGGGACAGTCTTAAAGGCCTATTATGATGCTGGCTTGCTTCCTCTTGATAAATTCAGAGAACTTCTTTGTTTGAAATTTGGTAATGAGTTCGGGGATGAAACAACTCTTTTAACGAGTTGTGTAACAGCCGTAGAGATACTGCCCTTAATACCCAAAGAGCATCTTGTCTATTTTCTTCAGAATGACAATGATGTGAGAGCTAGGATAACCGACCCCGACTTTATGAATATCTTATTGCCTACGCTGGATTTATTACCGGATAAAGAACTCGTTTCTCTTCTTAAAGTCCAAGTAAATTCTAAAAAGTCTACACTTTTGCATATTCCCGAAATGTTGGAAAAATTAATGCCTCGGGTAAACAGGCTTCCCCGTGAGCAATGGTTGGAAGTATTTAGTGTCAAAGATGATGATGGTCAGACTCCATTGACATCGACAGGACAGGGGATGGAAATTATACTCGATGGAGCTCCTGAAGCCTACTTATTGGATATTTTTAAAATTGGAAAGAAAGAGAATAATACAATTTTACATTCATACCAAAAGCACGTGAATCCACCTATAAAAATAACCAATTCCATTGTCGTTGCATTACAGAAGATTCCCCTTGGAGATGTTCTAGCTCTTCTAACAGTTAAAAATAAGAAAGGTAGATCTATTTTAGATGTCGGTCCTCGCGTGAAAGGTGCTTCCAGGGAGGTAATAATAAAAGCTTTTGAAACTCCCGACGATGAGGGTAAAACTCCCTTGCAAGATAAGCAAGTAAGGCAATATTTGCTCCCTTTTTTGAAAGCAAAAGGCAAGTTATCCAAGGAAGATCTAATAGAGATTATTAAAATTCCCGATAGGGAGGGAAATAGTCCGTATAGCAGTAATCCATTCTTAAAACATTTGACGCCTAAATTGCTGGAAGGTCTTCCAAAGAGCGAGCTGTTCAATCTTCTCGAAAATGACGGAGTTTGGTGGAAGAGCTCACTAGATGATCGATTCATTTTTCCTGATACAGTTGCTTTTGTCCATACCTTGCCAGAGGCAGTACGCGTAGAAATATTAAAAATTCAGGCTGACAGTTCTGTTGGAGGATTAAGTTTGCCTCGGAATGGACTTGGCGATTTGCCATTATTAGAGGAAATGCTGCCCTTTTTAAAAACCCTGAGTGGGGAGCAATTATTTGAGATTTTCAGCGGTAATGGTAATGATTCCGGAAGTCCTTTAATAGCTCTCTGCAATTTGTATTTGGCTGAAAATACTAATCCAACAATTACAATCAATGCCCTCATGGATCTTCTACTCACCCGTATCAGCGAAGATAAATTTATAGCGCTTTTAAACCAGAAAGTTAATGGTATCTCCTTTTTGCATTGGATTCATCCTCGCGCAGGAAATCCCCTGTCGAAACGCATCATGGATTTTTTGGTTGCTCGTCCTCAACAGTTAATGGAACTTCTTAGAACTCCTAATGCCAGTGGCAATTTTCCTCACTCTTTTCCGGAAGCAATCGAGAGAATATGGCCATTTCTGAAAGAGCTTCCGCTGGAACTACGTGTTGAGCTGGCTAGTATGTCCGGCGCTGTCGTCTCTCCTATTGCATTTCAGGAAGGAATCTTGAAGTTTATCTTGGAAAACACCCCGAAAGAAGAGCATGCAGCCTTTCTTAAGATTCAAGATAATATGGGGCAAACGGTTCTACATCGCATGCTCGAACCTTTAATCCAAACTAATGTTCCAGATCTCTTCCCCATCTTAAGAGATTTGTCAAACGAAAGTCAATTAGAACTCCTGCAGGTTCGCGATAAAAAAGGCAAGACACCCTTAGATAATCCAAAGATTAAAGACGCTTTAATAAACGTATCGTATCCCCTTGATTTTAGGGGGTTGCTTGAAGCTGCAAAGAGGCCGGATGCTGAAGGGCGAACAGCGCTACATGATCCGGCCATACTAAAATTTCTTGTTCAAATGAGTCTTAAAGATACCTTGCTGACGAAAGAGGAACTTTCACAAATGCTGCAAATTTCCGATCGAAACGGAAATACCCCTTTGAGTTCTTTAAAACTTGAAAAAGTCCTTACACCTGATTTAATAGAGAAGCTTAATATAGAGCAATTACCTCAGCTTATCATTTCTGGAGGGGTCTGGTGGAAGGCTGAACCAGTGATCATGCTTTTCCATAAGCCATTGATCCCGATTTTTTTAGAGCACTTCAAGGACAATCTAATTGAAGTGCTGAAAATTCAAGATGCCGATGGAAAAACGGCATGGCATTCATCCGAAGTTGGAGAAAAAATTGATGAGATATTAGAGCGAAAACTTGGTCCTCAAGCAGGTAATGTTCAAGATATTGCTGCTTATGGCGAGATATTAAAAGTCCAAGATTGTGTAGGGATGACTCCATTGCATTATTTAAACGGCTTTAAAACATTAAGATTTCTTCCTCAGGAGCAGTTGGTCGAAATACTTACGAAGCAAACCATTATGAGTAAAGACACCGTTCTCCATAATCTCATAAAAAATTATTTGAATTCACGTGCCTCTTGCTATGAGCTAAAAGAATGGTTTAGAGAGGCAATTCCATCTTCAATGCCAAATGAGATGATGATGAAAATTCTAAAAGTTCAAAATGCTTGTGGAGAGACAATATTGCATCTAAGAAATGCTGACAATATAGAAGAGGAAATCGAGAACCGGTTGCTAATATTGTCTGTAGAAGAACGAATTGCGTTACTCAGCCTTTCCGACAATAAAGGGAACCTACCCTTTCATACAAATATAAAATTACTAGCGCTCGTAGTCAGAGAAAATCTGCTTCCAATGGCAGAGTTAATGAGGCTGCTAAAAATACAAAACGACGAGGGATATTGTGCTTTGCATGATCAGGAAGTGTTGAGACAAATGAGAGGGTTCACTAGTAGTCTGAGCATTCTATTGAATACGAAAGATGAAATGGGCGAGACCTTATCTTTTTATTTATGGAAAACAGATCCCTCATATTTTAAACTCAATTTACGACTCGTATTATGGATGGATTACAGTGATGAATATGGCATGTATGTTGAGTCAATCAGACTTGAAGCCCTATCAAAAGGCCTGGAATATGAAGAGCTTTCAAAGACAACACAGCCTTCCAAAACTTGGCTTGAAAAACCCAAGAGCATTGCTAGAGAAGCTATTCCCATGGATGAATATGACAATCGCGCTAAAGAAGTGGCAAAACAGGTCACAGATCTTTTTGAAACATTGTCTTTTGGCGAGGGCTTAGTTGAGGGTAAAAGCAAAGTCAGCCCCATTTATTTGGGACAATATACGTATAAGCAGGTCAAAGATGCTTTAGGCGTTATGCTAGAGAAAATCAAAGTCAAAGAAATTTGGACAGGAACACCAAAAGCAGAAGAAGGTCCTGTAAAACTAAATCAACACTATAGCATCCTGGTGCATGATCTTGAAGAACTATTGCATGAATTGAAATTACTGAACGATCCTGAGATGACAGCCAGTCAATTTGTGTCCATTGCCGCCACTGAAATCCAGGGACGCTGTTCCTCTGCCTATCAGGTGGAGATTAGCCAGAAGAAAGAAGCGGCCAAGAAGCATCGCATAGAAATGGAGAAGAAGCTTGCAGGAGAAGCACCGGATGCAGAAGGAAGCAAAGCCGAAGAGCTGACATTCCCTAGTTTGCTTGCCTTGCGCGCAGAAGAGGCTCTAAAAAAAGCCGTTCAGCTTTTAACGATGGGCAAAGATTATTTAGGAAATTCGCATGCAGAAGCGCAATTTTCCTTTGCTGTTGGACTAGCTGACGCGCCCGATGCTCATGCTGAAGCTTATCTACCGGTGTGGAAAGCGCGTCAGGAAATGAGCAAAGCCTGGGAATCTTCCCATATGATGCTTTTTAGGGAAAGCATAGAGGAAATCAAGGAT
>Ga0207123_1054_pt1 | contig 21521 bp, 15 predicted proteins | sample Alteio_BWMinHeat_39_FD_153503 | JGI IMG/M metagenome (GOLD analysis project Ga0207123, IMG submission 153503) | Enriched cells from forest soil in Barre Woods Harvard Forest LTER site, Petersham, Massachusetts, United States -... | ecosystem: Environmental > Terrestrial > Soil > Temperate forest >... | reverse complement strand
TCCGCCGGTACCGTGACTTCGAGTTGTTCCGTTTGCGCTCTAAGAGAACCCTGCGCGAATGGGCCCAAGGGGGGCCGCCAAGCGGGGAAAACATTCGGATCGGCAAGATAGAAACCTTCGACAGTGGCGGCCACAACGCCGCGACCTTCTGGCGTTGGGTTTAGATCGTATGCGATGGCAATCTCGCGCCCTTCGCCTCGTGGCCAAGGCGGATTGAACGGGATCCGCAGCGACGGACTTGATTCCCGGGTTATCCTTAGGTCCGCGACGTCCTTTCCGCCAACCTTTACGCTGACGTTGCTTGTCCCAAAGGATGGGCCGCTGGGCAAAGCAACATCGAGGTAAGCGAGGCTCCGGTCTCCAATATTTTCGATCTTATCGGAAACCTGCACGTGAACATGCGTCGGCTCAATTGAGGTTGCGGAGACGTCGACCGAACGATAGGTTTGATTAAAACCCGGCCCCAAAGCAACAGCGCAGCCGAACAAAGATATGGAGAGCAGGGCCACACCAAGTAAGCGCATTCCGTAAAAGGTCTCAACAGAATTCTAGCGGCAGGCGCAGCACGCGGTCAAAGAAACAGGTTATGTGATTGCAGAAAGAGCTACAGAAAAAGCGGCGATTGATCTAGCGCCGGCGCCCTCGCTGGCGCACGAAGCTGTGGCCGCCGACGGCGTAATTGTGCCGTGCGATGATGTCATCGGCCTGTTTATCGGTTAGTCCTCGATCCACTGCGGCAACAAGCTGTGCATTCGAGAGACCCGAATCCCGTAATTCAGCCAGCCGCGAACCTGCAACCACAGTTTCGCCTTTCGACCGCTGGCGCGCGACCTCCAGGATGACGTCGTCAGACAGTCCCGCCAGGCGCATGGCCGCGGCCTCGCCTGCAAATAGTGTCAACTGATCCAGTCGGACCAACTGCATCACGGAATTTTCATTTATTCCTGCGCCAAGCAAGTTGGCAATGGCGTCGCCTTCCCCAAAAACACGCTGCCGCGAGCGAGCGATGCCAACCAATTCCACGGAGGCCTGCTCGCTCATCCCGGCCCTGCCCACGATCAGAATCTGCCGCACCTCTTCATCGTTCACATGATATTTCTGGAGCTGATCGAGGCTCTCCGGATGCATGCCCACTGCATCGAGCTGCGTCATATTGGCCTGGTGAACTTTGCTGCAGCCTGCCGATAAAAGCAGGCATGCCGCCAAAGTGAACACGAATGGAGCTCGCCCCAGACAAGCCGATGCTGCATGGCGTGCGGTCTTCATAAGTTCATTTTAGTTCTGTGCAGAGCCGACCGGGGCGGGTTGTGCCCGGAGAATCAATGCGGCTGGCCTGAAGAACAGTATTCGGAGGGACTGTCCGGAAGGGTAGTGGCTAGACCTGATACACGCGCTCGACACCAAACACGCCTGAAATTCGCTTCATATTCCTAAGAATGCGCTCCAGTTGGTTGCGGTCGGTGATGTCGACGGTGGCTTCCACACGCGCTTGCAGGTTGTCCGGCCGGCTATCGAGTACCTGAATGTTGGCGCCCACGCCACTGATGACGCCGGTGATGTCCGCGAGCAGCCCAGGCCGATCCTTACCGTGCACCACCAGCGTAACGGGATAGGTTCCTTGCGCTACATCGCTCCATTGCACGTTGATCCGCCGCTCGGATTGATAGAGCAGCTTCTGCACATTCGGGCAAGAGGTGTTGTGTACGGCCACTCCTCGGCCCCGCGTGACATAGCCGATGATCGGGTCGCCCGGAATCGGATTGCAGCACTTGGCGCGATAGACCATGAGGTTGTCGTGGCCCAAAACAAGAATCGAGGAATCCCGGATGCCGAGCATCCGCTTGACCGACGAGACGATCTTTGTGCCATCCTGCCCGTCCCCTTGAGGCTTTTCCTCGATCGATTGTCCCGTCAGTTTCGCCAGGACCTGCCGGGCGGAGTATTTGCCATACCCGAGATCCGCGTAGAGATCTTCCAGTTTGTTTCGTCCGTACTCAGTAGCCACGCGGAGCATTTCTTCCTGCGAAATCTTCTTCAGGCTTACGCCGGCTTGGCGCGCTTCGCGTTCGATCAACCGCCGCCCCACTTCCGTGGCTTGCTTGCGTTCGTGCAGGTTGATCCATTGCCGGATCTTGGACCGTGCGCGTGAGGTGCGTACAAAACTGAGCCAATCACGGCTCGGAGCATGGCCCTTCTGCGTTGAGATCTCCACGACATCGCCATTGGAAAGCGGATGGCGCAGCGGCACCATTTGCCCATTCACCTTCGCTCCAACACATTGGTTGCCAACGTCGGTATGAATGCTATAAGCGAAGTCGACCGGAGTGGCGCCGCGGGGCAACGTCAGGACTTTGCCCTTTGGCGTGAAGATGTAAACTTCTTCGGGATAGAGATCCACTTTTAGGGTGGAAAGAAATTCCGAAGGCTCGCGCATCTCGCGCGCCCATTCGATCAATTGCCGCATCCACACGACGCGTTGATCGTCGCCATCGGAAACATTGGCGCCATCTTTATAGCGCCAGTGGGCCGCCACGCCTTGCTCCGCGATCCGGTGCATTTGATCGGTGCGGATTTGCACTTCGAATGCCTGGCCTCCATGGATAACAGTCGTGTGTAACGACTGATAAAGGTTCGGGCGTGGCATCGCAATGTAATCCTTGAATCGACCCGGCACCGGCCGCCAAATTTGGTGAACCACTCCGAGTGCGGCGTAGCAATTTCGCGCAGAATCGGTGATGATCCGGACGGCCAGCAGATCGTAGACTTGCTCCAAACTCCCTTTTTGGCGCTGAACTTTCTGATGGATCGAGTAAAGCCGTTTGACACGGCCTTCCAAAGTGGCGCTGATGCCATTCTCTTCCAGGTGCTTGCGAATCGCCTCTTCAACCTCGCCAAGGAATTTCTCAAATTCCTTGCCCCGCAGGGCAACCACTTTCTGCAACTCGGCGTAGGCTGAAGGCTCGAGATAAGCGAACGCCAGGTCCTCCAGGTCGGCGCGTATCGCGCCCATTCCTAACCTGTGGGCAATGGGTGCGTAGATGTCGAGGGTCTCCCGGGCAATGCGCTCCTGTTTTTCGGGTCGCAGATAGCCCAGTGTGCGCATGTTGTGCAGCCGGTCAGCCAATTTCACCAGCACCACGCGAACGTCTGTCACCATGGCCAGCAACATCTTGCGAACGCTCTCCACCTGCCGCACTTCGGGAGAGACAAGGTCCAGGCGACTGATTTTGGTTACTCCCTCCACCAGCCGCGCTGTATCGGGACCAAACTCGGCCGCAATGTCGGAGAGCGAGATGCGAGCGTCTTCAACGACGTCATGCAAAAGGGCGGCGCAAAGTGTCGTCATATCGAGCCGAAGTTCGGCGAGGATATGGGCTACTTCAAGAGGATGCGAGAGGTAGGGGTCGCCGGACTCGCGCACCTGGGTTTGGTGTTTCTCGGCAGCAAAGGCAAAGGCGTCTTTTAGCTGGGCGAGGTCCTCACCGGGGCGATTTTGCTGTACTTGTTCCAGCAACTCCCCAAAGCGTGCCTGCAGCCCACGCTCGGCCAATACACCCTTGCTGGCGGCTACCAGGCGGGGTAACCGGCTGGATTTATCTGCCGTTGCCATAAAAGCTTATTCTAGGGCCTTCCAATAAGGCGCGCTACTCCGGGTTATTGGACGACTCTAGTTAGGTGGGCCTAAAGCAAAAAGGGCGTCCGGAACCCGGGCGCCCCTAAACGACCCAATTCGGTAAGTGGTTAGGACTTCGACTCTTTTTCGGCGATCCGCTGTTTGATTTCCTTTACCTTATCGAGCAGATCGTCAGCCTGCTTTTCGATCGACGCCCGAGTGGCATTGTCAGATGTATCGGCCTTCTGGCGCAGCAGCAAGCTTTGGTAGGCAACCGCATCGGCATAGTCGGGACGCAGTTCCGTAGCCTTCTGCAGCATCATCAAGCCCTCGTCGATAAGTTGCGCATACTGTTGTGTGAATTGCTCACGCACTTTGTCGGGCAGGGGATCGGCTTCCTTAACTTGCTTTTTGGGGCTCTGAAGATTGTATGCTTGGCGCGCCTCGGCGTTTCCGCGATAGGTTAGGGTCCAATCGATCACCCCGAGCCAGTAATACGGCTCCGGATCGCTGGGCGCCAGCTCAATATGCTTCTGATGATACTTCTTGGACTCGTTGTACTTCTCAGGGTCAAAGGGCGTGCCCGCCATGTTGTAAAGGATGGAACCAATGCCGTCCAGCGCAGACAGATTCTTCGGATCGACAGAGAGTACATCCTGGAATTCATTCACCGCTTGCTGGCCGACGCGTACGTTGTCATCCGAAGGAGCGCCCGGGATGTACTCGGTAGCGTAGGCGGTCGCCAGATAGAGGCGGGCATTCAGCAGGCTTGGGTCGAGGTCCTTGGCCTGCTTAAAATCCTCGATGCTGGCGTCGTATTGTCCATTCTTAAAGGACGCTACGCCCTTATTCAGCAGATCGCGGGCCTTCAGCTTACTGCATCCGGCGACGCCAAATAGCGTAACGACTATGGCCAGCAAACCGACCACTCTCGCGGCGGTGCTATGACTGTGAATCTTCCGTTGTGCGTTCATAACAAAGCTTCCATCCTGCTCTTTCTGAGATTCTCCCTAAGTTTGAGGGCTTGACCCTCGTCCCATTAATCCGGCACAACTCTCCAACTTTATTGGCCGGCTTCCAGCTTCGCCGTGATCAGACCGACTTTATCCACGCCCGAAACACGCATGATGTCAATGGCGCGTGCGACCTGCGCGAAGACGACATTGTCATCACCTTTGACGAACGCAACCTTTTCGGCTCGCAGCTTGAAGATGTCGTTCAGGCGAGGGCCTAGCGTGTCCCAGTCGGCGTTGTCTTCATTGATTTTCAGCATATTGTTGTCCAGGACCTGGACAACAATCGTCTTCGCCTCGATATTCTTCTGATTTTGCGTATTCGGCGGCGCCGGCTGGGGCACCAGCGCTTCCAGCCCCTTAGGCGTCAACGGTGTGATCACCATGAAAATGATGAGCAACACCAAGAGAATATCGATCAAAGGAACGACGTTCATTGAAGCGATGGAGCCTTTTTTCGCTCCGACTTCCATTCCCATCTTCGTTCTCCCTTGCGCTACAGCGCTAACGTCAAGCTAGCCGCTCTACTTCCAACCAGCTTTAGGCGCCCGGCCGTACTGGCGGCGGTGGCGGAGTGCGTCCCTGTTCCGCTTTATCCGTCAGCAAACCGACGTTATCCACTCCGGCCGAACGGACCTCATCTACAAGTTTTACGACATCGCCGTACTTGGCGCGGCCGTCACTCTTGACGAAGACCGTCTTGTCGACGCGGTTGGAAATGCGATCCCGCACCACTGAAGAGATCTGATCGAGCGCCGTCTTTTGGTTGCCGAGGAAAATACTGCCGTCACGAGATATGCCCACGATAATTGCGTCATCGCGGTCGGCGTTGGGCATGTCCGTCGGATTGGTAACCTTGGCCATTTCCACGCTCATGCCTTTCTGCAACATGGGCGTAACGACCATGAAGATAATCAGCAAGACCAGCATGATGTCGGCCATGGGAATAATATTCGGGGCCGCCATCACTGGTGCTGCTTGAGGCTTGAAATGCGCCATGGCTTACTTCTTTCCGCTTCGCCGCGTGATGAAGTAGTTGATCAACTCCATCGAGGAGTTGTCCATCTCCACGTCGAATGCTTCCACTTTATTGGTGAAATAGTTGAAAGCCCACACCGCGGGCACGGCCACGAGCAGGCCCAGAGCCGTGGTCACCAGCGCTTCAGAAATTCCGCCGGCCACAGCCGAAAGTCCGGTCGCCTTTTCCGCTTCGATTCCTTTGAACGCGTTAATAATTCCGACCACCGTGCCGAACAATCCGACGAATGGAGCCGTCGAACCGATCGTAGCCAACCCGCTGAGCCCGCGCTTCATATCCGCGTGCACAATAGCGATGGAGCGATCGAGTCCGCGCTTGGCCGCTTCGACGACTTCGGCTTCGGAAACCTGTGCGGAAGCCGACTGAAACTCCGATAGCCCCGTCGCCACTACCTTGGCGATGTGGCTCTTCTTGTTGCGCTCCGCGATGGAAATGGCCTCGTCCAGCTTGCCTTCCCGAAGAGCTCCGGCCACCTGCTGCACGAACACCCGCGACTGCTTGCGCGCCGCGCTGTACATCAGAGCCCGGTCGATCATCACGCCCAACGACCACGCAGAAAGAATAAACAGAATGAACACGACCGCCTTGGCGACGATGCTCATGCTGCCCCACATTGTCCGCAAATCCCACGTGCCGGCTTGCAAAGCCAGCAGGTTTACTGCCGATACAGCTACGTTCGCAACCATACGGTTTGCTCCTTTTTCTTTCGCACACTTTCGACCGGGGTCTTCCCACGAGCCGACCCCGGCCGGATATTTTTAGGGGCTACTTCAATTCGCCACCGAACAACTAACCGCCAAGAACAAACGTAACGGTGATGGTGGTATCGACTTCTACCGGATCACCATTCAATTGAGTCGGCTGATACCGCCAGTTCTTGACGGCGTCCAATGCAGACTGAACCAGAAGCGGGTGCCCTGAAATCACTTGTAATTCGCCGACGCGGCCATCCTTATCGATGATCGCGTGCAGAACAACGTTGCCTTGAATGCGGGCCTGCCGCGCGAGTGGCGGATAAACGGGCTGCGGTTGCGCGAGAAGCTTCGCCGCTACGACCTGTCCGCCGAGCTTGATTCGCTGCTGCTTCGGAGGAGGCGGCGGCGGTGCCGCTACCGCGGGTCCTGCGCCGAGACCACCGAGCAATCCTTGATCTACGCCCCCGAGCACGCCGCCACCCGTCACAGGCGCTTCCGGCGGCAAGTCAGCTTCCTTGAAGACCGCGACCTCTTTCGGAATCGCGCGCGGCTGCATCAGCTTTCCTTGCTGGATCAGCCGGGCCACAGGCTTGATGACCTTCGGAGCTTCCGCCGGAGGAGGTGGCGGAGGCGGTGGAGGCGGCGGCGCAATCAACAGCGTTGCCATCATCGCCTTTGGCAAAGCCTGCGTATAGATCAAAGGAATCAACACCAGCACGAGCAGTACAAGAAATTGAACAGCCGTCGAGAGAATAACTGCCCATCCGGTGTTCGTCTTTTTCCTCACTACGCTCGATTCAACAAGTTCGTCAAACATGTTATCTCCTGCCGGCCGGGGCCAAGCGCCCCTGCGCCTCTCCTGTTCGAGTTTTCGAACCGGATGTTGTCCCGGAAACAGGCACTGCGCCCTGACCTCTCCAGCGGTTCCAGGCGACCACCAAAGGAGCAGCAATGCCGAAACTTGAATACGTTCCTACCAAAATTCCAACGACCAGCGCAAATGAAAAACTGCGGAGCACCTGACCACCCATCAAGAAAAGTACCAGGACTGTCATGAACGTGAGTCCACTCGTTAATATCGTTCGTGACAGCGTTTGGTTGATGGAACGATTCACAATCGTCGCGAACGGCTCGCGGCGCATCAGCCGCAAATTCTCGCGAATGCGGTCAAAGATGACGATCGTGTCATTCATCGAGTAGCCCACAAGAGTCAGCAGCGCCGCAATCACCGTTAACGAAATCTCAAAATGTAATAGCGAAAACAATCCCAACGTAATGAGTACATCATGGAAGACTGCTAGAACGGCGGCGGCACCGTACACCAATTCGAATCGAAGTGCAATATAAACTAGCATTCCCGCCAGAGCGTAGAGGGTGACGTAGACTGCCTGACGGCGCAAATCAGCGCCCACCTTCGGTCCCACGATCTCCACATTCACCACGGCAAACGGGCCCGTGTAGAAAGCATCGCGAAGGGCGGAAATAACCGCTGGAGTCGCGCCAGCCTGCCGCAGATCGTCGATATTTGGAACCACGCCGCGAGCTTGTTTGTCACGGTAGTCGGTCAGCTGCTTCGCCAATGGCTGATAGCGCGTAGCGCCTGCGGCACCCGCAGAGAGCGGATCTTTGCGCGTTAGAAGATCGGCGACCACGTCCGGCGAAGCTTCGTTAAAGTCCTGCTTACCCGCTTCTCCCGCTCCGAGAGTTGCGTGCAGCGCATTCAGAATCTCGCCCTTGCCTGCGTCGAGTGCTTCGTTGCCCTGTCCACGCTGCGGCAGATAGATCACCACTTCATTCGCATTCGGAGTGGCAATATCGGAGATCTGCTGGATCACGCTCTCACCCAGGCCCTGCTGGACAAGCCCTTGACGCAATTTGTCGACCGGGGGCGTGCTGGCGAATCGTACATAGACGAGAGTGCCGCCTTTGAAATCGATGCCGTAATCCAGAGTGCCTTTGTGAATCCATGACGCGGCGCCAACGATAAGCAGCGTCAAGGATAGGGCCACGAAGTACTTCGTCTTGCCCATCCAGTCGAAGTTAACGTCGTGACGAAAAAAATCCATCCCGAATTGGTCCCTTCAATTAGACACCGCATGGGGCAACTTAGTGCCCGAAAACGGCTTTAGATACTTAGGGCCGCCTGGCGTTGCATCTTCGCCAGGTGCCAATCAAAGATCACTCGAGATACGTAAACCGCTGTAAATAGGTTCGCAATCAACCCGATAGTCAGGGTCACGGCAAAACCCCTTACCGGCCCCGTCCCGAATACAAAGAGGAAAACGGCTGAAACCACGGTGGTTACGTGAGTATCGATGATCGTCAAAAACGCGCGCTTGAAGCCCATGTCCACGGCGGAGGGCGGCGCCTTCCCGGCGCGCAACTCTTCTCTAATGCGTTCGAAGATCAGCACATTTGAATCCACACCCATACCGATGGTCAGAATGACCCCCGCAATTCCTGGCAGCGTGAGCACCGCGCCAAAGTACGCCAGCGCAGCCATCAGGATGACGAGGTTAAGCAGTAACGCGACAACCGCGTTCACGCCTGAAAGCCGGTAATAGAAAACCATAAAGATGAGTACGACCATCAGGCTGATGACCGAAGCCTGCACGCCATGGCGAATCGAATCGGCGCCGAGCGACGGTCCCACGGTGCGCTCCTCTAGATAGCGGATCGATGCGGGAAGTGCTCCGGCCCGCAGCACCAGCGCCAAATCGTTGGACTCTTGCTGGCCGAATCGCCCGGTAATTCGTCCCGAATCTTCGATGCGGCTTTGAATCACGGGCGCCGAGACAACCTTGCGATCCAAAACGATAGCCATGGGCCGCCCGACGTTCTGCTCCGTGAAAGGACCAAACCTGCGCGCGGCATCGGTCGAAAGCGTGAAGTTCACTTCATAAGATCCGGGATTATCCGTGCTGGGCGTGGCCACTGCATTGCGCAAATCGCGGCCTGTGATGATTGGCGAGCGATCCACCAGATACCAGCTTCCTTGGCCCGTGGCATCCGTCGTCTTTGATGGCAGCAGTTCCGTTCCCGGCGGCAAAATGCCTCCATGCGCACCGAGGGCCGCCGCCTCAGAAGGATACGGATTCGGATCCTCTACCCTGCGCAACTCGAGTTGTCCGCCGGCCTGAATAACCGACTTGGCGCGGTTCGGATCGCCTTCGCCAGGTAGTTCAACGATAATTTCGTTATCGCCCTGTCCGTACGGTGCGACGACAGGCTCCGTCAAGCCGAGCGCATCAATCCGGCGCCGGATGGTGTCTTCGGATTGCGCCATGGTCTGCGCCTGGATAGCCGCAACCGTCGATGGCTTAAGCGTGAGCAGATAGCCGGATTGCTCGCCGGGAGCCGGCGCGAGATCCCATTCGGGGAAACTAGAACCGACCAGGTCGCGGAACGTCGCAGTCGACTCAGCAGCGAGATTGTGGACCAGAATCTGCGTGTCGCTCACCTTGCGGAGATCGTCGTAGCGGATGTTCTTGTCGCGAAGTTGAGTGCTCAGATGGTCGATGGTTTGGTCGGTTTGCAGCCCGACTGCCTCATTCACCTGTACCTGCAAAATCAGGTGCGTGCCGCCCTGCAGGTCTAAACCGAGCTTGATTCGCTTGGAGAAATTATCGCGAACCTGCGCCAGCGAAGTGGGAACCGTGGGCAATCCCACCAATCCAAAAAGGCACAACAAAACGACCAGCGTAATAAAGATGACTTTCCATTTGAGATTGGATTCCATTGGTTCTTTTCATCCGCGCGGGAGCTCCTGGAGCCCCGCGGTCGCGCTCCCTATTTATGCTTCCTTGTCTTCCATCTGAACCCCGGATACCGCCGAGCGCGCCACTTTCACCTTCACTTGTTCGGCGATACGCAGCTGTACGGCATCGCCGTCCAGCGCCACAATCGTTCCGTAGAGCCCTCCGCTCGTGATCACCTTATCTCCGGTTTTGAGCGCGCCCAACATGGCCTGGGTTTTCTTCTGCCGCCGCTGCGCGGGAAGAATCAGCAATACGTAGAAAATCACCATGATGATCGCCAGAGGTAAAAAAGCGATCAGGCCGTTTCCTGGACTTTGGGCAGCGAAGAGTATTGCTGACGCTACGCCACTGAACATCATTGCTGCTTCCGCTCCCGGTAAATTTCCCTAATTATTGCAGGATCACGCGGAGAAAGGAAATCCTGCCGCGATTTTCCCGACGGCAGGGCCAAAGCTTCTCCGCTCTTGTGCGCGCAACTTCATGGAGAGGACCGCTACTCCGCTACGGATGACCCGCTTCCAGACGCGCCTGAAGCTCAGAAGAGAACCGCGATAGGTTCCCAAACGCGATAGCCTCACGGATTGCCTTCATGATGTCAAGGAAAAAGTAAAGGTTGTGGTGGGTGTTCAGGATGGCGCCCAGAATCTCATTTGCCCGGAATAGATGGCAGAGATAGGCACGCGAGTAGCGGCGGCAAACTATGCAGGCGCAGCTTTCATCAATTGGGCGTGGGTCGGCCATGAATTCGGCATTCTTGATATGCAGTGGGCCTTCGCTCGTATAAAGATACCCATTCCGCGCGTTGCGCGTTGGCAGAACGCAATCCATCATGTCCACGCCGCAGCGCACGTAGTCCACCAGTTGTTCCGGCTTACCTACGCCCATAACATATCGGGGTTTCTCCGGCGGCAGACAGACCGCTGTCTCACCGGCAATGTCGCATGAGATCTCGTGAGGTTCGCCCACGGCCAGACCGCCGATGGCGTAGCCAGGGAAATCAAGCCCGACGAGTTCCGCGGCGCTCTCGCGCCGAAGATCCTTGTGCATTCCGCCCTGAACAATGGCAAAAAAGATCTGCTCCGGATTCGCTTCGCTCGGCGATGTAGCCTCAATCTCTTTTTTCGATCTCCTGGCCCATTCGATTGTGCGTCGCGTCGCCGAGGCCGCGCGTTCATGCGTGGCCGGATATTCAGTGCATTCGTCGAGCACCATGGCGATATCCGATCCGAGCGCCCGCTGAATTTCAATCGCTTTCTCTGGCGTGAGCATGTGTTCGCTGCCATCGAGATGGGAACGGAAACGCACGCCTTCATCGCTCACTTTTCGCAACTCCGCGAGGCTGAAAACTTGAAAGCCTCCCGAATCCGTCAAAATGGCCCGGCGCCACGACATGAACTGATGCAGCCCGCCCATGCGGCGGATCAGTTCGTGCCCGGGCCGCAGATAGAGATGATAAGTATTGGCAAGCAACAAATTAGTGTTTAGTCCCTCAAGCGCGTCCTGAGTCATGGCTTTCACCGTGCCGGCAGTGCCCACGGGCATGAATGCAGGTGTTTCGATGGTTCCGTGTGGCGTCGTCAAGCGGCCCAGCCGGGCGCCTGATGGATCGACCTTAAGGACTTCAAAGCGAATTGCCATACGCGCAGTTTAGCAGGCTCACTTTGCGAATTTGCTAACGGACCCGGCTGGGCAGGGACATCACTTCGGAAGCACCGTAGCAATGCCGATAACACCACCCCTCTCGTCGCTCAGAGCTCTCGTTTTTTCCTTATAATGCTGTAGGCATATAGGCTCACAGGTATCGGATGAATTCCCTTCGGTCCTCAAAACCTGACTGGCGAGGGCTCTTCGCCAATCCCGGCTTTCCCTTTTACTTCATCGCTATGTTTGTCTCCCTGTTCGGTACGGGAATGAACTTCGCAGGGGTGACACTTTACGTCCTGGCAAAAACACATTCGACCGTTCAAGTGAGCTTTACCGTAATCCTGCTGACGCTGCCGCGATTGCTCGTTCCTCCGCTGGGCGGTGTCCTGACGGACCGCGTCGATCGCCGTTATCTTTCCATCGTTCTGGATCTTGGGCGTGCCGCCGTTGTGCTCTTGGCCGCTTTCCTGGCTTGGCGAGACCGCCTCGAACTCTGGCAGCTTTACGGCATGGTTTTACTTCTCGGAGTGGGCTTTGCCATCTATTGGTCTTCGAGCCTGGCCTTGCTTCAGGAACTCATTCCGGCTCCTCAGTTAGTCACCGCCAATTCCGCGGTGCTTATTGCGGTGCAGGGAGGAATGCTGGCGGCCGGCGGTTTGGTAGGCCTCGTTTACGAGCGGACCGGCCTGGCGGGAATTCTGGCCATCGACGGTATAACTTATGTCCTATCGGCCCTTTGTTTCTATCTGCTGCGGCGAGGATATTTCCCACCGCGGATCACGGCTTCGCCGGCTCTGTTCGGCTCGATCCTTGTATCACGTCCCTCTGAAAACTACCTGGTCGGCGGTGCGCACAGCGTGCTGGCCGATATTCATGAAGGGCTGAACTATCTGCGAACGCAGCCCACCGTGCTCGCCCTTGGACTGACCTATGCCTGCATGATGGCGGGAGTAATCAGCGCCAATGTGCTGGTTGTGGCGCTGGCGAATAATTTATTGCATGTGGGTGCTCGCGGCTACGGCTTCATCGAATCGGGCTGGGCACTGGGTGCTGTGATCGGCGGATTTGCGGCCGCTCCGCTTTCGCACAGGCGCCCGTTTCAAGTTCTGATCACTGCGTTATTGTTGCTGGCGGTGGGTCACGCTCTCTTCCCCTATGCGACTTATCTGTTCATGGCGATTTTGATGAACGCGGTTTTCGGTGCCTGTCGCGCGATCGTCGCCGTGCTCACGCAATCGTCAATTCTCGGCTCGGTGCCAAACCGCTTAATGGGACGCACACAATCCGCGTTTGCGTTTATGGCTACCGTCCTGCAGGTCGTGATGAGCTTCGCACTCGGTTGGCTAGCCGAACATGCCAGCCTGCAACTTGCGTTTCTTCTTCTCGGCGCGATCTATGGCGCGGCGTTGTTAGCCGCGTTACGCGTGCGGACCCTGGACAGCACGCTTCCAGCCACTTCGCCCACCGCAGCTTGATCGGTTTGCAATTTCCTAGGAATCGGACTTCCAAACTGGCCCCTCTAACAAGAAAAGTGCATAGGCGTTACATCTCTATGACAGAGTCACTGCTTCGCGAGCATACGCTTTGAACCATGAGGCAACTTTAATGGAGAGCCAGTTCACTCCGCAGACCCGACCGCTGTTCTTTACGAAAGCCAGAGTCCTTGTCGTGGCGAGCAGCCTGATTTGGCCCTGTGCGATGAGCGCGCAGCAGCTACAGATCGATACACACAAATCGGTCATGACAATTCACGTCGGCAAAAGCGGAGTTTTTTCTGGGTTCGCGCACAACCATGAAATTGCCGCACCCATCACCAGCGGGAACGTGAATATTTCCAACCCTCCGTCCGTGGAGCTCCGAGTAGATGCAAGACAATTGCGCGTGCGCGACCCAGATGCTTCAGAGAAGGATCGCAACGAGATTCAAAAGACGATGCTCGGTCCCGGGGTGCTCGACACCGAGCGCCACCAGGAAATCGCCTACAAATCAGACGTGGTCGAAGCGGCCGGAGCAGGTCATTGGACAGTGCGAGGTAAATTGACCTTGAAGGGGCAGGCGCGGCCGGTGACGGTCGACGTCATAGAGAAAGCGGGGCATTACACCGGGCACGCCACGCTGAAGCAGACCGACTTTGGCATCAAACTGGTAAAGGTTGCGGGAGGCACCGTAACAGTGAAGGACGAAGTGCGGGTCGAGTTCGATATTCAGATTGCACGGGAGTTGGCCACACCCTAGCGTGACCACCACCTACGTTAGATACATCCATCCTGGAACGAAAGACGTACCTCGGGAGCAAAATTCTCAAAAACTCCAGACGTGCATGCAACGCGATCATCCGTGGCGAGCTATCGGCGCCCAAACCGACGCCAAGTAGCCCGGTCGGCGGAGAGACGCTGTAGGTGGACGCGCCGAATCCGGTCTGCGTCGAAGGCTTTCCCGGGATTCCAGCCAACACGGTGCTCGGAAGCCCAAAATTGGGATGATTAAAGACATTAAAGAACTGGCCTTCGACTCTTAATTTCAAGCGCTCGTTCAAGGAAAACACCTTCGTAATGTCGAGGTCACTCCAAAAGAAATCAGGGCCGCGCAAAGCGTTCCGCCCCAGATCTCCGAACTGGCAATTTTGCGGGCTATCTCCACGGTAACACGCTCCCGTACTGGGATCGACCGCCGAGACGAAAGCATTCGGATTGAGCCACTGAACCGAACCTGGTTGCGTCACGCCGGGGATCGGATTGTGCTCGTAAAGCGGTACGCCGGGAACTACACTCGCGAATTGAGGTCCTCCACCCTGCACGATGCCATTTCCATTTGCGGAATACGGTGTGCTGAGGACAGTGAATGGAATTCCGCTATGCCAGAAGACTGTCCCGGACAATTGCCAACCATTCAACGCGTAGCCCAGTTGTTGACTCTTCACTTTGATCGGAAGCTGATAGATGTATTGAGCATTGAAGTTATGCCGGATGTCGTAGTCGCAGGGACCGTAATCGCGAGCAAGATTTCCAGGCAGTGGGGAAAGAATCCCTCCGGCGGAAAACGGTAGGAATCCGCCGTTCGAGACTGTATCCATGCAACGGCTGAAGTTATAGTTGGCCGTGCCTTGAAGCCCGTGTGCCATCCGCTTGGTCGCCGTCAACTGAAGCCCGTGATAGTGACTGTTCGCACCGGTGGAAAACTGTGTCACCCCCGCGAACCTCGGATCCGTGGGCTGCAAATACGGAAAAGGCGCAAAGCAGCCTTGGCAGACAGATTGATAACCGTTTACTTGCGTCAGATACGGCATGTTTAGAGCGCGGGTACCGACGTATTGCGCACGAACGCTGGTCGTGTTTCCAAGCTGATGTTCGATCCCGAGACTCCACTCCATAAAGTACGGCGGATGCAATGTGCCGTCGGGCACGGCCGTGAGAGCGACGGGCTGAAGACAGGCTGCAGGGCTCGTCCGCGGCGATGCGCAGGAAAGTTCGCCGCGCGTGAACCCCGAACTGAACGTTTGATTAGCAGTGACGGCGGCATCGACCGCGCTGGTCGGCACACCAGGCGCGATGGCCATCCCGCCCACGGTACCCTGGAATGTCTGCACGTACGGCGGGTTCATCCCGATTGCGTCCGCCACGCTGCCCGGCAAAATGTCGCTGAAAAGTCCGAACCCAGTGCGCAACACGGAATGGGGCGCAAACTGCCAGGCGATTGCCGTCCTCGGCTGCAGAATTGCCAGGGGCGTCGAGGCGAAAAGATTCTTCAGTCCAGTTTGAATCGCAGCATTTAGCGGCTGGTTGAGATCGTGATTGATCGATCCAAAAGAACCATTGAGGCGCGCCACTTCAGCATGCGGATTCGCGGGGTTGGAATTGAACGAGTCGCGTATACCGATGGTCCACGTCAACTTGGGAGTCACTTTCCAGGCGTCTTGCAGATAGAAATCCAGATTGAGGAAGTGGAGCGGTTGGTTTTGCGAAACGGGAAAAGTCTCCAGCGCGGTTGAGGCCACCCCATGAACGAACTGAGGCAACGTCGTGTACGTTACCGTAGGGACGTTTCCTTCGCCGAAGTCGTAATCATTTAGTCGCAGGATTCGCATGTTCGTCCCAAACCTTAGTTCGTGCGCGCCGCGAGTCCAGGCAAGATTGTCATTGATGAAAAAACGGCTCGCACGCCTTCCTTGTACCCACGTGTTGTCTTGCCCGCCGATATTTGTAAACGGCGCATTCGCCCCTTGGCCTTCCAAAACAATCGGGAACGCCGCCAGCGTCTGTGGATAGTTGCTCGGTCCGAAGAGACTTTCATACCAGGTGAATCCCGGATTGAAATAGTTAACCAGGTTCTGTGAGAAAACGTGCGTATATCCTGCTCCGAATGAATATTGGGGTTGCGACGAGATCGAATTGAACAGCGGATTGACAGGGTCGGTGTACTGAGCCTGCAAGCCGGTATCGGCTTGAAAGCGGAACCACGCGGTGTTATTCGCGTCGATGTTGTAGTCGATTCGCACGGTTTGAACCTGTTCGTGGTCCTTGCTCGTGTGCGAAGCGACTTGGCGGTTGGCACAGCCATCCCCATTCGGAGGATTGCCCGGCGAATTGCCTTCTACCGCAAGCCCTTGAGCATTGAACGGACACCCGAGAACCGCCAGCGGAGTTCCGGTCGTATTTTCATACAGGGAGAACATTTTCTGGTAGAAGGGCACTAACTGCGGTGCCGCCGGATAGCTCGATCCCGTTACGCTGTCGATTCCGCCCAAGGGAAGCTGCTGCAGAACGTATCTTTGAAACGCCAGACTCGGGACTGTGGCGGGCGTGACAATCGGGAGCGCGAGACGCATCCACTCGAAATCAGAAAAGAAAAACAACTTGTCGTGCACGATCGGTCCGCCCAGGCCGCCTCCGAAATGATTCACCCGCGATTGTGGCTTCTGGTTTCCCGGCGTCGCATTCGTAAAGTAATCCGCCGCATTCAGCGCTGCGTCATTCCAGATTTCGTAAACATTGCCGTGAAGCTGGTTGCTGCCGGACTTGGTGACGTAATTGACCTGCGATGCCCCATACCGGCCTTCATCCACGGAGTAGGAAAGCGTATTCACCGTCACTTCCGAAATGGCATTCATCCCCAGCACAAGGTTGGTGGCGAGGCCAATATTCAGATTGGTCAGAGGGTCGTTGGTTTCAAGGCCATCGACGATGTAACCATTCGAGGCAGCGGGAAGGCCGTTAAACTCCACGTTGCCGTAACCATTCGAACCCGAGACGGCATCGCTGCTGTTGCCCGCCGTATTGATTAGCGCGCCGGAGGCAAACTGCAAGGGATAGGTCAGGTCGCCGCCCGGATTCGGAATATCCGCCAGGACTACACCACTAAGGCTCGAGGATGTATTGATGTTTGCCGGGTTCATGAGCGGCGCTTCGCTGCTGACCTGAACGTTTTGTTCGGAATGGGCTACGTTAAGTTTGAAATTTACTTCCTGCTTTTGGCCCAGACCAGAAACGATATTGTCATTCTGCCTTGGCTCGAAACCATCCGCTCCCACGTTGACCGAGTAGGTGCCGGGTCGCAGTTGCGGGAAATTGAACCGGCCCTCCTCATCCGTCTTGGCGCTGCGCGCCAGGCCCGTCTCGCGATCTGTGATCCTCACCGTAGCGCCCGGAATGGCCGCGTTCGTTGCATCCGTCACTTGCCCGGCAATTGCACTTGTGGTTTCTCCTTGTGCCCCCGTTTTTGCCGGCGAGATAAAGAATCCGCCGATCAGTAAAGAAAGTAAGAGAAATGCTCGTCTGTAGCCCGAGAACCGACCGGTTCTGAAGTGCAGTAACTCCGCAAATGTGCTTGTCATTCCGAGGCGATGGATATTAACCATGCTTAATTACAAAAGTATACTGCACTTTACAAGCCTGGATTGGAATATGGAAGAGTTGAGGGTGTATTGGGTAACCTCAGGATGGCGTTCGGGTTACTACCCGGGCCGACCGCTGCGTTCCAAGATTGATAACTCCGAAACTCGGGTTATCGGAAACTGACCCACTACTAGAAGGTGAGAGGATTTTCGATGCGTTCGTACGGAGGACTGAAAATCACGATGCGGATCGGCTTTTAGAGGTATTCCCGCGAAGAGCCTTCCAGAAACGCCCGCAACTTTCGCGAACGCGATGGATGCCGCAGTTTCCGCAGCGCCTTGGCCTCGATCTGGCGGATACGTTCGCGTGTGACCGCGAACGACTGCCCGACTTCTTCGAGCGTGTGTTCGGAACCGTCGTCCAGGCCGAAGCGCATCTTGATCACTTTTTCTTCGCGCGGCGTGAGCGTCTTCAAAACCGACGCCGTCTGTTCCTTAAGATTCAGATTGATCACCGCATCGGAAGGAGAAACGACGGCCTTGTCTTCGATGAAGTCGCCCAAATGCGAATCTTCCTCTTCTCCAATGGGGGTCTCGAGCGAGATGGGCTCCTGGGCAATCTTCAGAATCTTGCGCACCTTGGCGACAGGAATATCCATGCGCTTAGCGATCTCTTCCGACGTGGGTTCGCGGCCAAGCTCCTGTACCAGTTGCCGCTGCGTGCGGATCAACTTATTGATCGTCTCGATCATGTGCACAGGGATTCGGATCGTGCGGGCCTGGTCCGCAATGGCGCGCGTGATGGCCTGGCGAATCCACCACGTCGCGTACGTGGAAAACTTGTAGCCACGGCGCCACTCGAATTTGTCGACTGCCTTCATCAGGCCGATGTTGCCCTCTTGGATCAAATCGAGGAATTGCAGGCCGCGGTTCGTGTATTTCTTGGCGATGGAAACGACCAGCCGGAGATTGGCCTCGATCAACTCCTTCTTGGCCTGCTCGGCCTCCATTTCGCCGCGAAGAATAATTTGCAGCGTGCGCTTCAGTTCGGTCAGCCCAACTTCGCTGGCGTCGGAAATCTCTTTCAGTTCGGTGCGACGCGTGCGCAGTTCCCGCCGCGCCTCGGCCGCGGTGTCGCCTTTGGAGACATCCGCCCGCCGCTCTAGCTTGCCCGCTTCGCGCTCGAGCGACTGCAGCCGCTCCACGGTGTGCCGCATCTTGTCGATCAGGCGCTTGCGCTCGAAAGGATTAAATTCGATTGAGCGCGCGAGCTGAGACATCTCGATGCGCGTGCGCGAAATGGCGTATCGGCCGTGCAGATAAGGACGTTTCTTGGCTTTGGGGACCTTTTCCAGCTTGGCCGCTTGCTTCAGCGCCAGATCGTATAGGCCGGCGATCTTGTCGAGAATCTTGAGGGTCTGCTTCGTCTTATTCTCAATCTTCTCTTCGGTCAGCTCCTCATCGTCGAAGACCACAATCTCTTTGATCGAACGCGTACCGCTGCGCAGGTCTTCGGCTATGGCGATGAGTTCCTTGACGACGATGGGCGAGCGCGTGATGGTCTTCATCACGAGCAGTTGGCCGCGCTCGATGCGCTTGGCGATGGCCACTTCGCCTTCCCGCGTCAGCAGCGGAACGGTGCCCATCTCCCGCAGGTACATGCGCACCGGATCGTTGGTTTTTTCCAGCAGTCCCGGAGTCAGGTCGAGTTCGACTTCTTCAGTGGCGGCGGCAGCCTCTTCCTTGATTTCCCCTTCACCCGGTTCCGCGACTTCTAACGCGGCGCGCGCCGCCTTGGCGGCGGCTACATCTTCGTAGATGTCGATACCGTATCGCTCGAAGGTCGAAAGCAGATCGTCTATTTCTTCCGAGGAATGAACTTCCGCGGGCAGGATATCGTTCACTTCATCGTAAAGAAGGTAGCCACGCTCCTTGCCCATATTGATGAGCTGGCGTACTTGATCGTATTTTTCTTCTAGCGCCAGAGCCAAGACTTTCCTCCGTGCGTCCGCAAGACGTCAGGCTTCGGACCGCCCGTTAGCGCCAAGGGCGCACTTGGGTCCAGTGAAAATAATTTTGAACGCTCGATTGTGAGGCAAAAAACACGCTTTTGCTGCTTCTTCCGCCACTGCCCAAGTTAACAACCCTACTACGTATCCCCTATTTGGATGCGCGACGTACCCTACCCGTTACTCGTTAAACCGTATCACGTTACACGCCGGAGTTCGCGTCGTCAAATCGATCATTGTGCAAAATTGCACGATGAGAAACCGGCGTAGCGGGCCTCAAGGAGCCGCGCTGGCAAGGCGCTTTCGCAACTCTAGATAGCGCACTCGAAGAGCGCGAAATTCATCCGCATCCATCCCGGCTTCTGATCGCCCACACGCTTCAATCTGGCGCAGCACGGAGGCCAATTCTTCCTCCGACTTACGGCGTCGCAGCACTTCGAGGCAGCTCTCCGCCTCTTCCCAACTCGTCTCCGCGCCGCTGTCGAACGCGATCTCAAAGAGCACCCCCCGGTCGTATTCCTCGAGTTTTGGAGCGATGCTGGTCGCTTCTGGCGGAGCACCGGGGGCCGCATCGAGCAGCACCGCGAGAATTCTCTCCGTCTCCAATCCCACGTGGAGTTGATGGGCGCGGATCTCTTCGATTAATCGGTCGCGAAAATCGTTCTGCTCCATGAGCATCTGTACTAAACGCCGCTCCGCCGGCCTCGCCGCCTTGCCGGCAAGCGGTTGCGTTTTAATTTCATTGCGCCGCTCCGCCACGGCTCGCTTGAGCGCTTCTCGCAATACCGGTTCGTCGACGCGCAATTGCTGCGCGACGCGCGAAGCCCATTCCGACCGCAACAGTGCATTGGGAATTCGTTGCACGAAGGGCATGAGAAAATTCATCGCGCGCAGTTTCTGTTCGGCGTTCGCCACGCCCAATTGCCGCGCCCGGCCGATCAGGTAATCGAGATACGCGGGCGCGCTTTCCAGCAGCTTGCGATAGGCGCCCGCGCCTTCCGTGCGGATGAACGTATCGGGATCCTTTCCGCCCGGCAGCGCCAAAACCCGCACGTCGCAATTGTGCTCGAGTAAAATCGCCAGCGAACGTTCCGTCGCCGCCTGCCCCGCCGTGTCCGGATCGTAGTTCACGATAATGCGCCGCGTGAACCGGCTGATCAGCTTCACCTGCGCATCCGTCAAGCTCGTTCCGCAACTCGCCACCACGTTATTGATCCCGGCCCGCGCCACCGCGATCGTATCCATATAGCCCTCGACGAGAATCGCCGCGTCCGCCGTGCGAATCGGCTCCTTGGCCCGATCCAGGTGATACAGCACGGTGCTCTTGATGTAGATGGGCGTCTCAGGCGAATTCAAATACTTGGGCAGATCGTCTCCCAGCGCCCGCCCGCCGAACGCGACCACTTTGCCCGATTCGTTTGCGATCGGGAAAATAATGCGCCGCCGGAAACGATCGTGCACACGCCCGCTTGGATCGCGGCTCGCCAGCCCAGCCAGCTCCACAAGCTTCTCGGAATATTTCGTTTTCAGGTGCCGCAGCAGCGCCTCGCCGCCCGCGGGCGCATAGCCCAATCCAAAACGCGCGATCGCCTCGGCATCCAAACCGCGATCGGCCAGATATCCCCGCGCCGCTTTTCCTTCCGGAGTGCTCTCCAGTTGCCGCGCGAAAAACGCTGCCGCCTCACGATGCAGTTCCACAAGCGCGGTGCGCTGCTGCTGTTCACGCCGCTCTTCGGGCGAGCTTTCTCGCGCTCGCGGAATGGCAATGCCGCATTTATCGGCGACCGTGCGCACCGCCTCCATGAAATCGCACTTGTCCATCTCCATGACGAACTTGAACACATCTCCGCCCACACCGCACCCGAAGCAGTGATAGATCTGCTTCACTGGGTGCACCGCAAACGACGGCGTCTTTTCGGA
>Ga0207123_1053_pt1 | contig 21522 bp, 15 predicted proteins | sample Alteio_BWMinHeat_39_FD_153503 | JGI IMG/M metagenome (GOLD analysis project Ga0207123, IMG submission 153503) | Enriched cells from forest soil in Barre Woods Harvard Forest LTER site, Petersham, Massachusetts, United States -... | ecosystem: Environmental > Terrestrial > Soil > Temperate forest >... | reverse complement strand
CGGTCGCTCTTTCAGAGCTTCCTGCCACCTGGGCTGAAGCAAGCCGCATTTTCAATGCTCTATGTCTAGTTACCCTCTTCCATAAAAACCGTTATAGTCATTTAAATCATGTCATTCGCAAGTCATTAATTCTTAGTCAGGAAAAATTAAATCAAAAAAAGGGTAGCATAAATTATTTGGTTAACATAAAATAATAATTAGGTTGTTAATAAATGTGTTATGCTAAACATAGGTAATATATGACAGCAGATAAAACTATAAATGAAATCGAAAAACAAGTTGAACGTTTAAATGAGATGTATATTGAGGAAGTTGGAAAAAGCGTTTTACCTCCACCTCCCAACCAAGCCTTTGAATCGTTCGAAACGAAGAAACGCAAGGCCGTGCTCGAAGCCAAAAATAGTTTAAGTGAAATTAACAGCGAAGTTCAAAAGGGAATGCAGCTGATCATGAAGTTCCTTAAAGAAAAGCATCCGTCAAAATACGACGGATTAAAAGTGTGGTTCGATAAAAACAAAACGAATTTTCTAGAAGCTTTGCAGTCCACTTCAGCCGTTACCTCAAGATCAAATCAAAAACCAATACCTATTCCGGAGACGTTTGCTGAAACGATAGATGAAATCGTCACCTATTTTATCGATAATAATCAATTTGATGAGGCTGCCAATGTGATGCTTATTTGCGTCTCGCTCAAGCCGCAATCATTACCCGATTGGATAAAATATAGTTCGATTTTACAGAGAAACCATGATGATATTGGGGCTCTCTATGCCCTTCAAATAGCGCTTGCGCTTAATAGTAACAATCCATTCACATACGCTCATATCGCAAGATCATGGGTGGCGTTGAAACAACCGAAAGAGGCGCAAGAAAACCTTAAAATTGCCCTGCATTTTTGCGAAGGGGTAGATGAGTGTGAAAACCTTATTGACTACTGCAAAGCCCTAAACGCCTACTGCGAAGTATTAGCAAACAAGGCTGCATAGTTTAATAATAAAGGGAGAAATCTTATGAGTACTTTAGGCGACAGCAATTTAGGTGATATAGGCCGTAAACGCTCAAATGCAAATGCGCAGCCGTTTGTAGGTCCACCATTAAACTCGTTGCAACAGAAATTGCTTGCAGGAATGCGTGCCGGCGGCGACATACCGCAGCCACCGTCGCCTCCCGATGATTTTTGGATGTCGACAGATGTAAATGACATATGGGGAGATCAGGTTGCTGCTAGGGACCCAACGCTGGATGGTTTTGATGATGCTCCTTTTGTAATTACTCCCTTACCAACTAATCCATATGCTCCGATGCAAGCTGCTTCTTCTTCATCTACTGCTGCAATGGCTAAACGAGATTTTGAAGAAATGAAGGAAGATATGAAGGAAGAAATGAAGGAAGAAGATCCTATAAACTTGTTTGATATAGGATGGGAAGAGGTGGACTTAGGGGATCGAAAACGTCAACTTTTTGCTTCACCCCACGGAGACCACGGAGCCCAATGGACTTCAGTCAGATCTGCCGATGAGCCTTTATTTCCTCAAGAAAGACTAGAACAACTGGATAAAGAGATTGATAAACATTTAAAATATCTTAACGGTCAGTTGAAAAGCCTGGAAGAAAAGATGCCGGAAATGCCGGAGCCAAATAAAAAATTTGGAATAGAGTATGAGTCTGTTGACGATGTCTCTTATAAAGTAAGAAATGATTTGGTGCTAAAAGATATAAAACTCTTAACCAGCCAGAAAGGGCATGTTGAGGCGGAATTGGGTCGTACCGAAAGGCTGAAAGCTGTTAGTGCTTCATTGCTAAAAGATCCTGATATCACTGAAAGATTAGCGTCTATAGAAAATGGACCACCTAATGATGATTGGAGCATAGGCAAAGATTATATCGATGTTCTTGAAATTAAACTTGCGCTCCTTACCCCTAAAGAAAAAGTGCCCACATTTAGTTTAGGGCAAAAAATTGAAGAGCGAAATGCACCTCCAACTGTAATTTCATCTACTCCAAGAGCAGAAGTGAAGCGGGATGAGGCATCTCTTATTGAAGAGAAACAAGATCTCGAAGAAAAGTTGAATAGTCTCAATGAAGAGTTGAAGGGTCTCAGTAAGGAATTAGGTATGGTTGAAAGCAGCATCAACAAGTTGAAGCTGCCAAAACGTGGGGCTTGGGAATCTGAAGTCACATATAACATGGATCATGAAACTGATATCAGAAATTCAAAGATTTTAGCAGAGCTGAAACCTCGTTTAGAAGAAAGAAAAGCTGTCGTCGAAACAGAGATAAACCTGACGGAATGGCAAAAAGAAAAATGCATTGCGCAGCTAAAAGGAAGTATACCTGCAGAAGGACCAAAAGGACCTGAACTGTCTTTACAGGTTTCCAAGAAAGACCTTAAAAAGGGCACTATTCAACAACGAAATCCAAGGGTCATCGATCCGGGATTAAAAGCAAAATATACCTCAGAAGTCATGAGTGAAGCAACAAAGGCGAAAGCTCAATTGTATTTTGACCGTCTTAAAGAAAAACTAAATAAATTAGATCTTATACCTGTAGGATTCGATAATATCTCGGGTCGCATAACTACTCAAATTTCTATACCTGTTTTAGTGGCTTCTGCGACTTTGAGTTTGGCTTTGAGTGCAGTAGGTTTGGGTTTGATGGCAGGGAGTGTAGGGAGTGGTGGTTCATCAACTTCAAAGGAAGCTGACCAACCCATATATCGACCTGTGGAAGCCTATGTTGCACTTTTAGAAGGACAATGTAATTATTTAGAATTTCAAATTAGTCAAGCTAAAACGCGTGGAGAACTTAAGACGCTGACTACAGCTTTAAGAACATTAATAAGAAAAGATGATGCTGAAATCAGTGGACATGTAGACCTGGAAGGCAAAGTAAAAGAGAGGATGATAGGTATAGAATCTGAGTCTAAGGGTAAAAAAGAGTTTAAGCCAGGAATAAGAACATTGCTCGAAACAGAAGCATTAAAAAGGCACGAAGACGAAAGTTTTAAAGAGCATATTGAAGATAGTATAGCGTCCATTGATAGTGCAATTCAAGATGTTAAAAATGCTGAAGCGGAAAGGCTTAAAGTTTCGTCCGATAAAATTAAGGATTTATCGCGTAAAGCTGGTGACATTGCTCGGGATCTTGGGAATGATAAAGCATCTGAAACTGTTTTGGCTGCAAATGATCCCCTGAGACAGCAATTAAAAAATATCCTCACCGAATTTAAAGAAATTCATCTGCAGGATAGAATTGATGCGGGCCTTCAATTAGAAGATATCCCACCACCCCCTCCTCCCATTGAAGAGGCTGCTAAACCACTACCTCCTGAAGTAGCGAAAGCTCAGGCCAGCCTGGAAGAACAAAAGGCTGAGATTGAAGGTCAAACTAAAGTGCTTGAGAAAGCTTTGGTAGGTCTTCATAAACAATTAAGTAATATGAAGTCTCAGGAGCCCAATAGCGAAATACGTAGTGCTGATTCTTTCAAAAATTCTGGTGAGTATGATTTATACAAAGTGAAAACACTTAAAAATTTAAGTGGAAAGTCTGATGAATATAATGATGCAATCACTGCATTTGCGTTCCATGAAGAACGGTTGGATCTTGAAGGACAGATTAATAAGATAAAAGATCTCAAAAGACATAATGATGAACTGATGAAAAATCTGTTTGTTGTTCCGGTAAAGACCTCTGCAAAGGCTCGAAAAATTCTTGGTATAAGTAAAGAGTTTATGCAAGCTCAAAAAGCTGAAATATTAAGAGATAACGCAATGATTGATGAACAGCTGAAGAATAATGTTCCACCGGAATATGAAAAAGTACCATTTAGTGTTTATGTTGGTAATAATCAAAAGGTAAGTTTGTTGAACCGACTCAAAAATGTCAATGATGAGTTGTTGACCAAACTCAACAATGAGTTGCAAAAACCCGCCGAAAATAAATATGAAAGTGAAAACGATAAAGCAGGTGAATTGCTTGTGTTGTCCGAGAAAAAAAAGCAACTTGAAGAGGAGTTAGGTATTTTCGGAATGAAAGCTATGGCTCCTCCGGATGAAGATATACCTCCTCCACCTCCTGAAGAAGGCGAAATTCCACCACCCCCACCTGCAGAAGAAGAAGAAGCACCTGCCTATCCATATGAGGAGGACTTCGACACTCAACCACCTCCTATAGCCAGAGCCCAGGCAGAGGTTTCAGAAGCAAAGGTAAAAAGCAAGGCTGAGGCGACAAATAAGAGGTATGATAGACGCTTGGAAGGTATTAACCATCAGTTGGCTGAACTTATTAAAAAACATGAACTTGCAAATAAAAATGACCCTGAGTATTTGGAGTTAGAAGCTAGGTTCGAAAAGAAAAAAGAAGTTCTAGAGGACCATAAAAAATTAATAGAAAAATTGAAAAAACTTGATAACGATATAGTAACGGCCTTTGATGAAAAAGACACGAAGATTAGAGATAAGAATCTAAAAGAATTAAATAAGGAACGGGAAGTTGCTGAAGGAGACTTAAGAGATTTTGATGCAATTCGAAGTTATAAAGACCTTTTTCAACCAAATAGTGCAAAAGAGGAACTAACTAAAATTGAAGCGGACATAGAAGCTCTTGAAATCGATTTGGACACCGCGAAAGGTAACTATAGGGACAGAGTAGAGGAAAAAATTAGGTTAAATGTTCAATTGTTTGGTGTTAACCAACTGTTGAGTCTAATTATATTTCACGAAGATGTCAGTCATAATGAGGTAGATGCATTGTTGAATCAACAAATGGTCCTCAAAGAGACATTGGCCGAATTAGAGGCTAACCCTCTAGAAGCACATTATAATCTCATTGAAGAAGGAGATAATTTAACGCAGCAAAATGTGAAAATCGGTAAGCGTTTGGACTACTTGAATGTCAGGCTTCAAAACATCGCCGATTTTAAGGCTAAGCCAGCGCCAAAAGAGAGCGATCCAGCATATAAAGATTATTTAGACCAGAAAAACCAATTGGCAGTGAAACAACTAAATATTGAAGCAGAGATCGGACTTTTGAAAGAATTAGGGCTGGTTAACTCTCGCCTGGGATCCGTAAGAAACCAGGTTGATGAGATGAGAATGTTCAAATTGACTTCTCAAAGAAATCGCGTTAAAAACCAATTGATTGTGATGAATATGAACCTCAATCCTAAAGTTAAAATTAAGCCGGAAAAGGACAATTTAACGTTTCAAAATGAGAGAATTGAAAAGCGTATAACTAACCTTAATAAAAGAAATTTGGATCTTCTTACGTTTGACCACCCAGTGCCACTCGTAGAAAAGCAAGAGTATTTAGAAGAAAAAAAAGGGGTGGATCAAGAAAAGTCGATTAATGCAACAGAGATTAAACTTCTAAGGGAATTGCAAGGAGTTAATGCTCAAATGCAAGCCAAACAAGATGATATATACAATATGCTGGAATTTAATAAAATAAGAGTGGATCTTCAAATGAAACTATTAGATTTGAAAGAAAAACGCTCTCAAATTAAGTGAGAGCGCGTAAAGCTAGATCTCGGAACGCTAAGCGAGGGGCAACTGATCTTCTTGTTGACAAATAGCTCCTGATAGGTTATCTCTTAGCGTTTTATCACAGAACGAGTCGAGTCATGTTTTCAAATCATATTTTTTTAGCTTCCAATCCCTTTATAGATGCTTATGTTGAGTCCGACTTCTTAGGCAAAATGATTATTATAGGCCTGCTGGCCCTTTCTGTTATAAGCTGGGCCTTGATCGTCCATCGCGGCTGGCTCTGCTATTTGGCCCGCAAGTATTCTACTCAATTTTATCAAAGCTTTGAAATGCAGAGGATGAACCCATTAAGCCTTGAATGCGATCATGCCAAGCAGCGCAATAAACCCAACCCGTTCATGGAACTCTATGTTGTTTTAAAAAAACACACTTTGGATATCCTCAAAAAAAATCGCCATTTCAGTCAGCAATCCGGAAAAACTTCCGGTGATAATGCCTCTTATATGTCCCCTACGGATATAGACTTTGTCCAGGCCCACCTGATGGCGATGGTGGCTAATCAGACCAAATACCTCGAAAAAAATCTTTTCATGCTTTCAACGATTGTCAGTTTGGCTCCATTTTTGGGACTATTGGGAACTGTTTGGGGTATTCTTACGACCTTTTCTCAGATGCAGACCCAGACTTCTGGTAGTGCCCACAACATGATATTAGGTGGAATCTCTTTGGCATTGGCCACGACTGTTTTGGGATTGATCGATGCCATTCCTGCTTTGATCGGCTATAATTACTTAAAAAATTCAGTCAGGGACTTTCAAACCGATATGGAATCGTTTTCGAATGAACTTTTGGCTTCTGTAGAAATGTATTATCGTAAAGTGGACGTTGTATGAGCAGGCGAAACTTTGGCTTGTCGAATAATGGGATCATTGAAGAACCCATGGTCAATTTAACGCCATTGATTGACGTCGTCTTTGTGATTTTGATTGCCTTCATTGTTGTGGCGCCGCTGCTTGAGCTGGATCGAGTGGAGTTGGCAGATACGGCGTATGCCGCCCAAGATAAATCCATTTCGGTGCAAGAGACGAGTCCGATTGCCATCTATGTGCGGCATGACAATACCATTGCTGTTGAAGGTAGAACTGTCACTTTTCCTCAGTTGGTAGAATATTTAAAGCAGGCAAAAAAGCGTTTTCCCAACGCCAAGCCGCAGCTATTTCACGATAAAAAGGCCTTGTTTGGCACCTATCAATCCGTCAAGAACGCCGCCGAAGCCGCAGGTTTCCAACATATGGACATCATTCTCAAGCCAGCTTAAGTTAAATTGGGTCCTCTCAAAAAGTCATGGCATATCAAAAGTATCAAAAAGCCACTGTAGAGGCAATTGCAGAAGTCTAGTTGGGTTAGCGTCTCGAAGAGACGGCTAGTGTAAAGCCCACGATTTGCACCTTCGGCGCTACATCATGGGCTTTACACTAGCCGTCTCTTCGAGACTCTAAGAGCAGGTTTTCAGCAATTGTCTCTGTAGTGGCTTTTTAATACTATTGAGATACCATAAGTTTTTGAGAAGTACCATATTTTAGCTAATGAAATTTGGAAATTTTTAAAGATTAGTCGAATCTTAATAATATCTTAATAAAATTCGGTTACAATTCTCCTTTAATTAATTACTATAGGTGTTGTTATATGACTAGCCATATAAATTACTGTGCTTACCAAAACGCAGTGCGAGTAAGTTTGCCGGGATTGGGAAATAATATGAGTGTTGGAGAATATGCTAGCGCAAAACCCCTCCAATTTTCTTATGGAGATGCCAAGTATAAAGTCTATGGTGAAAAATATAGTAATCAAAATGAGTTTGGACGTAAAATCATAGCCATTCCAGCCGCTGTCTGTACCGGACTTTTACCGCTTATTATTGATATCGCTAAAATCGTATTTCATGGCATTCCGAAAGCAATTGCCGGTCAATCGTCGCATCTAAAAGGTCATGTTTTTACTTTGATACGCCATCTTGAAAAATCATTGGGTTGGGTTGTAGCATTTTTGAATGATAAAGCAGGCACCTTTTTGATCAGTGAAGCAGATTTTCATATTAATATTTACAAAAACTATCGACATCCAATGGTTGTGAGGCCCCTTGCAATTGGTGAAATATTCGGGCCTATCATGCCAGCTCCTGCGGGAATACCTTCTTTCATGACAATGCCGTCAAATCTTACCTTTTCATCCTCGTATAGTTTTGCGTCTGTAAATGGTAAAGAAATTCGACATATGGAAGAAGCTCTAAAACTCACATTATTAGATTTTCGTGCCATGGATGAAGTTGAAAGGCAGAGGACTATAATAAAATTTGGTTTGGAAGAGAACCTAAAGGCTTTTGGTGGGGAAGATAAATTTTTCAAAAAAATTAGAAGAAGCCAATGAAGAATTTCTGAAAAATAGCAATTTTTATGACATGCAAATGGATCCGGCAACCTCTAAAATTAAGTATGCGATTTTAAGCGATGCAAAATTCATGAAATTGAAGGTAGGGGATGTACTTAATGCTCCAAAAAGCCAAATTGAAATGATTGCAGCAAGATTGGCAAAATTTCCTAGTGAGGAGATCACCCAAGATGTGACAGCAGCGAATGTAATGGACCTCCCCTTGACAAAATTATCCCGTGTTCCAGGCTCATCAATTAGTCAATTCATCGAACAAATTCCTGGTACTTTCCTAACGCTAGTGACGGATGAACAATTGAAGGAATTGGATTTAAGCAAAGTTTCTAAAGACCAGGTAGAAGAACTGTTCGGCTATGTCGATGGCAATACAGAAGTTCAGCGTTTTGCTTTGTTGACCACTGAGCAAGTACAATCGATTTTGTTTAAGTTAGAGGGAAAATATATTCGCTTAATTTCGGATGTGCAGTTGCCTCAATTGGATCTATCGGGATTATCAAAGAATCGGATAGAAGAATTGTTCCGTTACGTTGATGACCAAGAAGAATATCAGCGTTTTGCCTTATTGACGACGAAACAAGTGCAGTCCATTTTGACAAAGCTGGAAGGACGTTATATTCGCTATATATCAGATAAGCAATTATCCCAATTAGATTTGTCTGGATTATCAAAGAATCGGATAGAAGAATTGTTCCGTTACGTTGATGACCAACAAGAATATCAGCGTTTTGCCTTATTGACGACGAAACAAGTGCAGTCCATTTTGACAAAGCTGGAAGGACGATTTATTCGCTATATCTCAGATAAACAGTTACCCGAATTAGATCTTTCGGGATTATCAAAGAATCGGATAGAAGAATTGTTCCGTTACATTGATGACGAACAAGAATATCAGCGTTTTGCCCTATTGACGACGAAACAAGTGCAGTCCATTTTGTCAAAGCTGGAAGGACGATTTATTCGCTATATCTCAGATAAGCAGTTACCTCAATTAGATTTGTCTGGATTATCAAAGAGTCGGATAGAAGAATTGTTCCGTTACGTTGATGACGAACGAGAATATCAGCGTTTTGCCTTATTGACGACGGAGCAAGTGCAGTCCATTTTGACAAAGCTGGAAGGACGTTTTATTCGCTATATCTCAGATAAGCAATTGCCACAATTAGATCTGTCGAGATTATCAAAGAGTCGGATAGAAGAATTGTTCCGTTATGTTGATGGTATAGAAGAATATCGAAGATTTAAGCTATTGTCCTTGGAACAAAGGCAAGCTATTAAAAATTATTTACGCCCGGCTTTTCAAAAGCTTGCGACAGCATAGAACCATTTAGGAGGATTAATGCGCATTACACCAACAACGTTAGCAGAAATTGATAGAATTTGTGATTATATTCCTGTTGTAAGTACAGTCTCAAATATAGTCGATCTCTTTCTGAAGAGAGTCGTGACACCACGTTTGACTGAAACAACGCTTAAAAGCCGTTATTGGACGCATATTAAGCGTAAAGAAGTCTCCCGCATCATGATGGCTATGATAATTCCTCTCTTAGTACCTGTCTTGGGAAGCATCTACATATTTGTCTCCGACTATTTTGAGCATAAAAAAAATCAAGAAATATGCGATAAAGCTATTAAAGATGCAGCTATTGAAGAAAAGAAAAATATACGAAGACTGGCAGAAGCGGGAGCAAAGGCGGCTAGTCAGATAAGCGGGATAGCTGTCACTGCCGATCAGATGATGCCTGCCGTATCCGAAGATCAACAACGGCTTGCGCTTGCATGCCTGGGAAAAGAGCCTCAGCCTATACTAGATTTATTAGCTAAGGGAATTTCACCAGATTGTTACTCCGGAGGAACTCGTCCGCTTGTAAGTGCTTGTCAAAATAGCAGTGTTGATGTTGTCGAACGACTTATTCAGCATGGCGGAGGCGTCAATACTCCGGATCGTTATGGGCTGCTGCCATTCGGCGTGGCTTGTGCAAGGGGTGATTTGGCGATTGTCCAGTTGTTACATCCCTATATTGCAGACATCAATGCTTCTATCTTTAAAGGCAATGGGACGCCGATGATGTTTGCGGCGAGTTCTGAGAATCAAGAAGTTATAATGTTTTTGAAGGAAAAAGGTGCAAGCATTGTTGCAAAGGATGAAAAAGGTTTTGATGCACTTTCGACAGCAATTTTTAAAAAACATAGCAATGAATTTCTTTCTCTTTTGATTGTAGATGGTGAAGACTTAGATCAGCGCAAATACACAATCGAAACGCCGGGTGATATTTGGAGATTAATATCTCCAACAGTTGTAAATAATTTTACTCCACTTCTTTATTCTGGGGTGATGGGAAGTCCGGAAACTACACAATATCTTTTAGATAGATCGGATGTTCGTTCTAGCGATTCGCAGAATCATACAATCCTTCATTTTTCCGTGAAGCATTTAGCTTTGCTTGAGAATATATTAGCTAAATGCAGTGTTTTGGAATTTGTTAATCAAAGAGATATTGGAGGTGCCACAGCCCTTCATAAAGCAATGGAGAATGAACAACAGGAAGCAGCGCTTGCTTTGCTTAAGGCTGGTGCAGATCCGTTTATTGAAAATGAAGATAAGAAAACGCCATTTATTCTAGCCTGCGATAAAGGAATGGATGGAGTTTTTGAGCAGATTCAGCAGCAGCATAAGGATAAAATTACATCGGAAATGCAGCAGCAAATTGCGTTGGCCTCGCATGCGGCTAAAGCTCGCAGAGAACAACCCCCAAAGGAGAAAAAGGGTGATTTAATTTCATCACTCCTAGGTTTGATGGATACGTGTATAAAATCGGAGCAATCTTCAATGGAATGGCGTGCCAAAAGGATCGAAGAATCTAAGGTGTTAGGGCCTATTCCGCGTACCGGCATGGAAGTTATCTTTGGAAAAATCAACTGGCCTGTGTATTAAGTAGATATTTGCCATCCGGGTGTAGCCCTGGATGGACCTATACTTTATAGTTTTTCTGCTTGCTAAACCTCGAAGAGGTGGTTTGTGTAAAGCCCATGATGTAGCGCCGAAGGTGTAAATCGTGGGTTAAGTCAAATTAAACAGTCAGTCTCGAAGAGGCGGCTAGTGTCTCTCCCCGGATGTAGCACCGAAGGTGTAAATCCGGGGAAAATTCGAACAAAAGATAATTTTCAAAAAGTTATTTTCTTAACAAATTCCCCCGGATTTCACCTTCGGTGCTACATCCGGGGAGAGACACTAGCCGCCTCTTCGAGACTAACCTTTTTATTTTAATCCAACCCACGATTTGCACCTTCGGCGCTACATCATGGGCTTTACCCTAGCCGTCTCTTCGAGACTCTAATACAATTAGACTTCTGCTACAATTAGACTTCTGCAATTGTCTTGTTCCTGGCTTTTTTGATTAATCTTCTTTTCTAGGTTTAAAAAAATGGCTTGTATTTGGTAAAGTCCTCCTAGTATTGCTTTCTCAAATTCCGAGAGGCCCGGAGGTTCTTTTGTCAGACTCTAGCGAAATCATCACCGCTTATAAAGAAATCTACGATGTCGTCATCCCCGATTTAGACTATTATCTACGTCAAATTGATTGCCGGGATGGCTGTCCCGTCAATACCGATCCGCGCGGATATATGATTGCCTTGCATGCAGGAGACTTCCTCGAAGGCTATAAAATCGCAAGAGGTCCGAATCCCTTCGCTTCCATCTGCGGCATGATCTGCGGTGCTCCCTGTGAAATGACATGCCGCCGCGACCGCGTCGATAAAACCCTCACCATCCGAGCCCAAAAACGCTACCTCGACGAATGGTTCGGATTGGATAAGGAAGCGCATATCCGATCCCTTGAAATGAGCTATGCCAGAGGATCCGTTCATCCTGAACCCAACGGACTCAAAGTCGCTTGCATTGGCGCCGGCGTAGCTTCATTGACAGCTGCTCACGACCTTCTGCGTTTAGGATATGCTGTCGATGTCTACGAAATGATGCGTAAGCCCGGCGGCATGCTTGTATATGGCGTGCCATCTTATCGATTAAAAAATGAGGTCTCGTACAACGAATGCTTTGCCATCGAACACCTCGGCGCTAAAATGCACTATAATGCCAAGATTGGACGAGACCTCACTCTCACTGAGCTGCAAAGTCAATATGATGCTGTCTTTATCGGAGTCGGTTTATGGAAATCGCGTGAACTGCCCATTCCAGGCGCTGATGCTCCGGATATCATCCGCGGAATTGAATATCTCCGCGTTAGATGCATGGATGAAAAGTGGAAGATTGGAGAAAACGTAATCGTCGTGGGAGGGGGTAACGTCTCTTATGATGTTGCGAGAACCTCAGTGCGCAACGGCGCCAAAAAAGTGACCATGCTTTGCCTTGAAAGCCGCGACGAACAAACTGCCGATGAGTTTGAAATTGAAGATGGAATGGAAGAGGGAATCACGACAATCAATCGCTTGGCGCCCATCTCTGTCGAACGCGATGCCGATGGGAAGGTTTGCGGACTCAAAGTACAGCCGATTTATTCTCTCTTTGATTATACCGGTCGGTTTGCGCCTCAGATGATCCCTGATTCCCAATACGTTATCCCTTGTGATACAATCGCTCTCGCCATTGGACAATCCATGGATTTAAGTTTATTCAATGGGTGGGATAAAAAAGATCAGCTAACTTTAGACCGAGGGATCATTAAAACCGAAAAGGGCACAGGACGTACTTCAGTGAAAGGAATCTATGCCGGAGGGGACGCAGCATTTGGTCCGGCGCTGTTCATTACCGCTATCCGCCATGGCCAGGAAGCCGCCAGGGCGATCGATGAAGATTTGCGAGGGGTAAAACCTTATAAGGAATATGTTGGCGAATTCACCGAAATTAATCCAATGCGCGATAAAACCTATCTTAGAACCCCTTGGGCATTGCCGACGATGCAACCTCCTTCTGAGCGCATTCATGATAACAATCTAGTGGAGAATAACTATACCGATGAGGAAGCTCATCAGCAATCCAATCGATGTTTGCAATGCCATGTCAGTCCTGTCTTTGATGGGAATCTTTGCATCAAATGCAATGGATGTGTGGATGTCTGCCCTTGCAATTGTCTAAAACTTGTTTCTGTCAGTCAAGTCAATTTAGACCTCGGTGAAGGCAATATGCGAAGAGCTGTTGATAATTTTTATGGTGTTGATTCGTCAGAAATGACCGCAGAAGAGCTGGCTGGAATGGGCAGTGTCATGTTAAAAGACGAAGATCTTTGTATCCGCTGCGGATTATGTGCTGAAAAGTGCCCGACACAGGCTGTGACGATGGACCTTATGAATTATTCATTCCGTTGGATAGGTTGAAAGATGTTTTGGTGTTTGGCAAGTTCGGTTGCATTGGGCCTGGTCGGGGTACTTGTTTATGTATATTATTTGCGTAAAGGACAATTTGATGACCCTGAAGATGTTAAATATCAGATGTTTCGTGACGATGAAAAATGAAAAGGTAAAATGAAATGCCAAAATACCGCAATTCGCTGAATACTCCTAATGATGATGATCCGATGATTTCACGTCGTTCATTTCTAGCCATGATGGGTGTGGGCGCCTGCCTCTTGGGAGCAGGAGCTCTCACGGGAGCTTCAATGCTTGGGTTCCTTTATCCGAATGCCATGAAGATACCGCCAAGTGTTTTTTCGTTGGGACGTCCGGATGACGTACTCGCCCACGACGGTAAGTTGTTCAATCCAAAGCAGAAAGTCTTTGTCGAAACCAAAGAAGGTAAAGTTCGCGTGCAGACTGCTGTTTGCACCCATTTGGGATGTACTGTCAATATGGTTGAAACAGGGTATGCTTGCCCCTGCCACGGTTCAACCTATGATAAGCATGGGAGAAATACTGGCGGGCCGGCCCCGCTTCCTCTGGTCTATTATATGGCATTTAAAGGTGCTGCAGGCGATATCCTAGTGGATAAAAATAAAGTAACATTAGATTGGGATGCAGCATGGTATGCACCGACTGCGTAAATAATAAGGAAATTTATAATGGCTGTCTTTAAAGGGAAACCTAGAGAATCTTGGGGGGAGTATATCGCTAATCTCCCGGCGTTGATTGTGCGGTCGATTTTTCGGCATAATTACCCCAATAATGATGTTGATCGATCAGAAATTGTTTTTAAGAATTTCTTTCTTCATTTCCATCCCGTCAAATGTCACAAGCATTCCCTGGATCCCTTTTATACGTTGGGATTAGGCGCTATCACCATGAGTCTGTTTTTGCTGTTGTCTTTCACCGGAGTAATTTTGATGTTTTACTACATTCCGGCAGAAGATAGAGCCTATGAAATCATGAAAGATTGGCAGAATACCACCCCTTTTGCCCAGATGTTCCGCAATATGCACCGCTGGAGCGCCCATATGATGGTGCTCTTCGTCTTTCTCCATATGTCGCGTGTTTTCTATACAGGTTCCTATAAAGGTAATAGAAGGTTTAATTGGTGCGTCGGCATTATCTTGATGGTACTTACCCTCATTCTTTCATTTACAGGATATCTTCTTCCTTGGGATCAGCTGGCTTTTTGGGCGATCACCGTCGGAACAAACATTGCCGGGTATGCCCCCAACTTGCCTGGCTTTGAATATAATGTGAATAGGGTGATGCTTCTGGCTTCCACTAATGTCGGACAGGATGCCCTTATCCGCTTTTATGTACTTCATGTCGCGTTCCTCCCCCTGCTGGCCGGAACTCTCATCGGGGTGCACTTCTGGCGTATACGAAAAGATGGTGGGTTATCTCGTCCGCCGGATAGGATTCGTCCGGAACCCCTTCGTGTGGTCCAACGTTCCGATACCAAAGAATCGTTTGCTCCCGGTGTGAAGCGCACATATGGATTGATGGAGTTGGTTAGAGGAACCTGTCCTACTGTCGACAAAGGACCATACAATTTTGTTTTTACCTGGCCCCATCTTTTGAGGGCAGAGTTAGTGGCATTTCTTTTGACAACAGTATTGATTTTGGGGTTATCATTGATTGATGCTCCGTTGGAAGAGCCTGCAAATCCGTCTAAGCCTACCAATCCATCAAAAGCTCCCTGGTATTTCTTAGGATTGCAAGAAATGGTTGCTTATAATGCGTTTTGGGGAGGGGTAGCGATACCTGCGTTGATGGTTGTTGGATTGATGGCTATACCGTATTTGGATCGCAATCCCCATGGCGAAGGGTATTGGTTTCATCGTAGTCGTTATCTGGCGATCTTTTTGTATACTGCGTTTATGACCTGGCAAGCGATTTTAATAATAATAGGAACGTATTTCAGGGGGGCGAACTGGGGCTGGGTGTGGCCGTGGACCGAAAACTTCGCCCGCCATTAAAACAAAGGCACAAAGAAATAAACAAGCAATAAAGTTCTTTAGGGCGCGTGTATTATTTATTCAACGCAAAGACGCAAAGTCGCAGAGACGCAAAGGAAGGTAAAGATGGAAGACATACTTTCTAATAAAATTATTGGAGCGGCAATCGATGTTCATAAATACTTGGGAGGGCCTGGGTTGCTTGAAAGTATCTACGAAGCGGCGCTTTGCCATGAATTGCAGTTACAAGGATTTAAGATACAAAGGCAATTATCAGTGCCTATTGTATATAAAGGGGTTGTGATTAAAGACCCTTTATTTTTGGATATTCTTGTAGAGAACAAGGTAATTATTGAGGTTAAAGCCACAGACAAAATGAATCCCATTTATGAAACACAAGTTTTGACATATTTAAGATTAACAGGTTTTAAACTTGGTTTGGTAATCAATTTTGGTAGCGCATGTATAAAAAATGGTTTAGCTAGAGTGGTTAACGGTCTATAAGCAAAGTTTGCGATTTAATGCTTTTAAGTGACGTGTCTTATTTTTATTCAACGCAGAGACGCAAAGAGGTGAATTCACCCTTTCTTTAATATTAAAGGGTATGTTTCGAGTAATAAATAGTCTCTTTGCGTCTCTGCGACTTTGCGTCTTTGCGTTGAATAAATAATACACGCGCCCTGAAATGTTTGTATTGATTGTTGGTTGCTATGTGTATTTGCTTTTAAAATATTTTTTTTGGGAAGTTTATAATGCGTTCAGAACGTTATCAGATAGCTTTAATTGCCCTCGGACTTGTAGTCACTGCTCTCTTTGGTTATTTTTTCTACAAGGAAATTTTCCCCGAATATCGCATTTATCAAGATGATTACGCCGCTCTCGAAGAATTTCGCTCTTCTTACACCGGAGAGCCCCCTCCTCAATTCAAAGAAGGCGTGAAACAAATTGTCTTTGAAAGAGAGGATAAAGGCCCTGCTCGCATCGACCGCTGCATTTCTTGCCACGTCGCTCTTGAACTGCCCCATTTTTCACCAACGCAAATTGCACATGACTCTAATGGGCATCTCTTAAAGGACAAAAATGGCACCCCTGTGCAAGAGCCTAATCCAAATTATATTTGGAACAAGCTTGATAAAAAAATTGCCGAACTTAAAGATGAAAAAGTCAATGAACAGCTTAATAAAGAAGGCAAAGGTTCTGCCGTAAAAAGTCGCCTTAAAGAAGCTGAAGGTTATGAAGCACTTAAAACAGCTCAAGTCGGACACCAGACATTCGATGTTAAAAAAGCACTTGCCATGCACCCTCTGATAGGCAAAGAAACCCGTCCATTCGAATTCCATCCCATAGAAGAGTATGGCTGCACCTCTTGCCATAGTGGAAACGGAAGAGGCTTAACCACTGATACGGCACATGGTCCTGTATTTGACGGACAATATGAAATTGAGTATATGGGACCATTTCCCTCCTTTACCGAACATGATGCAGTCAATGATCCGGAATTTGCCCATGTCTTCAACCACAAACCCGACGATTCGCTCCTGTTCCAAACATCGCCGATTTTGGTCGGTAATCTGATCCAATCGAGTTGTGTTCAATGTCACAAACAAAATAGGGTGGCAGATCCTGAACTTCAGGCGGCATTGAATTCTGATATCGATAAGCTTACAAAACATTTTCAACGCGGCGAACAGCTTTTTTTTTCACAGGCATGCTATGCCTGCCATCGCATTTCAGCGTTATCTAGAGGCGGCGTAGGACCAGAATTAACACGCGAAGGAGACGCTTACCCCTGGTATATCAAAAATAAATTGATGTGGCCCCAGTTCGATTTAAAGACCTCAACCATGCCCAACATGGTTCTCGATCCGACGGAAGTGGAAGATATAATGACTTTTCTTTTGGCCCAAAAAGGACCCTCCAAAGCCGTGTCCGAAATAGATTACAAGGTGGCAGTCCAACAATGGGAAGGGGGGCGCAAATTGAATTTCGAGAAGCCCGTTCCGCCATCAAAAATCAAGGATTTACGGTATTCCATGACTGTATTTGCCTCTGAAGGCTGTGCGGCTTGCCACCGACTGGAAGGTTTTGAATCCAATGTAGGCTATCGCATCGAAAAGGATGCAAAGCCGGCTTTTAACGCCCTTTATAAAGAAAAGGAATGGTTTCAGTCATTGTTCCATGAGGAAATGCGCGGTTCCGCGATAACCACTGCCATAGAAAAGCATGCCAAAGAGATCGATGAGCATATTGTCGATGATGCCCGCAAAGATTCCCTGCTGGAAGAAATTGAAGCATCTCATCCCGATCTTCTCGAGTCCTTCTATGCCAATTTCCGCTATGCTGCACGGGCCAAAGATAATCAATTTAAAGGGTCTGAAGACCAGCTAGTTGCTTGGAAAAAACGCGTCCATAACGTCCTAATGATCTATATCCAAGAGTATGGTTTGGGACGACTGATTGGTCCGCGGCCAAATTGGTCCGGCGTATACCGCAGCGACGAATGGCTGATGGAGCATTTTCATAATCCTGCCGGACATGTTACCCGATCGATCATGCCTATCTTTCCATTTGATGAAAGTAAATTTGCTGCCCTTACATATATGTTAGATGTATTAGGGAAGCGAAATCGGGATGCGGTACGGGAGATTTGGAAGGATGATGGATTTGATCCGGAAATAGCATTTCATATTCATTGCAGTCAATGCCACGGTGACTTTTTGCAAGGAAACGGACCTGTGGCCACCTGGATCTACCCTATTCCTAAAAACTTAAGGAACGCCGAATTTTTGCGCAATCTTACCAAAGCCAATGCCATCGAATCGATCACGCATGGGGTGAAAGGGACGCCTATGCCGCCTTGGGGGGAGACACCTAAGGACAAGCAAACTTACGACGGTATTCCTGTTCTTACCTCCCAAGAGATCCAGAAAATTGCCGATTGGCTCTATAGTTCAATACCGGGTGGATCTGTCATTAGAGGTCCTCAAGACGTGCCGAAATGGAATTATATGCCTAAGGATGTTTTGGAAGAGCTTCAGCGTGAAGGAAGTAAACTCGTGCCCGGCAAGAAGGAGAAGCCTCCGGAATCTGGTAGTTTGCAGAATAAAACGAAGGTGCCGGTGGGATCAGTTGATAAAGGGCTTCCGGAACTATTAGCAGCATTGCCTAAAGGCGATCACTATTATGCCGCTGTGGAGCCTAAAGTTTATGTTGATGTGAAAGAAGATGAAGTAACTGAAGTTTTTGATGTGAAGCCATATCCTGTGCCTGGAGAAGATAAAAAGGGATATTACATTAAGAAGGAGTACTATACTCCTGAAAATTTGGCTAAAGGCAAGAAGTTTTTTGATATCAATTGCGCTGTCTGCCATGGCTTTGACGCGGATGGTACAGGAGCCAGATCGAGTGTGATGGTGGATGCCAAGCCGCGCATGCTGACAAATTTTGATTGGATCCAAACACGCGATGATTTGCGTTTATTGCGGTCTATTAAATTTGGGGTACCAGGCACTGCCATGACCCCATGGGGGGATTTTACCAGTTCCTTGCAACGTCTTCAATTGGTTATGTATATCAGATCTTTGAGCGAAGACAAGGGGATGCGCGAAACCTTATTGGAGGAATTGTATCATGCTTTTGAACCTTCTTATAAGGCTATTGATGAAGCTAGGATAGCTGGCTATTCGATGGTGGCATCTCTTCAGGATCAATTTGATGAAACTCAAAAAAATCAAATAGCGGCTTACCAGAAGTCACAAAGTGAATCTGATGATGCAAAAGAGGCTGTGGAGTTGTATCAAAAGCAAATTGATCTGGGGCAAAAGTTGAAGAAGGCCCAAGAAGTGGATTTTGTGTTAGTCGAGTTAAAATCTCTGATTGCAAAGGAACAAGATGTTTATCAGGGGATTGGCAATGATCTTTTGAGCGCCAATCTTGACGGCCAGCTTTGGGCGATTTTCATGAAGATGATCCGTACGAATAAGGATGGGTTTAATTTTGCCGATGGTAAATTGTCAATGAAGGGAGAGCGTGGAAGCAAAGAATTGAAAGATCTTGCGAAACAGATGATAGAGATCATCGATGCAGAAATTAAGCAATTGGATGCAGAGAAAATAGCGTTGAATGGAAAGTTGCCATCGGTGGATAAAGACAAGCAGTTGGAAGTAGTTTCCGGGAAGTTGTCAACCTACAATAAGATTAAAGCTCGCATCTCAAAAGGTATGGAGTCGATATTGGATTTGCGTAAGCAGGAAATGACGTTGCTATAGGGAATGCCCGCACCCCCTTCGAGACAATTGCAGAAGTCCTTACATATTATATTTAAGCGTTAATTACATTAGCAAAAACACCCCATAAGCTACGCGGAGCGTTTGGAGTGCGCAGCCCCTGCTGCGCTTTTCTAAAAGAGATAGCGAGTCGAAGTCATTGATACATTAATTCATGCTTTCGAGAATTCTACTCAATAAGCCTTCCAGATAAAGCGCAGCAGGGGCTGCGCACTCCAAACGCTCCGCGTAGCTTATGGGGTGTTTTTGCTAATGTAATTTGCTTAGACAACTGCAATTGTCTCCTTTGGGGGTGCATTGTTTGTTACACGCAACCCTGAGTAATCAATACCAAATATGCACCCTCGAAGAGGGTGCGGGCATATTTATATCTATATGAAAAATCTTCTCACAAAATAAATATAGACAAATTGCATCGACAGACTTAAGCTGGCTTCAAATTAAATACTATCTTACCCTATAAAATGATGGAGTTATCATGAAAGTACAAGGCATCGAATTAGCTTGGATCGTCGTTAATGATGTAGAAAAAGCTATTAAATTTTACACCGAAGTAGTCGGATTACATCTTTGTGAATTTAGTAAAGAATATGGCTGGGCTGAACTGGCTGGTCCATCAGGCTCGCGCCTCGGCATCGCCACGGCCAGTAAAGAGACCGACGTTAAAGCCGGTGCAAATGCTGTCGTGACGATTTGTGTTGATGATATCGATAAGGCGCGTGCTGAATTTTCGAAGAAAAAAGTGCATTTAGTCGGCGATATAATAGAAGTCCCCGGCCATGTAAAAATGCAAACATTTAAAGATTCCGACGGCAATACCTTCCAATTATGCCAAATGCTTGGGCTGTAAAATGACGATACCGCAAAGTTTTTGACTATTGCGGTATCTTCTTTTCAATTTGGCTTAAATTTAGCTTACAATATATTCTCTTTGTCACCTTCATTTTCATCAACTTCCCCTGTCATATTCGGAAGTTCTTCCCCAATAGTTGTGTCCCATTTTGAAATACCACGGGCTACAGAGTCTGTTTTACGTGTGCTTGGATTAGGCATGCTGGTTCGATGTTGGGGAATCATTCTATGAGGTTTTTCCATTTTAACGACTGTTCTCTGGTGATTTTCTAATGTTGTGAGTGCTTTTTCCAATTCGGGAGATAATTTGTTTTTTTCACTTGAAAGATGCTTAACGATTCGGCCCAGATAAGACGATAAAGGTTCATATAGTTCTCTCGGTTGTACGCCTTGGGTTAATCCCGCTTCTTCAAAGGGCGCAATATATAATTTTGCTTGTCCTTCTGGATTTATAGGCATATAAACCTCCTGTTGTAACATTTTAAGAACAAAAGAGTTAGGTTTTTTTGTTCAACGTTTATTTTTCTTCTTCGTCAATTGTTTTAAGATCAGGTCCACGCTCTTCATTCTTAAGATCAGGTCCTCGTTCTTCCTTCATAGGATTAAATTTAGGGGTAAAATTTCGATTTTTTCTTTTGGCTTCAAGATCTTCCGGGACTTCAATTTTTTCTTCGCGAACATTTTCTATATTAGTGGGGGAAGGAGATTTACGAACTCTTCCTTCAATCTCTCTTTCTCCCTCATTTTCAATTCCTTCACTTAAAGGTGCTAGATTGGATGGTTTTTCTTTAAGAGTTCTATGTTCAGGAATAGATCCGAGTTTGGATGTAAATTTTATAGTTGGGGCTTGTTTATTTTGTTGTGCTGATGGTTGCAAAATACGATCCTTGATAATGTCTGTAGCTTTTTTTTGTGTAATTAACTTCGGTTGAGAAGGATTAGAATGTATTGAGAGTTTTTTTCCCCCGGTAGCTTGTTCTTTTAATGCTTGAAAAGATTTTTGCTGTGAGGGTGTCATTTTGGCTTCTTGTCCAGGTCCGGAAAGATGTTTGACAACTCTACCGAGATATTCTGTATCAGTCTTTGTTTCTGCTGCTTCCAGGCCTTTTAATAAGCCACCAAATTCAGTTTGGATTTGTT
>Ga0207123_1052_pt1 | contig 21631 bp, 12 predicted proteins | sample Alteio_BWMinHeat_39_FD_153503 | JGI IMG/M metagenome (GOLD analysis project Ga0207123, IMG submission 153503) | Enriched cells from forest soil in Barre Woods Harvard Forest LTER site, Petersham, Massachusetts, United States -... | ecosystem: Environmental > Terrestrial > Soil > Temperate forest >... | reverse complement strand
AGTCGATCTTCCCTCCCGCACCACAATAGATAACCACGGAAAGCTCATCATAATTCCTTCGGCCCAAGCTCTCCATCTTCGCAAAAGACCAGATGCCCCCATCCAAGTTTTTCTTTGCGGACATATGGACACCGTTTACTCCCCTTCTCATCCATTTCAAATAGCTGAACGGATCGGTCCAAATCTGATGAAGGGTCCTGGCGTAACGGATATGAAAGGTGGACTTGTCATCCTGCTCAAGACCCTAGAAGCCTTCGAACAATCACCTCTTGCGCATAACCTGGGCTGGGAAGTGGTTATCAATCCCGATGAAGAAATAGGTTCGGTAGGATCGGAAAAACTCATCGCGGAATGTGCCGCTCGCAACACACTTGGGTTAATCTTTGAACCTTCATTTGCAGATGGAACATTAGTCGACTCCCGCAAGGGGTCTGCCAATATTACCATCGTAGCCCACGGTAAGTCAGCCCATGCCGGACGGGATTTTGATAAAGGTTGCAATGCCCTAACCGCAATAGCAGCCTTTGCTGTCGAAGCCGACAAGTTAAATGATCCACAACGAGGCATCTCTGTAAATATTGCGCATATTTCTGGAGGAGGACCGCTTAATATTGTCCCGGACTTAGGCATTTGCCGTATCAATACCCGAGCCAAAACCATCGAAGATTTCAAACATGTACAAATGAAATTACGACAGCTGGCTGATTCGCCGCAACCACGTGGCGTTACTTTAGAATTCCATTTAGGCCATGCGAAAAAACCAAAAATCTTTGATGAAAAGAGTCAACAATTAGCCGATAACTTAAAGAGTTGTGCGCAAGAAGAAGGGTATGAGCTGCACTTTAAACCTAGTGGAGGAACCAGCGATGGAAACACTGTCGCGGAACATGGTCTTCCCGTCATCGACACCCTAGGCGTTATCGGTGGGGATATTCATACTGCCAATGAATATGCCTTGCTGGATAGCTTGGTATCACGTACGCGCCTTGTCACATTATTATTATTAAAATTAGCTTCAGGAGCACTCAAATGACTCACGATGAAAAAAGATACGAACTTTCTAAAGAACTGATAGCCTCGAAACTTACTCATGATAAGCGGATCGCCGAAGCCAGGCAACTTTTGCATGCCGCCGTAAAAGATTATCAACAGTCTATCACAGAAGTCCGACCACCTAATACAGCTGTCAAAACAGAGTATGATGAAACAGTTAAACTGCTCTCGCACAATCGTGGGGGAAATCTCTGGTTCCCGTATATAGGAAGCGGAATAGGCAATGGTGCCCTTGTGGAACTTGCTGACGGGAGCATTAAATACGATTTTATCTGCGGCATAGGGGTCCATTTTTTCGGACATAACCACCCCGATTTGCTCGATTCCGGCATCAACGCAGCGTTAAGCAATACAATCATGCAGGGCCACCTGCAACAAAATCTGGATGCAGCAGAATTAATATCATTCCTTCTCCATGCCTCAGGATTTGACCATTGCTTTTTAACAACCACAGGAACGATGGCCAACGAGAATGCTTTTAAGATTGCCTTTCAAAAAAACCATCCTGCCAACAGGGTTTTAGCCTTTGAACATTGTTTTGCAGGAAGAAGCTTGGCGATGGCGCAAGTTACCGATAAACCAGGATTTAGAGAGGGACTGCCTCCTAATATTATCGTAGACTACGTTCCGTTTTTCGATCCCGCAGAACCTGAGAAAAGTACTGAAAAGACGATTCAGGTCCTAAAATCACACCTAAAACGCTATCCAAAGCAGCATGCCCTCATGATTTTTGAACTTATCCAAGGAGAGGCTGGCTTCAATTGCGGCGACACGCAATTCTTCAAAAGCATCATGACCCTTCTTAAGGAAAATAATGTAGGGATCATGGTGGATGAAATTCAATCTTTCGGCAGAACAACAGAATTATTTGCCTTTCAATATTTTGGTCTTGAATCATACGTCGATATCGTCACAATAGGAAAAATGTCTCAAACATGCGCTACGCTTTTCAAAAATGAATTCAAGCCAAAGCCCGGACTTCTCAGTCAAACATTTAGCTCGAGCACTTCAGGCATTAAAGGATCGCTCGTTATCCTTAAAAACCTGATTAATGGTGGATATTACGGACCACAAGGTAAAATTGCCAAGCTTCATGAATATTTTGTTAGTCAACTTACCAAGTTAGAAAAACGGCATCCAGACCTTATCCAGGGTCCCTATGGCATAGGCTGCATGATTGCTTTTACTCCTTATAAAGGCGATCCGAAAAAAGTTCATGATTTCATCCGACGCTTATATGAAGCAGGTGTCATCAGTTTTTCAGCTGGTGGAGAAGGAAAGAATTTGGCTCGCGTGCGATTTTTAATCCCGGCGGGAGTCGTCACGCATAAAGACATCGACCAAGTCATTTTGATAACTGAAAGAGAGCTATTATGCTAATATTAAGACCTATCGTTAAGTCCGATACAGAAGCTTTTATCGACCTTGCCTTTAAAGCAGGCATAGGTTTAACAAGTCTTCCAAAAAATCGCCAAATACTTACGCAGCGTATCTCGCAATCGATTGAGTCATTCTCAAAGGAAATTCAACAACCTGGCAATGAACGCTATCTTTTTGTTCTCGAGGATTTAAAAACCAATACAATCGGTGGTGTTTGCGGCATCATTGCCAAGGAAAATAGCAAAATCCCACAATACTATTATCGCATAGAACAATTTACCCCAAAACAAGTTCACCCATCTGTGCCTGTCCATCCTATACCCATCCTGCGCACTATTCATTATTACGACGCCCCTTCTGAAATCTGTTCATTATTTCTTTTACCCGAATTTAGACATGACCATTATGGTCGTCTCTTATCATTAGGCCGCTTTCTTTTCATTGGCGACAATCTACATCGCTTCGATCCATGCCTCTATGCAAAAATGTGCGGCTACTTCAATGAAGATAAAGTATCCCTTTTTTGGGAAGGGATTGGCCGCCACTTTTTTGATATAGACTTTGATTCATTGGTCCATCTCACCGACGAAGAGGAAATCGACATAGGCTCCATTTTACCTACATATCCGATTTATATCTCTTTGCTTCCAAAACAGGTTCAAGAGTGCATAGGCAAAATTCACCAAGAGACTCGCCCAGCGATTAACATGCTTATGCAAGAAGGATTTCAAATTTCAGATGAAATGCATGTTTTCGACGGCGGACCAATCCTTGAAATTGAAACCAAAGAAGTTCGCTCAATCAAGGAGAGCATCCTAGGAAAAGTGATTGAAATTTCAAATCGACCTATCGAGAGCCAAACCTACATTGTTTCAAATAATCGACTTGACTTTCGTGCCTGTTTCTCCACCCTTCAAATCCAGAAAAATGGGATAAGCATTCCAGCCCAAACAGCTGACGCTTTAAATGTCCATCTTGATGACACCATCCGCTTTGTGACCTTGCATGGAGAACCGCTATGACTAAATCTCATTACATCAACGGCCAATGGATAACCGGCTCCGGTCCAATTTTATCCTCTACGAATCCCGCCAACGATCAAATTGTATGGCTAGGAAATGAGGCCTCAAGCCATGAAATTGAATGCGCAGTCACCGCCGCTAAACAGGCATTCCCTGCTTGGAGCAATAATCCGATATCCACCCGAATCCTTTTTATCACAGCCTTTGCCGATATCCTCGCCCACAATAAAGAGAGCTTAGCGGAAGAAATTTCTAAAGAAACAGGGAAACCGCTGTGGGAAGCTAAAGGGGAAGTTGATGCGATGATCAATAAAATCCCCATTTCCATTGAAGCTTACCATACCCGCTGCCCCGAAATTTATAAATCATTGAACCAAGCTAAATCCATCACCCGTCATCGTCCGCATGGAATACTGGCTGTGCTGGGTCCATTCAACTTCCCTGGACATCTGCCAAATGGGCATATCATTCCAGCCCTAATTGCCGGAAATACCATCGTATTCAAACCTAGTGAATTGTGCCCTAGGGTTGCCCATTTAATAGTGGAATATTGGGACAAAGCAGGACTCCCCCCAGGAGTTCTCAATCTTGTACAAGGCAAGGGAGATGTCGGAGCAAAAGTATCTCAACACAAGGATATCAATGGTCTATTATTCACAGGAAGCTGGCGCACAGGGCAGCACCTTGCCAAAATGTTTGCAGACACCCCTGGCAAAATTCTGGCCTTAGAAATGGGGGGAAATAACCCTTTGGTGATTGGTCGCGTCGATAACACAGCTACTGCAGCCTACCTAACGATTCAATCGGCCTTCATCACTGCTGGCCAGCGCTGCAGTTGCGCCCGCCGCCTTATTATTCCTAAAGGAAAAATGGGGGATGATTTTCTCGATGAATTGTTAAAAATGTCGAAGAATATCCGCATTGGGCCCTATACTCTTACTCCAGAACCATTTATGGGACCTGTCATCTCCGCTAAAGCCGCCGATGACATTCTGCTCAAACAAGAAGCTCTTATTGCTTTAGGAGCTATTCCACTGCATCCTGTCACACGACTGCCTCTTGGCAAAGCCTTTCTATCTCCAGGTTTCATCGATGTGACTGGAGTACAAAACGTTCCTGATGAAGAGATTTTTGGTCCACTTCTCCAAGTGATCCGCACCGAAAGTTTTCAGGAAGCTGTAGAGGTGGCAAATGAGACAAAATATGGATTGACAGCAGGTCTTTTAAGCAATAGTGAAAACGACTATCAATTATTTGCGAATCAGATTCGTGCGGGTGTTATCAACTGGAATACAGCCTTAACAGGAGCAAGCAGTGCCGCTCCATTTGGGGGCCTCGGCTGCAGCGGCAACCTTCGACCTAGCGCATATTATTCTGCCGATTACTGTTCATATCCTGTAGCCTCAATGGAAGCCAAGACAATGATAATGCCAGCAACGATGGCACCAGGAATTAGCGTACGATAGATTTATCTTACAGTCTACTATGACCCAATAACCGCGAAGCGGTGGAAGCATATAGCCCCATGCGTAAGCGTGGGGTTAATTAAATTAAACTCGAAGCCGTGAAACGGCGACAGAAATAAAGGATATTCTGTCGCCGTTTCACGGCTGTTGTTTACGAAATTTTACACCCCACGCTCACGCATGGGGCTATATGCTGCCACCGCTTCGCGGTTATTAGTCTCAGTTTTTTTGTTATAATGTTCTCTTTGCGTCTTTGCGCCTTTGCGTTAAAAAAATAACACACTTATCTAAAGATAGTCTTATGAAAACTAAATCTTATGAAATAAACTTCGATGGCATTGTTGGTCCGACACATAACTATAGCGGTTTATCCTATGGCAATGTTGCTTCCCTGCAAAATCAGCGCCTGCCCTCCAACCCCCGCGAAGCTGCCATCCAAGGCCTTAACAAAATGAAATTCATGAGCGATCTTGGCATCAAGCAAGGCGTGCTCCCTCCCCACGAACGACCATACATTCCAACATTGAAAGCTCTGGGCTTTACAGGCTCCGATCAGGAAATTCTTGCTTCAGCCTTTAAATCACAGCCTGAACTGGTCTTTGCTATCGGCTCTGCGGCGGCGATGTGGACCGCTAACGCTGCCACCATATCCCCTTCGTGCGATAGCAACGATCATTTGGTGCATTTTACCCCTGCCAATCTTTCTAACAAATTTCACCGCTCCATTGAATCGCCCACTACTGGAAAGGTTTTAAAAACCATCTTCAACGATCCGAAGCATTTCATGCATCACTCCCCTCTTCCTTCAGGAAACTTCTTTTCCGATGAAGGCGCGGCCAATCACTGCCGCTTTTGCCGCGAATATGGGGAGGCTGGGGTCCAGCTTTTTGTCTTTGGCCGCTACTCATTAAAGTCAAATGCAACCGCACCTAAGCTATTTCCGGCACGACAGACATTTGAAGCCTCGCAAGCAATAGCACGCCTTCATCGACTAAATTCCGAGCGTATTATATTTGCACAGCAGTCACCTGATGCTATTGATGCAGGCATTTTCCATAATGATGTGGCAGCTGTCAGCAACAATAATCTTTTTTTCTACCATGAAAAAGCTTATCTTCATCAACAAAGCGTGATAGCTGAGATCGACAACAAAATGAATGATTTATGCGATACTAAGATGATCTTTCTAGAAGTCCAATCTGAAGAAGTTTCACTTGATCAGGCGGTTAACTCATACCTCTTTAATTCGCAATTGGTAACACTACCATCTGGTGAAATGGCATTGATAGCACCTCTCGAATGCCAAATAACTCCATCAACAAAAATCTATTTGGATAGGCTTCTAAACAAAAAAAACTCGCCTATCAAAAACATTTATTATCAAGATCTTAGACAAAGCATGCAAAATGGGGGTGGTCCGGCTTGCCTTAGACTGCGTGTCGAATTGACTCAAAAGGAATTAAAAGCAATTCATTCCCATGTAATCTTAGATGAAAATTTGTATCAGAAGCTGCTGGAGTGGATCCAACGCCATTATCGCGATCGCCTGTATGTCGAAGATTTAGCCGATTACAAGCTCTTGGAAGAGGTGCGTACAGCACTAGATGACTTGACCCTTATTCTTAAACTAGGTTCTGTTTATCCATTTCAACAAATCTAGAAGGGCCTTGTTCACTTCCACAATGGAATAGTTTGGCCACCTAATTACTTATTTCTGTGTTCTCTGTGACTTAAAACACACAAGCACTACTTCGAAATTACGTTTCTTTCAACAGATCCAAAAACTTTTTATTAATGAATAATTTTTCCCTTCCCATTTTCATTTCAACTAATACACCAATGTCACAGAGTATTTTGAGATGCTTTGATGCTGTAAATCGTCCCATCAATCGATGCTCTACAAGATTCTCAATGCGAACATATGGCTGAACAAAAAGCAATTCTACAAGGTCTTTATTATAGACAATTGGAGCTTTGTTCTGAATATATGTACAGGTTTCATTAATTAGATCTTGGATTGCAATAATCTTTTTTGTGGTCCAAGCTGCTGTCTCACAGACAGCTTCAAGAAAATAAAGCACCCAAGGCGTCCACTTTTGATCTGTTGTTACTTGCAAAAGATTGGAGTAATAGCTTGCCTTGTTTTGGATGATGTATCGACTTAAATAGAGCACTGGTGTATCAAGCAGGCCCCGATCGATTAGATACAAAAGATTGATGATGCGTCCTGTTCGACCATTGCCATCTGTGAATGGGTGTATGGCTTCAAATTGATAATGTTGTACAGCAAGTTTGATTAAAGGGTCGATACCATCGTCTTGATGTAAGTAATTTTGCCAATTTGAAAGCAGCGAGCGTAAAAGAGTTTCTCCTTCTGGGGGAGTATAGATTTTTTCCTTAGTAAAATCGTTCATTAATGTTGTTCCTGGCAGATTTCGAATGTTAACATCAACCTCGCGAATAGTACTGCAGATTTCACATATTGTGGTCACACTTAATGGACGACTTTTTAGAGAGATTATTCCTTGGTAGAGAGCTGATCGATAACGAAGTGTTTCTTTGATCTCATGAGAAACCATTTTGGAATTACTATCGGCATATTTAAAAAGGTCATCAGTCGTAGTAACAATATTTTCTATGGCTGAACTAGCCTGAGACTCTAAAAGTGGAATACTATTGATAAGAACAGTTTGGTTGGGAATTAGCCGTTCTGCCATTTTTAATTTAGCTAATTCTTTGTTTGCTTCTATGCAAGCTTTAAGAATTACGGGTGTTTCCAAATCAATTTGCGGAGGGAGCAATGGAAGCGTGTTAAAAGGGAGTGCCGGGTCAAAGTTGTGCATTATGTTTAAAATCCCCTAAAAAGTGATTACAATCTTGCAATATGTTGCTTCATTCAACATGTTTTCGTAATATGTTGAATATTCCTAAAAAATTCAACATATTTTCTTCATATGTTAAAAATTTCAACATTATCGCATACTTTCGGGTCATCACACAAATCGTTCAGCAATATATTATAAGAAATTATACCGGTCGTGATTCAAAAGTTGGCATTTCTAGCGCGCCAAAACCCCGGGGATCAAAGATCGCAAATGGGTTCATATTGCTAATATTGACCCATTTGCGATCTTTGATCCGCGGGGATTTTCGCGCAGCTAGAAATGCCAAATTTTGAACCACGACCGGTATAAAGAATTGCTTGCATCTTTGAGACTTTCCTTTTATTTTAATTTCATGGAACAACTCTTTCAAAAACTCAAAAACAAACTCAAGGGAGAAGTCCGGTTCGACCCCCTCTCGCGCAAAATCTACAGCGTCGACGCCTCCATTTTTGAAGTCGAGCCCCTAGGAATCATCATCCCCACCGATAAAGAAGACTTGCTAACGGCCATGCGCATAGCTGCCGAGCACAACATCCCCATCACGCCGCGCGGCGCAGCAACGGGCATCACGGGCAGCTGCCTGGGACGCGGACTCATCATCGACACCTCCCAATATCTAAATCACATTCTCGAAATCAATATCGAAGAGGAATATGCGATCTGCGAACCGGGTGTGGTCCAGGATAGACTAAACGAGGCTCTATCCCCTTTCGGCTATCGGCTCGGACCAGACACTTCCACCGGCAATCGCGCCACTATAGCCGGCATGCTTGCTAATAATTCGGCGGGAGCGCGTTCCCTTCGCTACGGACGAATGGTTGATCATATCGATACCGTTGAATTGGCATTAACTGGGGGCACATTAATCACATTCTCCCCTGTTGATGAGATACAATGGCAAACTAAAAGCCTACAAAATACCCAAGAAGGGAAAATTTATCGTGAAATTTCTCGCATCCAAGAACAATATCACAATGAAATTGCTGACAACTTTCCAAAAATACCTCGTCGGGTATCAGGATACAATCTCGATATCCTCCTAAAGGGATTTCCATGCAATATAAGCCAACTCATTGCCGGTTCAGAAGGTACGTTAGGCATAGCAACGCAAATTAAAGTCAAAATTGCAAAAAAACCCAAACATACCGGCATATGCATCATCCATCTCAAAAATATGATTGAAGGGTTGCATTCGATACAAGATATGCTTGCCCACAAACCTTTAGCCCTTGAGATGATCGACGATAAGATTTTAACTATAGCTCGTCTCTCGCCGACGGTGCGCCACAAGATGCAATGGCTTATAGATTCCCCGCAAGCTGTATTCATCGCCGAATTTGATGGTGATTCCACGGCTGATGTAGAACGAAAACTCGCCGATTTTTTTGCCGATATGAAAAAGCGAAACGTAGGCTACGCCCAGGTACTATTAACAGACCCAGCTCAAATTGCACACGTGTGGGAGGTACGCAAGGCCGGACTGGGCCTCTTGCTTTCAAAACGCAGCTACTCCCGCGCTATTGCTTTTATCGAAGATTTGTCTATCGATCCCCTTAAATTGGCCCCGTTCATGGAACAATTTTGCGGCTATCTAAAAAGCATTGGCAAGGAGGCCGGGATTTATGGTCATATAGGTTCCGGTTGCATGCATATTCGTCCTTATATCGATCTTCGTCAAACCGATGAATTGGCGCTGCTGCACAAAATCATGAATGATATCTCAACGATGGTTCTCGAATATGGAGGCGCAATGAGCGGCGAACACGGCGACGGATTAATACGCTCTTGGCTTAATGAGAAGATGTTCGGCAAAAAGGTGTATCAAGCGTTTAAAGAACTGAAATCTGCATTCGATCCTTTAAACCTCATGAATCCCGGCAAAATAGTCGATGCTCCCTCGATGCCGGAAGACCTCAGACTCCACCCCAAAAGTGAACATGTTACCATCCCAACCTTTTTAAATTTTAAAGAGGAGGGAGGATTTGAATTGGCCGCAGATCTTTGCAATGGCAATGGGCAATGCCGCAAAGCAGAAAGCGTGATGTGCCCTTCTTTTCAGGCTACCAACGATGAATTTCATACGACAAGGGCACGCGCGCAAAGCTTGCGCTCTATCATTCATGGCAAACTTCCTCTCGAGGATTTCACGGGTAAAGCACTATACGAAGTGCTAGACCTATGCTTGGAGTGCAAAGGGTGTAAAAGGGAATGTCCTTCACAGGTGGATATGGCTAAAATGAAAGCCGAATTCCTTTATCAATATCAAGAAAAACATGGTTATTCTTTGCGCAGCCGCATATTTGGAAATATCCACGCATTTAATCGCTTCAACTCCCCCTTTGCCAGGATATTCAACGCCCTATCTTCTACCTTTATCAGTAAAACACTTTTAAGTTGTCTGGGGGTATCTTCTAAACGTGAATTGCCTAAACTGGCTCTGGAACCATTTTCCAAATGGTTTAACAAACAAATCCAATCCCAAAATAAACGGCAGGTAATTTTATTCAACGATACTTACACAGAATTCAACCATCCGGAAATAGGACAAGCCTCGTTTAAAGTCCTTTCTGCATTAGGTTATCATATAACTTTAGCTAACGGGTTATGCTGCGGACGCCCTTTGATTTCAAAAGGACTGCTCAAACAAGCTAAAGCTAATGCTGCGCGAGTCATTGAGACTCTTTTTCAATCTTCCAAGGAAGGCATTTCGATCATAATACTTGAGCCTAGCTGTTCTTCGGCATTGCGCGATGATTTTAAAGGACTGGTAAGTGCAGAAGACTCCGAATTAAAATCCATGCTGGACTCTGTGATGCAACATTGCACGACTTTCGATGAATTTATGCAATCTCATCTGGTAAAAGGCAGACTGCCCCTGTCTTTGAAGGACAATCTCAATCCAATTTTAGTTCACGGTCATTGCCATCAAAAGGCACTTGTGGGAAGTCAGGCGACCCTTGATGTCTTGCGAGGGATTTCTGAAACAACCGTCAATGAAATCCAATCAGGATGCTGTGGAATGGCTGGTTCTTTTGGTTATGAAAAGGAGCATTATGATATTTCCATGAAGATTGGAGAGCTTCATCTGTTGCCTGCCATAAGATCAGCACCGGAGTCTACCCAGATCGTTGCGAGTGGGGTGTCCTGTCGCACCCAAATAGCGCACGGCACAAAGCGCAGAGCCCTGCACTTAGCAGAAGTCATTGCCAGCCATATGAAGTGATATTTTAGGGTCATCATACAAATGAGTGGTTAAGCAAGTAATCATTTATGTGATGACTCCGAATTTAACGCAGAGGCGGGGAAACGGAGAGGCGCAGAGAGAAACTCAATGAAGACCATAATTATCCAATCTACTCCTTCTCAGCGTCTCCCTGTCTCCCCGTCTCTGCGTTAAATTCGAAGGTATCACAACATTGGAGGTATCACACAAATGAATGCTTACTTAACCACTCATTCATGTGATGACCCAGATTTTAGCAACTTGCTTTTTATTGTTTTTTTGCTTATTCTTAGACTAGTTGTTTGTTTGTTTTAATAACAAAAAATTTGCGTGAGGGGTAATCATGAGTGCTGTCGCAGGAGGTCCAGGAGGAGTAACAGGGGGGAATTTTCCACCCAAACACTCAGGCTCTAGTACGCCTGGATCTAAAAACACAAACACCTCTGCTTTAAGTCAGCTTTTTCAAAAAAAACTAGGCCAAGTTCCCCAACAGCAGCAATCCGGACAACATGTAAAAGAAGGTTCTAAATGGAGTAGTCAACGAAGCGAGGTATTAGGGGAATTAAAACTTGGGAACCAGCCTCCTATCAATACTGCTAGATTAAAGAATGTTTCAGCCCCTTCTTTTACCCACGTCGATTCAGCTACTCTCCAAAACGTCCCTGTTAAAGGAGGAGTAGATACCCGAACGGATTTTCTAAATAGTAAACAAAGGGAAACTCCCCCCCCTATTATTTCTCGCAGCGAATTCGTTCCTGATAAGATGGTCGAACATTTAATGCGCGATAAAAAGGATTCAGCCCTTGGGATAAAGTATATGGAGGGTGACTCCATTACGAATATGGAAGGACTAATGCATACCTTCGTGACTCCTATAGGAGAAGTTGTGCTAACAGGGGATTATATTTATAAATATGGGCATAATGCTACCGAATTCGAAAAGGGAAAAGGTCGATCTATCATCATGAGTTTTATGATCCAGCCTGATTTTGAAAAACCGGATGTGATGCTAAAACTTACTCAACTTCAAAATGACGCGGTTCTTGGAGCTGTATTACCTGAAAATAGCATTCTTTTGGACAGAAAATCAAAAAGCAATCATGCCGAACGGCAGCAGTACGATGAAAAATTACTGAAGCATATGATCTATCATCTAACTGAAGATCATATGCTTCCTGGACTTGGTGAAGTGGAAGGAAAAATATTTGATGAAAAAGACGGATTAAAGCTCTTAGATCAATTAATTCAAAATCCTGATTCTAATATTTCGATCGAATTGAAAGATAAAGTAATAGAGGTTAATGGCTATCCTTTATCCATGGAGATTCTCTTTAATGTTTATGTACACTTATTGCGAAATGAATTAAGCGTTCTTGAAGCCACTTGTATGCAAGGATACGTATACACCATTGACCCTCCCGCTATCTTCGCCCAACTATTGGGTGTTTCAGATGGCATGGGAGCCAAGGTTTTAAATCGGTTTCAAGCCGCTGCATTCTGCCATTTAAACAAGAATCAGCCCTTTAATAAAATGAAAGTACTAGCTTTTAACGACTATAGAGACAAAGAAAACCTGAATCTATTACAGCATATTTTTAAAAATTCAGGCACAAACGTCCAAAAAAAATCAGAGCTTTTCACCGGCAAAGACGGCACTTATACAGGACCCTCAGGGCTGGCATTAGTCCTTCACAATAATAGCGATGCCTTCGGACAAAACATCGAAACCGAGGGATTGAGCAGTATGGATGGGGTGATGGGAACTTATTCCGATGCCGCCTGCGTCATAAAACGCTCGCGCAATGATCTCACAAGACACATGGTTTAGATAAAAGTTTAAATTCTCAATCCGATGCGTGTCCTAAATTTAACTTTTGGCATCTCAAATTATTAAAAAGCCACTACCGAGGCAATTGCAAAACACAAATTAAGAGCATTGAAAATGCGGCTTGCTTCAGCCCAGGCTGCAGGGAGCTCTGAAAGAGCGACCGGAGGCCTGGGTAGACCATGAAATAAGACTGAGCCCTGAAAGGGAGGCTCTCCTGTTTGATCCCAAAGAACCTATTTGAGATAAACAAAAGAGCCTCCCTTTCAGAGACAATTGCAGAAGTCTAGTTGTGTTAGAATCTCGATGAGACGGCTAGTGTAAAGCCCACGATGTAGCGCCGAAGGTGCAAATCGTGGGACAAATCATTTTAAATGAATCAGCCTCGAAGAGGTGACTAGTGTCTCTCCCCGGCCTGAGTTTACAAGTTATTTTCATCGTCTAACGCAACCTTTTGATCCATAATCAGTTATATTTTTCTAAATTACCGAGTGGGGTAATACACGAAAAATATAACTGATTCTGAATCAAAAGGTTGCATTATACTCAGAAAATAACTTGTAAACTCAGGCCGGGTGTAGCGCCGAAGGCGAAAACCCGGGGGTGGTAGTGAAAAATGTCATTTAATTAAAGATCGTAAAAATTTAAAAAACCCTTTTTGTTTTAAACTATTTTATGCATGAATTTTCCCGGGTTTTCACCTTCGGCGCTACACCCGGGGAGAGACACTAGTCACCTCTTCGAGGCTGATTCATTTAAAATGATTGATCCCACGATTTACACCTTCGGTGCTACATCATGGGCTTTACACTAGCCGTCTCTTCGAGACTCTAACACAACTAGACTTCTGCACTTGTCTCTTTCAGGGCTCAGTCTTATTTTATAGTCTACCCAGGCCTCCGGTCGCTCTTTCAGAGCTCCCTGCAGCCTGGGCTGAAGCAAGCCGCATTTTCAATGCTCTTAATTTGTTTTTTGCAATTGCCTCGGTAGTGGCTTTTAATAAATTTGAGATGCCAAAAGTTAAATAGTTCTCTCTGCGCCTTTGCGTTTAATAAAAATCGTACACGCTTCCAATCGAGAATTTATGGGTTGTACCCAGGCGGAAAAGCATCAAAGTCTTTTCGACCCTCTCCAAGTTTATAAGGAGGGTCGGTTTTCTTCCTGTTTTCGTAATACTCTTCAGTTATTTTTTCCAAAGATTTTTTATTTTCTTTTTTAGATTTATTTAATTTTGTCATATCTCTTTTTCCTCCTAGCAACCTATCCAGCGCTACCTCTAGAAGCTTCCGGAACTACAGCTTTCAACATAATTTCATATTTGCCCTCTTTATTCTTAGCAACACTCTCCACAAGAAATTGAGATCCCGGTTTGAATAAAATCTCCCTTTCCCCTACCTGTTGTGAAATTTTACTAATATCTTTTCCGGAGTGACCGGGGGGACATCTTATATACATGACAGTATCTTTTTCTCCTAGGGTGTCAACACCGCCTAAATTAGCACTAGTACTAAAAAACCCGGCTTCGGTAAATACCTTTCCTACGGAAGCCATATAATATTCAAGCAATGTAGAACCAGTTGGAAGCTTAATTGAGGCTGTGTTAAGCAATCTGCAAGTACGGGTTTCACCCATGGGATCCGGATTTGAAAAAGAAGGTAATTTATCCAAACAATTGATCGCTAAGTCAATCCTTTCGAGAATAACAAGGACATCACTTGCTAAGGAGGGTGCTACCGTGCCAAATTGATCGACGAAGGTTTTTTTTAGTTCAATAACATCCGCTCTCAATTTTTTGTATTCCACGGCGCTCATTTTCTCGACAGACTCCTCGTCTTCAATTTGGTCGACGGCCTTGTACCAATTGCGTACATGCTCCTCAAGTTTTTCCATTGACATACGATTTTCTCTTCCTGCTGTCCTAAGAATATAATTTATGGCACAGTAGTCAGCAGAAACATAATGACGTATTCCAACCATCTCATCTTGAGTGACTTTATAATCAGTTTCAAGTGCCATCAACTCTAAGGTACCAATTCCCAGCTTACCAGCGGTTTGTTCTTTCGAAATTTTAGCTTTATTTTGAGCAGGATTCGGAGCGGATAAAGAAGAAGGATCTCTATCTATATATTGAGTTGCTGAAAAATTGTTACACTCGCTTCCATAAAAAGATTGTACATACAGCTCACATTCGGCTTTTAATTCTTCCAGGCTTGAATATGTATATAATCCGGAGTGAATATCCCAAAATCGAAAGAGCTGACTTGTTCGATCGATTTGAATCCCAATCGAATGAGCATTTTTATAAGCCACTGTCTCGCCTTTCTCATTTTTTTCCTCTGTCATGATTGTGACATCAATCACCCCATTGGAACTGGCCAGATTGAAAGAATCTTCATTTTTTAGATTTTGTGTATCAACTTCTTCTATAAGTGCAGTTAAAGTGGTTTTAGGCTCTTTATGAGAAATAATTATTTCTTTTTGTAAATGATCCTTATTTAGAATCGCGTTAGGCATTCCCTGCTTTTCGTTCTGAGCTTCATTTTTTTGGTTTTCATCTGAAACTTCAAATTCATCTTCAACAACTTCGAATTCTGTGCGGACAACAGGCTTGTAACTTAGCTCACTTGCATTCTTAAATAATTTCGATGGGTTTTTCATTATTGCTTTTATCCAGCGATAGTTGATTGGATCACTATTGCCAGTCCATAAAGGTCTTTGATCGCTCAATGAATCTGGTTTATTGGCAAAACGTTGATTTTTTTGATTCCGAATGAACCAACTATCATGATCATTTCCTAGCATTGAATTAAATTCGGTAGCTATGCTCAACGTATAGTTCATTTGATCTTCTTCTTTGGATGCGATTTGCGTAGTAAGAAGTTGATCCAATTCTCTAAGGAGTTGAGGAAATTGCAAAGGATGATTTAATACTGCTCTTTTAAACTCCAACGTTTTGCCATTCAGCATTGATTTTTGAAAATTCTGATCTTTTAGAATTTGCTCTAATACCTTTGAAAACCCTTTTGAAGGTTGGTATGCAGATAATTGAGCCAAATAGTGGTTTAAAAGAGGTTTGTTTTCTATAGGGGATCCAGGACCATAGTTTTTCGTTAATGTCTCGCGCAATACCTCTTTGCTGATATTTACAGCTTGTTTTTCCTGCGATTTCCATATGGATTCAAATTCAAACAATTTTTTTAGTAAAACGCTTAAGTTTTTCTCCTTCTCTTCATTTAATCCCATGAGCTTGCCTGTGAACTCAAAAACCTCTGCTAAAACTTGGTCGGCAAGTTGAATAGGAGACATTTTCGATAAATCGAAAGTATTTAATTTAACAAGTAAAGAATCCATTAACGACTGCTTTGCAAGAGGGAGTTTTATACTAATCCAACTATCACTGTATCCTAGGACAGCAAGGACTGTTCGAATGGATTGGGGAAGTTCAATTGTTTTATTGATGATTTTATTTCTAAGCGCTGCAAGATAGGCATTGTTAACAAGCTTACTAAAGCGCAATTTACAGGCTTCTGCCTTTTCCGGCGAAAGTTCGTGTAGTTTTTTTTCAAAGGCCGATGAGGCTGTAAAGATATATTCTCGATCAATTTCAAGTCCATTTTCAATATTGCTTTCGAGTTCGTCAAGACTTTTATCTACTTCTTTCCCCTTCTCAAGTTGAATTGCTTTTATTTCGTGCTGTTTCAACCTCACGAATTCACTTTTTTTCTCGCTCACAATCTCTAGCAGCTCTCTCTTAAGTAAAATCAATTCAACAATTTTATGGTTTACTTTCTCCAAGCTTTCATTATGTTTTGGACAAGCCAGCAAGTTGCGATCTTTTCTAATAAAATGCTCGTTGTGATCTCTGATAATCTGATTATGATTATATAAATTTTCAGAAACACGATTTAATTTCGTAATGACCTCGCTAATCTTACTGATTTGATCCTTAAAAAAATCATCGCTTTGCTCATCTAATTTGGGCTGCAGGCTCATATCAATCTCATGATCAAATTTTGAAACCAAGGCGTCAGCAACTTCATCCATTTTTTTGCTCACATGTCTTAGAGTGCCTTGTTCTCCAGTGATTAGTTCTTTAATTCCGTTGACGTTACTAACCACCCAGTTTTTGAACTTCGAAGTGGATTTGGTGTTTACTTGTGCAGGGGATAATTTTTCGTAAGCAATTAGTTCTGTCTTGGCTTGGGCTGCACCAACCTTTACTGTCAATTTTAACTGGCGCAGATCTTCTACTTTATATACCTGATTCGCTAAATCAAGAACCCCAGTATTTGTAACATTTGATCCTATAGACATAACCCACCTTTAAACATTCTTTATATATATATTTATCTCATATTTATTATAGTACGAAAATAAAATAACTAACAATAACTTTAAACAAGCTTTTATTAAATTAACGTAAGTTCTAAAAAAACTATTGCAGAGTTAGTAACATCTCAAAATCTCATGAAATGAGTTATAGAACCTTGCTCTATAACTCACGATTCTGTATAATTTTGAGTTATAGAAGAGAGGTCTATTACTCATGCCTTGGAATTGGGAATTGCCTTCATGGCCTAAATTTAATTACGATCCTGATCGCATAGCTCAAAAAGAAAGACAGCTTCTTTTGAGCGTTGGGAGTGCATTCGCATTCTTAAAAAATATCGGTACCCAAGAATATAATAAATTTGTTGTAGAGATTCTTAGCTTCGAAGGAATGGAAAGTTCAAGAATTGAAGGCGAAATTCTCGATAGGGAAAGTTTACAATCTTCGATTAAAAAACACTTTGGATTAATCCCTCCTTTTAAACAAGAGGCCAATAAAGAATCTCGCATGGCAGAACTTCTGTGCAATGTTTACGAATCCTTTAAGCACCCACTCACAAACGAAATGCTTTGGCAATGGCACTCCAAATTATTTATGGGTATGTCCCATATTGACGACTGCGGCAAATATCGCACTCATGCCGAACCCATGCAAATCATTTCTCGTCGATATGATTCACCTAAAGTATTCTTTGAAGCACCTCCATCGGCAAAAGTGCCTGTTGAAATGGCTGCGTTTATTGATTGGTTTAATACAAAAAATGCTTCTGAACCAATGATAGGCCGTGCAGCGATTGCTCACGTCTATTTTGAGAGCATTCATCCTTTTGAAGACGGAAATGGAAGAATTGGCCGCCTCCTTGTTGAAAAAGTTCTTTCTCAAGGTGTAGAACGACCGATATTAATTGCCGTTTCAAAAGTTCTAGAAGAGCGCAAAAAAGAATATTATGCTGCTATTGAAAGATGTAACAAAACATTGGAAGTCGAGCCTTGGGTTGATTTTTTTGCCGATGTTGTCTTGCAAGCGCAAGAAGAATCGATGAGGTTTCTAAACTTTTTGATTGAAAAATCAAAAATGTTGACGGCACTCTCTGGACAACTCAATCCACGCCAAGAAAAGGTTTTGTTACGAATATTTGAAGAGGGGCCAAATGGATTTAAAGGCGGTTTGAGTGCTGAAAATTATGTGAAAATCACTAAGACCTCCAGAGCCACTGCCACAAGAGATTTAGCTGATCTGGTTCAAAAAGGAGCCTTAGTTAAAACCGGAGAGCTGCGCCACACCCGTTACTGGTTGAATCTTCCTTAAGCTAATGGATCGGTTTTCTTGATAATGATGCTGACATTCTTTTGATTAAATCCTTTATACCCTTCCCTTCTTTGCAAATTTTCCAAATGACTTCCCAGTGCACCTTGCATAAGAATCTTATCGGCCTGGGCTTTGGTAATTTTGCCATCAATTAAAAGGTCTTGCACCCTTATCGAATCTACAGGCCACATTTCCCCTTTCGTGAAAGCCTGCTTTAAATAGGGAAATGAACTAAATGGCTCCATCATTCCAATCCCGACGGATTGTAAGTCCTTGGCTAAATCTTCAAACATAAATTGTGCTTCAAGATGATGCATGCCGGACTTAAGCATTGAATCGCCATGCAATTTACACCACAGACCAATGGTACCTAATTTAGTAATTTCAGGAAGGCCATGATGCGCAAAATCGATTTCCAATTCACCTGGAGCAAGATCTACATCCAAAAAGAGTACCAGTCGAGATTTTGGATTCTCCATGACCTGAGCGCCCCATCCAGCTTCCTCGCCGGCATAAAAGCGCTCGCGACAATGAAATCCGAGTGTTTCAAAGAGTCTGACAAGCTTTGCAAAATTGATACGGGAAGAGCGGAAAGTATGATGGTCGTGATTCGCCCATCCCATTCCTAAACGATCTTGCCGGCATTTTTGCATCTGTCCGGCCATATTGCGAGCCTGCCAATATTCCCGCTCGCATTGTAGAATAAGTGATGCAGCAAAATCTTTTCCGAATAGCAAGACAATTTCTTCAGCTAGCTTTAGCGTTTGATTCATCCCCTCTTCTTCATCAATAAAATCCCTGGGCCTCGTCTGCCATTTTTCTTTAGCTTTAAAGTATTTTGCCAAATACCCGTCATTATTGCTGATTGGTTCCATTGTCAATGCCCCTCTACGTTCAACAACCCAGAGAGAAATTTCATTTTCAGAGGATACACAACAACGGCGATAAGCACTCAAGGATGAGCCTTCAATTACTCCTGCGATTCCACGAACCATTAGAAAATCGGCGATGGAATCAACGCTAACAGCAATACCAACTAACGGAAGGCTTTTATCGAGCACAACGATGCGTGGAAGCTGAGCTCCTGGGTGGTGAAAAACACGATATGTAGAAGTTGTCATATCCGAAACAAATCCGCTATCGACAAGATTTTTCTCTAGAGAAGGTGTGTACCCTAAAACAATATGATCAAGCCAATCAAACAGGCGTGTACTTGTATGTTTCTTTAGATCTTGCGATAGGGTATCAACGAATCGATTTTGTCGGCAGGCTTCATTCAAAAAATTCTCAATAAGAAATTCTGCCTGAGGCTGACATTTCCATTGAAAGGCTGCATTAGTCTCCATAAATCCTCCTGGCGAACAACTTCAACATACCGCTCTCGAAATCGAATTTCAATATATTTTACCTATTTTTTGTGTTTAAATTAGAGTTTTGTTCGATGAATTTTGCATCGTTTTCAAAAGATTCCCTTAGGCTAGATAGACGGTTGAATGATTCATCTGGTTCGGCCATCTCATCGATATTGTCAGGTATTCTATCTGGTGGTTTTTTACCGATATTGGATAGGAAGGCTGTATCAAAAAATCTCTTCTCGATCGAGTCAAATTTTTCCTGCAATGGTTTTAATTTATCTTTATATTCTGTTAATTCAGTAGCATTCATTGAAAAATTGTCAACATCACCTGTCTCGATATTCCTATTTTGCAATTTCACATGTAGCCACATGTTTACTTTTTCGATCTCCTTACTCAAAAAATGCATCTCTTTATCAAGAGGTGGTAATTGAAAAAACTCATCAGTTTGCTCGAATTTTTCCATTTTTGCCATCTCAATAGACCGGTCATCTATTATTTCTTGCAGAGGCTTAAGACGATGCTTAAGATGAGGCTTAAGTTCTTCTCTATCTTGTTCTGAAAAAGGTAATAAGGGAGATCGCACATTCTGTACCTTTGCAATCACTTGTTCACCATTTAGCTTTTCAGCAGCATTCAATGTTTGATTGGCTTTCTTTAAATTTTCCGTTTCCAAAGAATTGAGTTCTTTTTCTGTCCGTGTCAGCCAAATTTTTAAATCATCTAGTTCGGCCTTTGTCAAGGCTCCCTTAAGTTCATTATCGATTTTTTTAGAGGCTGCTCTGCAGCGCGAAATAGCAGCGCTGAGAACGAGATGAATCGAAGCTGAGTCTGCTGCAGGATCATCCATTAACTTTGCTCTTAATTCATTTATCAGCTTTCTATCTCCATCAATTTGTTCTGAAATTCGGATTTCAGCTTCCACTAAGGTTATTCGATCTGTAATGCCTTCCTTAATTTCAATAGCGCTCTGAACTTCTGATAAATCGGGAATTAGATCCACTTCCTGCAATTGTTGAGCTATTTGATTCACTTTTGTCTGATAACCCGACCAATAATCGGTAAAAGCTTTAAAACTCATTACTGAAGGATATTTTTGAGAATTCGTTGTTTGGTATAAATCTTTTTGAATTTTTTCGAGAGCTTCTTGAATGGGTCGATTAATTCTAGTCACTAAGTCCTGACTTTCTTCTTCTACTGCATGTAATTGTAAAATTTGATCTGATCTTTTTGCAGGAAAATAACCCTTTGAAGATAGAGTTGATTCTAACCGAAGGCATTCCTCTTGAATCTTCTTGGTAGTTGCACGAATCATAGATCGCTTGGTTGGGTCACTTTGATCTAACGTATTCAATTCAGCTTTAGTTTGACAAAGCTGTTTGATTTGCCGATCAACCAATTTTCCACATGTGCAAGTATAAACAATATTTCGATATATGCTAACTATCTTGTCTATCCAACTTTTCTTCTCTGGGGGAGATTCTTTTTTTTCTGGAATTGGAGTCATCATCAAAGGAGATGGTTTGGGACTGGCTGGTATAAATGACATAATAACCTCAAAATTCTGATTAATATTCCATAATTAATTATACAATACAATCAAAATTTATTAACATTATAATTTAAATTATTATTACATCGTATTTTATTTTTTATAACACTAACGTTTTTATATTTTTCATTTACATGATCGCGAGTGCCCGCACCCCGCTTCGGGGGTGCAATTGATTTGCTAGATTACCCAGGGTTGCGCTAGCGCTTACCCTGGGCTAATTGCCGTTACC
>Ga0207123_1047_pt3 | contig 22514 bp, 21 predicted proteins | sample Alteio_BWMinHeat_39_FD_153503 | JGI IMG/M metagenome (GOLD analysis project Ga0207123, IMG submission 153503) | Enriched cells from forest soil in Barre Woods Harvard Forest LTER site, Petersham, Massachusetts, United States -... | ecosystem: Environmental > Terrestrial > Soil > Temperate forest >... | reverse complement strand
GACGAAGCTATTCGGGCTCGGGCCCTTTTTCACCTCTCGGTATGACACATTTTCGCAGCAGGTACATCGGGAAGATGTGGCTCTGGCGAAGCGCAAGCTCCTCGCCGGCTCGCTTCTCGGGCTTACCAGCACGGCGTGCTACTACGGTTGCTACGCATTCGTGATCTACCGCACAGTTACGGGCCATCTCAGCGTCGGCGATATGACCTTTTTGGCCGGAGCAATCGCGGGTACGAGCCAAGGCGAAAATAAAAAGACGCTTGCGGCCAAGCTGATCGCGACAATGGATTGCTGGATCAGCTGACCAAGCGCACGGATCATGCTCACTCGATCAATCGCCTGAACACGCGCCCGTTCCAATTGATCGTAGAAATTGGGATCTTCGTAGGAGGCGAGATCGAGTTCCGCGGCGTGCTTCATGATCAACAGGCTGCTGTGCATCATGAAGCGGCCGGCGAGAAGTTCGTCGAGATAGTCAACTGCTCGTGTCAGGAGAACGGAAAGTCCCGCGATCACGAAATCGGCCACAACCAGCAGCCAAAAGTGTTTCGGAAGCGCTTGAGTGTGCGCGACGTAACCAACGACGCCGTTGATGATGAGACGCGTTACCAGCAGTGCCCCGAGAGGCAGCAGCGCGTTAGTCAAGCGGAAGAACAGGCCGAGGCCAACGGCGCGCGGCGCGGAATCCCAAAACATCCGCATGACGGGGGGTATGTTCCGCAACGCGTACATGCGCTCTTGCCACCCGTGACGCAGAGCCTCAGGGAGTCGCACGTGTGCCCTTATTTTGCTCGAGAGACCCATCTTGAATCGAGTTATACCCTCGACTTGGCCGGCTGGGTGGCGATCCTGCTGATGCCATACCAGAATCGCAAATTATTTCGCATGACGCCACACGTTTCGCGTGGTTCAGCGAGACTTTTCAGCGTTTGCTGAGCTGGGTTAGACCACTGATCGCGCCAGCCAGGAAAGCAAGACAGATGAGCAGAAAGGCGATCCGCAGACCGCCCGCGTAACGGAATCCATTATTAACGCCCAGTTGTATGTTCAGGTACGACAAGAACGTCACAATAAGCAAGAGCCCGGCAGTGAGCACTATTCCCGTGTACGTTTGCGGTCTTCGATTGCCCTTCATGTCCCCTCCTAGCTGAGGCGCGCACGAGCTAGGGACAATAACTATGGCAATTCGAGGCGGTTGGGGCAATCAGGAATAGTCCGTAAGGGTATGGCCAGAACCATGTACGGACCCAGATTAGGGTGTAGCTGGCCTTCTGATCTCTTGATCTCTCGAAAAACGCTGAGCTTATTCTCGCCCTACGCGACGAGCTTCTCGCTCTGAAGCGACGATCTGTATCCGCTGCAGCCCGCCAAGCTGGATGCCTCTGCCAGCGAGTTCAATCTGAATCCGCCTGCGCAGTTCGCGCGCCACATCGTCCTGGCGCGTCGGAGCGGTTCGTACCTGCAGCCGCACGCTTGTTCCGTTCGGGGCCAAAGACTCCACTCCAAGAACGCGGGGGCCGTCCAACAGCATCGGGGACCACGACGGGTCGGCGCGGAATTCGGTTGCTACGTCCTCCAGCGCGTTCAGCGCCTCGTCCAATGGCTGATCCACAGCGACGGTGGCATCCAGAAAAAGCTGTCCCCAATCCCGGCTGAGATTCGCTACTTTGGTGATCTCACCATTAGGAATAGTGACCACCGCGCCCTGCGGGTCGCGCACAACGGTGCGGCGAAGCGTCATATGTTCGACTCGGCCAACAACGTCGCCGATGCGCACCACATCGCCGACGACGTATTGGTCCTCCAAAATCGTGAAGAATCCATTGATGAAGTCGCGCACGACATGTTGTGCTCCGAAACCGATCGCCAGGCTGGCTAAGCCGGCAGCGGCAGCTACCGGCGTTATATTGAAGCCGAACTCGGGCAGGGCCGTCAGAATGGCCACGATTGCGATGATGGCCGTTCCGCCGCTATAAAGTATCCCCGCCAATGTTCGAGTCTGTTGCTCGCGCATCCTGGCGACGCGCGCGGCAGATTGAGCACCCGCGCCAGCGATCAGGCGACGCGTTACGATTCGCAACACGCGAATCAGCAGAAGCGCGATCAAGAGAATCGCGAGCAGGCGTGTGCCATGGCCGAGGGCGAATTCGGTCCACTTGAATACGTGGTCAGTCATAAGATCTGCTGTCCTGACGCCCCAGCGCGAGCGTTACCCGCGAGATGAGCTTCGCGCATTAGAATAGAGGTGCGCATTATATCAATTGCATTTTGTTGGCCGGCAAGCTCATCCTGCGAGGCGTGGCCGGAGCGTCAACAATCAACAGAGTGTCGGCGAAAAACACGTATCAGCCGCCTCAGATAGGGTAATCTACGATATAAATCTGAACATCCAGAGAGGATCGCCATGCGTTTGTCGCGCAGAGTTTTCATCGCTGCCTCCCTTTCGTTGGGCGCATCCGTTGGCCGTCTTTGGGCCGCGCAACAAGATGTGCCCCCGCCGCAATTTCCGCCACCTTTTCCACCGGCAGAACCGCCAGAGTCGCCCCGAAACAAGAAACGCGATCGAGTCCTGCTTAAAGCGAATCGTGAGGCCATCAACAAGGACGTCACGCGGATGTCGGACCTGGTGGAAGCACTGCAAAAACAGCTCAAGGAAAGCGACACCGCGGATGTCTTGTCCCTCGACGTCATTCGCAAATCCGAAGAGATCGAAAAGTTAGCGCGGCACGTGCGAGATTTGGTCCGCGGGTGAGACGAATCCTTCGTCATCGAAAGTCCGCTCGGAACGCCGCAGGAATCGAGCGACGGTCCGCCCGAATTGATGCCGCCTGAAAAGCGCTTTACAATGCCTTCTGCTGTTTCTCTTCCTCTGCGCGCCTGTAGCTCAATGGATAGAGCACTAGCCTCCGGAGCTAGGGGTTAGGAGTTCGAGTCTCCTCAGGCGCGCCACTTTCTTTCATCTTTACATTCAGGGAATTACAGCGATAGCCTTTCGTTGGTTTAGGCTTATCCGCCGCGTGGGTCGTTTAGGTTTTTTGCACTGGGAATCGTGCTTCGATGAAAATGCCTCGGGCAAACTAGCAAGGCATCAGTACGCTGGGGGGACCGAAAATGCGAAATCGCTTTTGGGTTTCAATGGTTATTCTGTCGGCTGCCGCGCTAACAATTTCCATTGGCACATCCGCTCAGAACAACTCTAAACCGACTTGGCCTGAGGTGGATTGGCGTAAACCGCGGATAACACCACAGAATCAGAAACCAGCTCCGCGGCGCAACATTGCCGGGTCATGGAGTACGGCCGGTGGGCCGGACGCAGGAACTCAGGCAGGCGGCGTGCAGTTAAAGCCAAACAATGGGAAGCCGGAGAATGCGCTGCCATACACGCCCCATGCACTGGAGGTGTACAAGACTCATAAGCCAACCGAGGGAGTCGACGCGGTCCCGCCGAACGAACACAATGATCCCAGGAATTTCTGCGAACCCCTGGGATTTCCGCGCTGGAATCATTACAGCCTCAGATTTAGCCAAATCTTTCAGGACGAGGCGAAGATCGCGATTTTGTATCACTACGACGACCGATGGCGCATCATTTGGATCGACGGTCGTCCACTCCCCAAATTGCTGGATGGGGGCGTGGAAATAGACGGCCAGTTCAGGGAACCGCGGTGGATGGGCTACTCCGTCGGTAAGTGGCTGGACGATAATACCCTCGAAGTCCAAACGGTCGGAACCATGCCTGAAGACCGGGTTTGGCTCGACAATACTGGCAGGCCCATCAGTGATAAGGCTCTCGTAACGGAGACATTCCGGCGCCTGGACTATGACACTCTGGAATGGTCAGAGACGATCAATGATCCGATCATGTATAGTAAACCCTTTGACGCCTTGAAGATGGCGTTTAGGCTGCAAGATCCTCATACCGAGGAAAACGAAAACATATGCTCGCCAAAAAACTACCAGCTCTATCTCGACGCTTTTGGCGATGACGCCAGCAAAAAGTGACAGTCGAGGGAGAGCGAACCAGTCTTTGACATTGTTTCCAGAGCCGGTCATAAGGGAGAAGATGGACTCGTAAAAACGGAGGATGCACTGTGGGTAAGAGGCTTGTCATCGCGTTGACTATGACCCTGGGGCTTTTGGTCTCGGTTCCTCTGTTCGCACATCACGGCAGCGCTTCGTACGCAACCGATAAGAAAGTTACCGTGAAGGGGACAGTCACGAGATGGATTTACGCCAGCCCCCATCTTCTGCTGATGCTTGACGTGAAGGGTGAGAACGGCGAAGTAACGCACTGGGTTCTGGAGTCGCAATCTCCGACCGTCATGTACCCTAGTGGCTACCGTAAGGACTCTTTCAAACCCGGCGACGAAGTTACGGTCACGGCGAGCCAAGCCAGGAATGGCAAGCCAATCGGGCGCATCATCGACGCCACAACTGCTGACGGCACGAAGTTGGGACGTATACCTGCCGCTGCGTCGCAAGATCAACCAGATGTTTCTGTGCGCCCTCATCCTTAGGCAGTATTAAAAAGCACGGCCAAGCCTTTCTCCCGGGTTAAGGGTTCTAGATTTTAGAGGGTTTCTGGTTGGATGGTTTTGGCGTCAGCTTTCGGATGAAGAATTCCTGCAACACGTCAAGGACGGCGGTTTCACCAATTCCAATCGCCGTGTTTTCGAAAACGAATCCCACCCGATTTCGGTCGCTCTTCGGATAGTACAAATTGGCAAGTCCGCCAGCGATGAGGCTTCCGGCTATATTCGAGTAATTCGGCTGCCACTCCCTGTTGTCGCCCTTGCAAATCACGGAATTGGCAAGCGCATAGAGGAGCCGTGAGCGCTTGGTTCCGGTTCCCTTGTAAAAATAACGTGGATCCTGTTTCAGGATGGACGGCAAAATGGCGCTGCCAATGAATGTGCTCGAGACAATGTCGGCGTAGGCCGCGCCGAAGCGTTTTCCATAACCCTGAGCTCCTTGGCCGTACCCACTGAATTGATTTTCAGCTTGCTGAGCCCCTGCAACCACTCCCGTCAGCCCGAAAGTGAAAGGATCGATCACCATTTTCGAAGCTAGTTCGAATTTTTGCTTTGAGGTGAGAGGAACCGCATCGGGCACGTAGCTGACATAAAAATTGGGCATCACCGCGAGCACGCGCTGCTTTTCCTGATCTTTAATCTGCATCTCGGCAACTTCGACAGGTGGAGGTTCCACACGCATCGAAGTGAGCGCCATGGCTACACGCAACGAGATTTGGGGCGCAACGTAATTCTCGCCTGACTGCAGGACACCGGATGTTGTTTGCCCGGCCAGGCCCGCCGCATTGATGTTGAGTTCGAATGCTCCGGGCGAGACATTCGTAAACGAGAACCGCCCATCGTCTCCTACAATTTGCTCGTTCGGGGCTTGGTTTTCGCGAACCAGGGTTACCTCGGCTCCGGCGACTGGCGCTCCCGACTGATCGAGAACTGTCCCGCTGATGCTACCGAGGTTCTGCTGATCGGGCTCCTGCTCGATTTGCTGATCGGGCTCCGCAGAGGGAGACGTCGTTATGTCCTGCACTGCGCGTCCCGCACTCGCGGCCTCCGGCTGTTCAGCTTGGGCCCACGTCAACGCTGGAATGCCGCAAAACAGAACGCAAACGCTGAGCCAGACTTGCCCTCTGCGGCCGAGAACGGAGGTTCGGCCATTTCGGCGCGAATATTTTTCCCAAGGGCTCTTATTCGCGGAATTCATCTGATTAGTAGCTCTCCGCTTTATTCCCAAAATAATTTGACTCGATGTGAACACCACGGGGTTGTCCTGCATGCCAAGAAGAAGCGCGAATCGAAAGTAGAGTAAAACCCAAAAAAAAAAGGAAGCAGCTTTGGTACAACCGCCGCTGCTTCCCGGGGTGTGTTCTATGAGTGGTTACACTATAGCATAGTCCGCGCACAAGGGTATAGGTGATAAACCCTAAATGGAGGGGGGCACTTCTGTAAGCTGTGGAAATCGATGCACCGCTAAGGCCAATTTGGGGCCGTGGTATACTGCCGGTCGTTCCCATTTGCGGGCCCATTTGTGAGCCCATTTGCGGGCTAATCCTTCTCCTTAGCTAGAGATAAGGACGCGAAACAGCGACCGGAGGCGACATGACGGACATTTCACGACGTCAATTTACGGCCCGTTTGGCCTTGGCAGGGGGAATGGCCTTGATCGGTCGCAACATCCAGGCTGCGGATTTCAAGCTGCGGCAATTCCACAACCAGCCCGCGGACAGCCCGTTGCACAAGCGGCTCGTGGAAATGTGGGCCGCGGTAAAGACTGAAACCGGGGGACGCGTCGACGTCGCCACTTTTGCCGATAACGACCAGCTTCCTGGAAGCGATCCCGCCGCGTTGAAGATGCTCGTCGATGGCGAACTGGATTTCTTCACCTTGAACGGCGGCTTGATTGGCACAGTAGTTCCTGCCGTAAACGTGCAGGGAATTCCATTCGCGTTTCGTGATGAAGCTCAGGTCTATAAGGCCATAGATGGCGATCTCGGCGCCCACCTGGCTAAGGAAATGGCAGCGAAGGGCATTTATGCCGTGCCTCGCGCATGTTTCGAAAATGGCTTCCGCCAAATCACCTGCTCGGTTCGGCCGATCCGCACGGTCGACGATCTCAAGGGCATCAAGATGCGCTCGCCTGATACACCGGTTTATGTCGAATGCTGGAAGGCGTTGGGCGCCACTCCGGTAGTCTTTAATTTCAATAAAATTTACGAAGCGCTCAAAACCGGAGAAGCCGACGCTCAGGATAATCCGCTGAACGTGGCGGAATTGCTGAAGCTTTACGAAGTACAGAAATACATCAGCCTGACGAATCATATGTGGTCCGGCTTTAATCTGATCGCCAACCTGAAAATGTGGCAGGGGCTACCGGCTGATGTGCAACGAATCATCGAACGCAATGCCGAAAAGTACGTCAAGTTGCAACGCGAGGATACGGACACAATGAATCATGATCTGGCTCCGCGCCTTACGCAGCGCGGCATGACGATCAATCAACCGGATGCGGCGAGCTTCCGTGCGCGGCTCGGCGATTACTACTCGCGGTGGAAAAACATAATCGGATCCAAGACTTGGGCGTTGCTCGAGGGTCACGTCGGCAAGCTCGGGTAATCTTCAACCCTCATCAGAGCGTTCTGTCCAGGATGTGATCCAAGGCGACCAGGTCCACGTGATCTCGTATCAGGGCGGCCAGCGAATCTGAGCTTTTGGCAAAGCAGAAGGCGTCGCTGGAATCGAGCGGCTTCCATCCCCGGCGCTTTCGAAGCGCGTTCAGGAATTCGCGCCGAAACAAGGGCGCGTCAAAAACTCCGTGTATGTAGGTGCCCCACACCAGGCCATCTTCGGACTTGGCGCCGTCAAATCGTTCGGTGCGGCTTCCCATTTCCTCCACGATTTCGAAAACCCGCCTGGCGGTATCGGGTCCATCTGTCCGTCCCATGTGAATCTCATAGCCAATAATTTCGTGGCGGCCCGCGATATGGACTGCTCGGACTTGAACCGTTTTCTTTTCGCGCTCAAAACAAGTAGCGAGATCAAGCAGCCCCAGCCCCACGGCCGTTTTAACAGCGGACTCGACGCCTTCGGGGTCTGCGAGTTCCCTGCCCAACATTTGGTAACCGCCGCAGATGCCCACTGTGGGGATGCCGGCCCTGCGGCACCGATCAACATAATTCTCAAACCCGACCGACCGCATGTGCGCGAGGTCCGACATCGTACTTTTAGAGCCCGGTAAGATCAGCGCGTCCGGGAGAGCCTCGGAATCGGGGACTCGTTTGAGAAATCGTACGCAAATGTCCGGCTCCCTTTCCAGGCTCTCGAAATCGGTCGAGTTCGAGATGTGCGGGTAATGAATTACGTGAATGGAGAGCTTCTCCAGCTCAGCGGGATGCGACGATCTCCATTTCCATTCCGGAATCGAGTCTTCTTCGGCAACCTGGAGATCCTCAACAAACGGAAGCACGCCCAACAGCTTTTTCCCAGTGCGCGTCTCCAGGAACTCGAGCCCTCCATTCAATAGAGAAATGTCTCCCCGAAATTTATTGATCAAAATTCCTTTGACGAACGAGCGTTCTTTTGGAGTCAAAAGTTCCAGCGTGCCCACCAAGGACGCGAAAACCCCGCCCAGGTCAATATCTCCTACAAGCACGACCGGTGCGGCTGCCATTTCCGCGACAGCCATGTTCACGATATCGAAGGGGCGCAGATTGATCTCCGCGGGACTGCCGGCGCCCTCGATGACCAGAATGTCGCATTGGCTGGAGAGCTTCTCCAAGGACTCCCGGATCACGCCGATCAGCTGAGGCTGGAATTCGTGATACTCGCGAGGCGTCATCACTCTCACAGCTTTGCCAAGCACGACAACTTGCGCGCCCGTTTCGCTGGTAGGTTTCAGCAGAATCGGATTCATCTCGACGATGGGCTCAATCCCACACATCTGCGCCTGAAACGCTTGCGCACGGCCGATTTCTCCTCCGGACGCGGTCACGAACGAATTGTTGGACATATTTTGAGACTTGAAAGGAGCGACGCGAAAGCCTTTCTGCCAAAAATAACTGCAGAACGCGGCCGTAATGACGCTCTTGCCTACGTTCGATCCCGTCCCCTGGATCATGATCGTGCGTGCGCTCATTGTTCGCACCTGCAGGTGCGCAGGTTTTAAAGTGGCACGAAGCGCGAGGAAAGCTTCTGTGATCTGATCGGTTGCGCATCCTCCCATGTGAGCTTCAGCGAGCCGCCAGCGGAGAACATCCCTGGGAATAGCTCAGGATGAATAATCCGGGCCAGAATTTCCAGGCCATCGACGATCCGCGGCCCAGGCCGGCTAAAGAACGCCGGGCTATCGACGATGTACACCTGACCCGATTGCACCGCGGGCAGATCGTAAAATCCGCGGTTCGACCCCAGCCGATCGACCTCCTCAAGAGATCGCGGAATTTTGCAGCCGCACGGCATGATCACCAAGATCTCTGGCGCGAACTCAACCACTCGCTCCCACTCGATCGCCGTTGACGGTTCGCCATCGCTCCCCAAACCATCGGTCCCCCCTGCGAGGCGAATCATTTCCGGGATCCAGTGCCCGCCCGCCATGGGCGGGTCCATCCATTCCATGCAAAAAACTCTGGGACGCTCGCGTACGGAAGATGCGACCGAAGCGATTCGCGCGATTCGGCTCTCGAGTTGCGCAACCAAAGCGGCCGCTTCTGCCTGACGGCCGGTCACTTCGGCGACGGCCGAGATATTTTGCAGTATTTGACGGAGATTGATGGGCTCCAGAGAAATGACGCATCGAGGCCCGGCCAGAATCCTCGCGGCTTCGCGGACCTGCGCCACGGGGATCGCGCAAACCGTGCACAGTTCCTGCGTGAGAATCACATCCGGGTCGATCTGCTTCAGTAACTGCTCGTCGATTCTATAGAGGCTGTGAGTTGCGTGGTGATGTTCGCTGAAGGCGGAGTGAATTTCGTCGCTGCGCAAAGCGTTCGAAAGCGTGCTCGTCGATACCACCGGCTTCGTTCTGGCGAGCTCCGGGTAGTCGCATTCGTGGGATACGCCGACGAGATCGTCTCCCAGGCCGAGGGCATAGACGATTTCGGTTGCACTAGGAAGCAGCGACAAAATTCGCATGGCAGCCTCACTTTCCTTCGAACAGTGTGTTCGAGAGTCGAACGAAACTCATTCGTATTCCCTTACCATTTCCAGCCTTCCCTCCCAATCCGGAACTTGATTCCGGTACGAAACGTCAGGGGCAGAGCTGGGAAGCCGAACGCTGCCGTATAGCGCTCGTTGAGAAGATTTTCGACGCTGGCAAAGAATGTCACGGCGGGATTCAGGGTATATCGGCCACTCAGATCGATTTTCTGGTAACCGGGATTCAGACCCTGATTCGGCAAGAGCATTGACGTGCCAAAGAAAGCGTCGCTTAGAAACGTGCTGTTGTCCTGACGCGTAACGAAGTATCCGCTCAGTTCACCGCCAAACCGTCGGCGCTCATAATCGATATATAAACTTCCGGAATGCGAAGCCATCCCAAAAGGACGGTTCCCCACCAAAGGTGACGCGAGACCAATGGCGATTCCAGGAAACGCAGGATTGAAGAAAGGAGTGCTCGAGAATGACTGGGTTACGACGGGGTCGAGATATGTGTAAGCCCCTCCGACACGCCATCCATGCCCAGGATCAACTTCGAGCTGCACCTCTGCGCCAGGCGCCCGATACGATGATGAATTAACCGTTGCTCCGCCTGGCCCGCTGGCGGCCACCGCATCCACGATATTTTGTGGAAAGCCCAGGAGCGGCAGTGCGGCACTCGGCAAGAATTCCGTCAGGTCGTAAAACCGATTGCGAAAGAAATCGACCCCCAGGCGAGCGCGACGGTTCCAGAATGCCTGGCTCACCCCAAAATCGAGGGTGGTGCTGCGCTCCGGCCCAATTGGCGTTATGCCAAACTGCGAAATCAGGCTCGTTTGCGATAGCTGCGACAAAACTGAATGCAGCGAGAAGCCTGCATCGAAGATGCTGGGCTCTTTGATCGCCCGGCCATAGTTGAAAGTTAATTTAGTGTCGGCGAAGAACCCACCGGCAGTCGGCTGCCGAATGTAATACGCCAAAGAGACGCGGGGTGAAGCCGCAAAACCAAACACGGCATTGTCATCGAACCCAACTCCGGCCGTTGCATAAAGGCGCCGAGAAAGGCTCCCGTGTCCTTCGGCGAAGTAACTGAAATTGTTTCGGTTTGCGGGTGATGTGGATCCCTGCGAGCTGGTAAATCCATTTTCATGCTCGTATCGAAATCCGAAAATCGCGGCCAGACCCGGACGGAAATCGTACTCTGACTGCGCGTAGATCGAGCGCCGAGCTGTGTTGGAATCGAATGTCTGCGGGAAAGTTCCGCCAAAATCCAGAATCGCCTGGCCGGTGACGCTGTACCCATTCGCTCCGCGGATCGTCACTTCATTGCCGAGGAAATTTCCCTCGAACGGAATTCCGCTAGGCGATGGAGTAGCAAACTGAAAATTGAGCTGCGTTGATGCCAAACGTACGAGATTGTGCCAGTGCTCGGCGGTTTGATTCTGTAGTGTGACGCCCCAATACGTATCTTGTTGCTTCTGCGAAGAGCTGTCCGGAATGCCGTAGAAATCCAGCGCATTGGGATCGCCTAGATCAACCGTCGTGTGGCGCAGTGTGAAACGGACCTGCGTTGACCCGTTCACCGCCCAGCCGAAGTTTCCCGCGTAGGTCCCGTTGTGAAACGCGTCATTGGGAAGGCCATTTTGCGTGTCGAACCGAGAAAACTCCGAAAAGTAATCGAATTGATGGAATGCTCCGGCGAGCGATATGTCGTTCTGATATGTGCCGAAGTTCCCTGCGTCACCTGAGTAGGTAACCTCCGGGGTTGTGGTGGTGCCACGCGGCGTCGTCATATTGATGACGCCCGCCAGCGCATCGGTCCCGTAGAGCACGCTATTGCCGCCACGAAGGATTTCGAGGCTATCGACGCCGGTGCTCGAAATGTTCCCGAATTCGACAGCGCCACCAATGTCGTTCACGGGAATGCCATCCACGAGCACCTTGTTGAAGTCCCCACGGCCGCCGCGGATATAAACAGATGTTGTGCCGCCACGTCGCCCTGACTCTAATATTTGGATTCCGGGCACCGTGCGGAGAGCCTCGAGCACGTCCAGCTTGTTTAAATCTTCGAGCTGGGCGTGGTCGATTACGGAGACAGAGGCGCCCACCTGGGCGTCAGGCGTTTCCGAGCCAGTCGCCGAAACCACAATTTTCTGCGAGATGGATCCGATCAGCAGCGATACCTCAAGGCTGACGGTGCTGCCCACGGGAACGAAGATGGGAGAACTGTCTTGCTTCTCAAAGCCGGAAGCCTCGACGCGCACAATGTAGCGGTCGGAATCAGGTACGGAAAATTCGAATAGGCCTTCTGCACTGGTGTGAGTCACGCTCACCGATTTCGCGTCTCGCATGAGAGTGACATCGGCATTCGGTACGGCTGCACCGAGCGGATCAAGTACCCTGCCGCGCAGCGTTCCTGGCGAACTCGCAAATGCGGGAATACGCAACGGAAGAACAAGCAACAACAAAAAGAAACCTCGAACAATAGCGTAACGAACCGGGTGCATGACGTCCTCCTTCGCCCTCGGAAGAGCGGACCAAAGATATGCCGAGGGACCGGTCTCCTGACTCGCGACGCACATCTATTGGCCTGCACCTTCCCACCCGATTGGGCAGTGGCTTATCGCAGACCTTAGCAGTCGCTTACAGTTGCGGGGCAGTGGCGGATTTTCACCGCGCTTCCCGTTCATCCCTTCAGCGGATTGTGGTGCTTGCTTCTCCCCTCCTGCTAAAACTCAATTCCCTTTTGAGCGGAAATGCCTTGCTCAAAAGGATGCTTGATCTGCCGCATCTCGGTTACGAGGTCGGCAATCTCGATGATTTCCGGCTTGGCATCGCGCCCGGTCAGGATCACGTGAAGCATGGGCGGCTTATTCTTAAGAAAATCGACGATATCCGCGACCGGCAAAAAGTCATAGCTGAGCGCGTAGTTGATTTCGTCCAGAATCACAACGTCATAATTTCCCGAAAGTATTTTTTCTTGAGCCGCCCGCCACGCTTCTCGCACCATCGCCTTGTCAACTTCTATATCTTTGCTTTCCCAGGTAAAGCCTTTTCCCATCGGCTGAATCTCAAACGTTTCCAGCTTTGGAGCGCTGCGAAGCTCGCCATATTTCCATTTGCCTTTGAAAAACTGCAGCATGATGACTTTCATGCCGTAGCCACAAGCACGAAGCGCGAGTCCCAGAGCGGCCGTGGTCTTGCCCTTTCCATCGCCGGTATGGACTATGATCAAGCCCTTTTTCTTGGGCTTTGTCGCTCCCGCGCGCGTGATCGCAGTTTTCATCTGTCACTCGCAGACCGAATTGAATGCATCGGCTCAAGGTGCTTGCTCGCAGGTTGCAACTTTGAACGTTTGGCGCGTTCTGCATTTTTTACAAATGCCTCGGCCATCCCGGGATTGGACAGGAAATGCAAGTGAATGTAGCTCGCGAGGACGTTCTTGACCCGCAGTCCATCGGGCTCCTCGCGGCCGGTCATCGAATTCCGCGCTTGGTAGGCATACTCGACCGGACGCACATCGGCGATCCGCGAACAATGAAAGCTGTGTCCCCGAGCTTTTGCCCCTGCCGGCCCAATCAAGCAATCGGAGGTAAACGAAACCTCTGTATAGCCAAAGTTGACGAGCCGGTCGGTCATCTGAACCGTGATGGGCAGCACGCCGGCCATCGGAAACGATGCGTTCTCTTTTGTAACGATCTCTCGAGCCAGATACATCAACCCGCCACATTCTGCATATATCGGCAGGCCGTCTTCGGCAGCTCGTTTTATGGAGGCCAGCATGGGACGATTTCCAGATAGCTGCTCGGCAAAAAGCTCCGGATAACCACCTCCGAAATACAGAGCATCGAGAGCAGGCAAACACGAATATTCTAGAGGACTGAACTCAACGATTTCCGCACCAGCCTCTCGCAAAGCGTCCAGGTTGTCTTCGTAGTAAAAACAGAAAGCTTTATCCCTTGCGACGCCGAGGCGTATCGAACCGGCTGATAGATCCCGAGCACCCTTCGCGCAACCATCCGCCGGCGCGGGAACAGACGCCGCACATGCCAGAAGCTGGTCAAGGTCGATATGGCTTTCCGCCAATTCGCCCAGCAGCGACAGCACTGAATCCGGCAAAAGGTTCTCTCCGGCCGTAACGAGCCCTAGATACCGTTCGGGAATGTGAATTCGCTCGTCATGCGGCAAGTAGCCGAGCGGCACAGCATTTGCGCTCGCCGTCACACCATCGCTTAACATCTGATAGTGAGCCGCTCCTCCAGGATTGTTGAAAATTACACCCGCGACTTTCAGTGCTGGATCAAAAGACTCGTATCCATGCACCAACGCCGCCGCACTGCGCGCCATCGCCGATGCATCGACAACCAGAATCACCGGCAACTGCAGCCATTTCGCGATTTCGGCGGTGCTGCCCGCTTCCGATTTGCCATCCACTCCGTCGAAAAGGCCCATCACGCCCTCGACCGCGCAGACGTCCGCATCCGCAGCATTCCGATAGAAGACTTGGCGGTTCGCCTCGGCCGAAAGCATCCAGCCGTCGAGGTTTCGCGAAGCTCGTCCGCAGACTCTCGCATGATGGCCGCCGTCGATGAAGTCCGGACCGCACTTGAAAGGCTGCACGATGAGCCCGCGCTTTCGCAGCGCGGCCATCAGGGAAAGCGTGACCGTAGTTTTGCCGGCACCGCTCGCTGGCCCGGCGATAACGAAACCCTTCGCTGAGCCCGATTTCGTTCGGATGGCGCGATCACTTGCCATTCTTTTGTCCCCAATGCTCAAAGAAAATCAAGTCCTCGAGCGGAATTCTCGGCAGCCATCCGGCAATCTCCAGTTCCGGGCGCGGTAGAAATTCGCGTACATATCCCAGACACAAATAAGCAACCGGGATGACGTGCTCGGGAATTTGCAGCAGCCGCTTGAGCTCGGGCGGCTCGAAAACGCTCACCCATCCCACACCGATGCCTTCGCCGCGTGCCGCCAGCCACAAATTTTGGACGGCGCAGCAAGTGCTGTAGACATCTGTTTCGCGAATCGTGTTTCGTCCCAAAACGTGTGGCCCGTTGCGCGAAGGATCGCACGTGACGCACAGATTCACCGGCGCTTCCAGAATCCCTTCGAGCTTCAGCTTCGAATAGAGCTCGCCTTTTTTCCCTTCGAATGCCTTCGCGGCCGCTGCATTGGCCCGCTCGAATAATTCTTTGACTTGCGCCTTGATCTCGCAGCTGCGAATCACGATGAACGACCACGGCTGCATGAACCCTACAGAGCCGGCATGATGCGCGGAGTCCAGTAACTTCCGCAGCAGCCGATCGGAAATCACATCGGGCAGAAAATGGCCGCGCACGTCTCGCCGTTTGTAAATCGCCTTATAAAGCCCGCGCTTCTCCGTACGAGAAAACTCGCTCAGCGCGGATTGTTTTCGTCCATTAATCGCCGTCATGGCAGAACGGTCCCCATCAGGTAAATCGCGATCTCCGTGAGCTGAGTCGTCGCGCCAATGCAATCTCCCGTGATTCCGCCGATCCTGCGCCAATAGTAAAAGCCGCTCACCGACGCAACCAGGATTGCCGTCACTGAAGCCCACAGCGCGGCCGGCCTCAGCGCGATCGCCACGATCGTCAGCGCCAGGAGCGTTCCTTCCACGAACGATAAGGTCGTAACTTTGGACGCAATCAATTTGCCCTGTCCGGTTTCATTCTCGCGAGCGGAGGGTAGAAAAAATGCCAACGGCAATGCCGTCCAGCGCCCCAGCACTTGCCCCGCAATGAAGACACCAACGAACCTCCCGGGAGCCAGGTTCGTCAGGAATACGAAGCGAGCCAACAGTCCCAGCGTGATTGCGATGGTTCCAAAACTCCCGATGCGGCTGTCGCGCATAATCGCGAGGACCCGATCTTTTTCCCATCCTCCTCCGAGGCCGTCGGCGGCATCGCCCAAGGCATCCTCGTGGAGTCCGCCTGTTACTACCACGAGATAAACGAGAATCAGGACCACAACAACATCGCGGCTCATGTGTGGCGAGAGTAATAAGTACAATGCCGCGCCACCGGCGCCCACAAGCAGGCCTATTGCCGGAAAAAAACCGGCCGACTTTGCAAGAGCATCCGGCGAATAAGCAATTCCGCGAGGCACGGGCAATCGCGTCATGAATTGCATTGCCACGAGAAAAGAATTCGCCGCGCTTCTCATGCACTGGCCTCACTCACACCGGCTGACGAGAACGTCGCCATTTCGTTCAGTAGTTTCGTGGCGCTTTCGATCAGTACCATGCAAAGCGCGGCGCCCGTTCCTTCGCCAAGCCTCATTTGCAAACCCAGCAGCGGCGCCTGGCCAATAAATTTTAGGAGCACTTCGTGTCCCGGCTCGCTCGAGCGATGCGCCGCAAATAGAAAATCGCGAACCCTCGGCTGAAGGGCGCAGGCGATTGCCGCCGCCGCAGTGGAGATAAAACCGTCGACCACAACGGGAATTCGCCGCGCCGCTCCCCTGAGGATCAAACCTGTCAGTCCCGCAATTTCCAAGCCGCCGACCGTCTGAAGCACTCGCATCGGATCCGACGGATCAGGATGGTTCACAGCAATCGCCCGCTCGATCACTTCGATCTTGTGCCTGATGCCCGCGTCATCCAGCCCTGTGCCCGGCCCGGTTACCTGAGCCACTGGCGAACCTGTCAGCGCTGCCGTGATTGCGCTCGCCGCTGTGGTGTTTCCGATTCCCATTTCGCCGGTGCCAATGAGCGTGCGCCCGGAGTCGGCTGCATCATTGGCCAATTCGATCCCCACTTCCAGCGCTCGGTACATTTCAGCGGCATTCATCGCCGGTCCGCGAGCCATGTTCCTGGTGCCGTGCGCGACTTTCTTCTTCACTAGACCAGGCAATTCGTTGGTATCGCCTTCCACGCCGATATCGACAACCGTTACATCGATGCCCAGGTGGCGGCATAAGACGTTAATGGCCGCCCCGCCAGACAGAAAATTGAGCACCATTTGCCGCGTCACGGCCTTCGGATACGCGCTCACGCCTTCATCGGTAACGCCGTGATCCGCAGCCATCGTGAAGATCACTTTGCTCGAGCAATCCGGCCGCAACTCCTCGCGAATCGCTACGACTCTCGCCGCAATTTCTTCCAGCCGCCCAAGGCTCCCCAACGGCTTCGTCAGGCTATTGAGCCGCTGTATGGCCCGCTCGTGCCACTCCTTTCGCAGCAAAGTCACCGAAGCAATCGCGTTCCGCACGGTCGCTTCCGCCTGTTTCTCCTTGTCTGCTGACAAGGCTTTCATTTGAATATCTCTCGCGAACGTGAATGTCTCTTGCCGGAGCCATTCGTGACCGGCGTCACTTCGTGCGCGGCCGGGCGAACACCGTTTCCATCATCTTGCTCTTGACTGGCCCCCGATTCCTTCACCGTCATCGGCACTCCGGCCACCATCAAAATCACGCGGTCCGCGATTTGAGCTACTTTCTGGTTCATCTGCCCCAAGAAGTTGCGGTAAGCCCGTCCGCTTCGATAGGGCGGAACAACTCCGCTTCCCACTTCGTTGGACACGACGATCACGCTGGCTTCAGCCGTCCGAATCGAGTCGCAAACAGCGTTGATGCACTCGATCCAATCGCTCTTCGACCTCGACTTCCTGCCCGCACTCATGACGTTGTCAACGTAAACCGTGAGGCAATCGACGAGCACCACGTCCGACTCCCGCGAAGCGCGGCGCACTGCCTTCTCGAGATCGAGAGGCGCCTCGATGGTCCTCCACTCAGCCGGCCGCTCGCGACGGTGCCGCGCGATCTTCCTTCGCATTTCCGCGTCAGTGCCGCGCGCCGTGGCGATAAACGCAACGCGCTCGAAATGGGAGGCGAGTTGCTGTGCGTAATAACTCTTCCCGCTTTGTGCTCCGCCCAGCACAAGCGTTACGCTTTTCTTACGTGTTTCCGCCTCGGGTGACACAGGCGCTCCAATTCTGGAGGGAAAACGCGACGGTGCTTTTGGGCCAACTTAACTGCGTTGGAGCAGAGACATCGTCATCGGCTCTCCCTTAGAAGCCGATTCGATCATCGTAGGCGGTTGGCCGGTCTCCTGACTCGCGCATCGACGAGTTCGAGCTGCCTTCCCGGGCATCCCAGTGGCTTAATTCGCTCGAGCTCTCCGCGCTCACAGTGGCGGGGCCGTGCCGGATTTTCACCGGCTTCCCAAATACACCAACCGTTGCTGTTTATAAGTTAGACCCTCGCGCAAGTCAAGGAGTGATTGCCGCCGGGATATTGAGCGCGATTGCTTTTCGCGGGCAGGCGCGGGTATAACTGAACAGAAGTAGAAGCTATGAGCCGCGGCCAAAAGATATAAGCAGGAAAACGAGGGGAGATCGCGATGTCATTTCGAAGCGTATTGCTGATCGGTGTAGTACTGAGTGCGACTGTGGCTTTCGCGCAGAAAGCCACCAAAGCGCACGCGAATTTAGTAGATGGCAAAGGCAACAAGGTGGGGACGGCGACGCTCACCCCCGCCGGCAAGGGCGTGAAGATCAGTGTGACCGTAATGAATTTGCCGCCTGGCGTACATGCGATTCATGTGCATACTGTCGGCATGTGCCAGGGACCGAATTTCGCTTCCGCGGGCGGACACTTCAACCCGACGATGAAGAAGCATGGCAAGGACAATCCCGACGGTGCGCATGCCGGCGACCTGCCCAATTTCACAGTTGCTAAGAATGGCAAAGGCAAAGCGACCATTACCGCGGACATGGTGACTTTGGGAGATGGCCCCAATTCGCTGTTTCATTCCGGCGGAACGGCGCTCGTCATTCACGCCGGTCCTGACGATTACAAGACCGATCCTGCCGGCAATTCGGGAGATCGGATCGCCTGCGGAGTGATCGAAAAATAACGCTGCGACGGCCGGCCACAGATTGAAAAAGGCGGGTCAGGCTGCGGGGCGGTGGCGGAAGGAGTGCTCGATCTCTTCGAGCGTTCGGCCCTTGGTTTCGGGCACGAGGTAATACGCAAATAGCCACGACGCGACCGCGAGCAAGGCGTAGACCCAAAAAGTCATGCTCGGCCCCAGAACCTCGATCAACGTCAAAAAAGTAAACGACACGACAAAATTAGAAGCCCAGTTCACGCCTGCCGCCGTGCCTTCGGCGATGCCGCGGACCCTCAGCGGATAAATCTCCGAAATGATCAGCCAGAAAATGGGGCCGAGGCTGATGGCGAATGAGGCCACGTAGACCATCAGTGTAACCACCGCGAGCCAGGCGAGCGCTCCTCCCGTGGGCATTCGAAACACAAAGCCAAGTACGCCCAGGCTCAAAATCATCCCTCCGATTCCAATCAAAAGAAGCGGGCGGCGGCCGACGCGGTCGATCAACCACATAGCGACGATCGTCATGATGACATTCACCAGCCCGATGCCTGCGGTTGCCAGGATCGCCCCTGATGCCGTGGAGATTCCCGCAGACTGCACAATTAAAGGTGCGTAATAAATGACCGTATTTATTCCGGTGACCTGCTGAAAAATCGCCAGTCCGATGCCGATCAGAAGAGCGGTTCGCAGAGATGGGCTAAGCAAATCGGAGAAACGGCCGCGCTCTTGCGTCTCCGTCAGCGTTTTTTGGATCTCCAACCATTCCGCTTCGATGTCCTCTGTCCCCCGGATTCGCGCCAATATCTGGCGCGCCAGATTAGAGTGTCCGTGCTCGGCTAGCCAGCGCGGGCTTTCGGGCATGCGAATCATGCCCAGCCCGAGGATTGCGCCGGGCACAAATGCAAGCCCGAGCATCCAGCGCCAACTGCCGCTGCTCGAAAAGGTGTAGTCGACTAGATATGCCGCAAGGATTCCAATCGTGATGGCCAACTGAAAGAGCGACACCTGCCAGCCGCGCGTCTGGGGCGGCGAAACTTCCGAAATGTAGATCGGCACTGTACTGGTGGCGAAGCCGATTCCCAGACCCACGATCAGTCGGCCGATCACAAGAATATTGAGCGACGGCGCGCTAGCGCACACAAGTGCGCCGGTAACGAAAATCACTGCCGTCACCACCAGCATGAAGCGGCGGCCGAAGACGTCGGCCAGCCGCCCGCCGCTCAGAGCACCGACTGCGGCGCCTACCAAAACGATACTGACCAGGAGTTCCTGCTGAAAGGTAGAAAGCCCAAATTGCGTGCGAATGAAAATCAGCGCGCCTGAAATAACTCCGGTGTCGTAACCAAACAGGAGTCCGCCGAGAGCGGCAAATGCGGCCGCGGCAAATACAAACCCGGTCTGTTCCGCGTGTACGGCCGGCGGGCTAACTGCCGTCCTTTGGGGTGTGTTCGGGTTCATCGTAGCGCCACATAAAGTGAGATGTGCCGCCTTGCACGGAGGGCTCGGGGCTATGCCAGCCGCCAATGTCCTCGGCCAGACGATCGGCTTCCGAAGGACCCCAGCTTCCGCAGGGATAAGGATACAGCCGCGTGGTATCGGGCCCCAATATGGGATCGACGATGGCCCAGGCCGCTTCGACCGCATCTTGACGGACGAAGAGCAGCGGATCGCCGCGCATTGCGTCGGTGAGCAGGCGCTCGTAGGGCATGAGCTCGTCACCCAGATCCAGTTGCACGGCTGAAAGTTCAACGGGCATCGGGACCATCTCCGGCCCTGGACGCTTGATTTGCGCGCCCAGATTTATGGAGAAATCGGGACCAAGGCGAAACCGGAAGTAGTTGTTCTGGGTCGGGAAGCGTCGCAGAGGAGGCGGTTTGAGTTTGACGAGCACCTCGGTTGCGGTCACAGGCAGGCATTTGCCGGCGCGGATCAGGAACGGAACGCCGTCCCAGCGCCACGAATCGATTTCGAAACGTACAGCGGCAAAAGTCTCCACTTTGGAATCCGGCGAGACGTCGCGAATCTTTCGATAACCTTCAAACTGCCCGCGAACTACGTTTGCAGGCTCAAGGGGAGGAATGGTGCGAAACACGCGCACCTGCTCGTCACGCAGCGATTCGGGATACATGCTGGTGGGCGGCTCCATCGCTAGAAATGCCACCACTTGCAAAAGATGATTCTGCAGAACATCGCGAATGGCGCCGGCTTCTTCGTAGAATTTGCCCCGGCCCGCAACGCCAAAAGATTCCGCCATCGTGATCTGTACGCTTTCCACATAATTCCGGTTCCAGATGGGCTCGAGGAAAGTGTTCGCAAAACGAAAGAAGAGCAGATTTTCGACCTCTTCCTTGCCCAAATAATGGTCAATGCGAAAAACGGACGATTCCGGAAAGACGGCGTGCAGTGTGGCGTCGAGTTCTTGAGCCGAAGCCAGATCGCGGCCGAATGGCTTTTCGAGGATTACGCGGGCATTTTTGGCGCAGCCTGCAGCGCCCAAACCTTCCACAACCGTCGGAAACATGCTGGGCGGAATGGCCAGATAATGCGTGGGAACCTGCGCCTTGCCCAGTAGTTGGCCAAGCTTCGTGAACGTAGCCGGATCGCGATAGTCTCCATCGATGTAGTTCAGCAATTCCATCAGCTTGGCAAAAGCGGCTTTATCCACGCCACCGTGCTTCTCCAGGCTATCGCGTGCCCGCTCCCGAAGCTGCTCGATCGTCCAGCCCGCTTTGGCTACTCCGATGACCGGCACATTCAGATTCCCGCGGCGGATCATCTGCTGCAGCGAGGGAAAAATCTGCTTGTAGGCAAGATCGCCGGTCGCGCCAAAAAAGACCAGAGCGTCTGAGAGCGCAGCGCCTTTGGGTGAACGGCGCTGCTCGGAAACACCAGCCGTCAGGGTCGCACTCATTAGGGACTCTCCTTCGCTTCCCGGCCAGAACTTCTAAAAGATCTTCTAGTTTGATGCCTTAAACTGCAGGTCATTCGCAGCCGGAATCTAGGCTCAGGCCTTCTCAGCCTTCTTTTCGAGATGGCCGCCGAATTCGAAGCGCATCGCCGAAAGCAGTCTATTGGCGAAATCGCTCTCGCCTCGCGATGTGAATCGCTCATAAAGCGCCGCGCTTAAAACGGGCGCCGGAGCGCCTTCTTCGACTGCCGCGAGTATAGTCCAGCGCCCCTCACCGGAATCGGATACGCGGCCCGAGAACTTCGCGAGTTGGGGATCCTTTATCATCGCGCTGGCGGTCAAATCCAAAAGCCAGGAGGCAACCACACTTCCGCGCCGCCACACCTCGGTCACGTCTGCAAGATTGAAATCGTACTGGTAGTGTTCGGGGTCGCGCAGCGGAGCCGTCTCGGCGTCGCTACGGCTCGTGGATTTGCCTACATTGGCATGCTTCAGAATATCGAGGCCCTCAGCGTAGGCTGCCATGAGCCCGTACTCAATCCCGTTATGTACCATTTTCACGAAGTGTCCCGCGCCCGCCGGGCCGCAATGGAGGTAACCCTCTTCGGCGGTGCCGTCGATTTTCTCGCGGCCGGGAGTGCGCTCCGCATCTCCGCGCCCTGGAGCAAGCGCCTTAAAGATCGGATCCAGATGCTGGACGATCTCGCGAGGTCCGCCAATCATCTGGCAGTAACCGCGTTCCAGGCCCCATACGCCGCCGCTGGTGCCCACATCGACGTACTGAATTCCGCGCGGCTGCAGCTGTTTCGAGCGCCGGATATCGTCGATGTAGTAAGAATTTCCACCGTCGATCAGTATGTCGCCGCTCTGCAACTTTGGAACGAGCTGATCGATGGTGCCATCAACGCCTGCGGCCGGTACCATCATCCAGATCGCCCGCGGCGGCGTTAACTTCTGAACGAGATCTTCGAGCGAGGCTGCTCCCTTGCCGCCCTCGTCAGACACTTTCTTTACGTTCTCCGGATGCCGGTCGAATGCGACGCACTGATGTTTGGCCCGTAGCAGGCGGCGAGAAAATCGACGGCACCGCCGAAGA
>Ga0207123_1051_pt1 | contig 22778 bp, 20 predicted proteins | sample Alteio_BWMinHeat_39_FD_153503 | JGI IMG/M metagenome (GOLD analysis project Ga0207123, IMG submission 153503) | Enriched cells from forest soil in Barre Woods Harvard Forest LTER site, Petersham, Massachusetts, United States -... | ecosystem: Environmental > Terrestrial > Soil > Temperate forest >... | reverse complement strand
TTTTTTAACCATCTATTTGTTTGTATAAAAGCGACTAATACGAGCTTAATGTCAAAAAAATTACTATATTATATATATCATTAAAAACTGTAAATGTTATAATAATAATATAGTTTTTATTGTTACAATTGGAGGTTTTATGTCGATCCCTTTATGTTCTCCCGGAGGGAGCCCTATCTCGCCTGACAATCAAGTATTAAGATTAGGATCAGGAGTCCCGGAAAACGAAAAGCCATTAGCAAAATTCGAAAGTGGCTTTTTACAAATTTTAGACCGCGAGACCGGGGAATACAAAGCCCATTCCATTACTACTAAAACTGGTGAAGATGCATACCCTGGAATGAGTCTAGACCGACGAGAAGCTTTTGTCCAAAAGATAATCGATGGGATGAAAGCCAGTTCTGAAAAAGGGGACAAAAAGTTTTTTGATCTTGCCGATAGTGCAAAAATGACCGTCTCAATGGGGGGCCCAAATGTCACCTTCGTAAGAAGCGATCGTGATATGTATTTAGAACTTCCATATGCAGAAACTGCCAAAAAAACTAATTCCGTAGCAATGCCCATATTAAAAAAAGCTGAATGGAAACCAACCAGCGAACTCGACACTACTAGTGCCACACCTAAAAGCCACTCCTTAACCCACTCTCGCTCCGAATCTCAACCAGGAACGCAAGCGAAAAAGGATGGAAAACGCCCTGATTCGCGTCCACCTTTGGGTAGATCCGAAAGGCTAATAGGACATCCTTCTTTGGATCACGCAGGACTTCATAGTGCTTTAAACCCTAGTGAACCTATGGGTGAAGAAGACGACGAAATTGATACTTCCAGAAGTGAAGCAGAAACACCTAGAAATCATCCGCTTCCAAATGAGGCAGAAAGAGCTGATCGTGCAACCCCTGAGCCAGTAGAAAATGAAGGATTTAAACCCCTACCTCTTCCCTCATTCACTGCAATATTTGGCAATTCGAATCAAGTTAATCCAAAACCACCTCAAGAAGATCCGAAAGCAGGAGATAAAGCTATTGACAAGGATGCATAAAAAAACAAATCAAGGAATTAGATAAGACGATAAAGAGTGAAATTAAGGCATGGTCCAATTCAGGGTAACACTTTCGAGTTGAAGAAAGTTCCTTATTGCGACGGTAGTGGCAATTGCAGAAGTCCAATATAGAGCATTGAAAATGCGGCTTGCTTCAGCCCAGGCAGTAGAGAGCTCTGAAGGAGCGGCCGGAGGCCTGGGTAGACGAAAAAAAAGACAGAGCCCTGAAAGAGACAATTGCAGAAGTCCTTACATATTATATCTAAGCGTTAATTACATTAGCAAAACACTCCATAAGCTACGCGGAGCGTTTGGAGTGCGCAGCCCCTGCTGCGCTTTTCTAAAAGAGATAGCAAGTCGAAGTCGTTGATACATTAATTCATGCTTCCAAGAATTCTACTCAATAAGCCTTCCAGGAAAAGCGCAGCAGGGGCTGCGCACTCCAAACGCTTCGCGTAGCTTTGGGGAGTGTCTTTGCTAATGTAATTAACGCTTAGACTTCTGCAATTGTCTCTGAAAGGGAGACTCAAAAGCGCTTTGGGATTCAGCCAGTCATTTTATTCCACGCCACCATCCCACCACGGATATTCACTGGATTATCAAAACCTTCCCTGGCTAGCAAAGAAGCGATCAGCGAAGCGCGCGCTCCGCTGCGGCAAATGACTGCAATAGCAGCTTCTTTCGGCAATCGATCCAAATTTTGAGGGACGCGGGTGAGCTCCATGTGATGAGCTTCCTGGATATGACCGGAATTCCATTCGTTGGGGGTGCGTACATCCAGAATAAAGAACTTACTAAGGTCGGATCTAACCTGCTCAGGAGTCACTGTCGTTAGGGTAGCCGTCAATTCTTGAGTTTGTTCCCATGGCCATTGATTTGCGATACAAACGCCGGCAATGCGATACTTCCCAATCAAACGCAAAGATTGCACTACAGGGGAAACATTCACCGGGGAATCCACCATGAGGATGATTCCTTTCTTTTCCGATAGCACCGCGCCACACCAAAGAGGAAATTGTTCTCCAAAAGGAATATTAATAGCCCCTTTAAGATGCCCCTTGGCAAAAGATTCGCCGCTTCTTATATCGATAATATCGCAAGAAGAATACACTTTTAAAAAGTCCTCTTTGGTCGATATCATAGGTATTTCTTTTTCATTTGCCTGCTGCTTCAGGTCTAATCCATGCACATTAACGTGTTTCATATGCTTAAAATAGGCAGGGGCAGCAGGGGCGGTTTGAAGATCGTTGATAAGCCGCTGACTCCATGCTGATATATCCATCGGTTGGAGCCAGGGATTGCACCTCATTTCATATCCAAGCGTCGAGACGTCCCGCTTCCCGATGGATTTACCACATGGCGATCCAGCTCCATGCCCTGGATAAATCTCAATAAATTCGGGTAAAGTTTGTAACGTCGTGAAAAGACTGCGATATAGTTGCTTGATGAGTAGCTCCTCTTCTTGAGGTCCTAACAAATCGGGCCTGCCTACACTTCCGACGAAGAGGAGGTCACCTGTGAAGACTAGGGAGGGTACTGATGGGTTGCGCCGTTCATCGTAAGCCACCCAAATTAAATGCTCATGCGTGTGCCCGGGAGTATGGTAGGCTTGAAGTCTGACTTTCCCCAGCGAGACCTCATTCCTATCTTGTATGATCCGATCTGCGTAATAGGGAATCCATTCCTTTCCCCCCATTCCGGAGCAATAAATGAGTGGTTTGCCTTGTAAAGCGGCTTTGAGTTCGGGAGCTCCGGAGACAAAATCGGCATGGACGTGCGTTTCGATGATGGCGATGATTTCAATTTTTTCCTGACGGGCGGTGGAAAGATAAGATTCGATCTGAGGAGTGGGGTCGATGATGGCACCCTGCATAGATTCTTCATCAAAAATCATGTAGGAGTTGATGGCTAAGCCTGGAACAAAGAAATGTCTGATTTGCATATGTAAATTTCCTTTTTTAATCACTCCAGAGTGGGTGATACAATTAGTCAAGAATGAACCGCGAAGCGGTGGAAGCATATAGCCACAGGCGTCAGCCTGTGGTAGAATAAAATGAAACAGGAAGCCGTGAAACGGCGGCAGAAAGTGCCATGAATATATTCACTAAACTGTTATATCTCGTCATTTTCAGCATAAAATATCGTCAACCATTGATCCATAGTCCGTTCCAAAATAGCTCTATGAATATCATGCATGATTTCTGTCGCCGTTTCACGGCTTCCTGTTTTATTTCATTCTACCACAGGCTGACGCCTGTGGCTATATGCTATCGCCGCATTCGCGGCTTTTCAGTGAAAAAAAATTGAGAATCTTACAAACTATAGTCCCTCTTCGCAGGTCATGAATAATAGTTTTTTTGCATCTTTGACTTGAATTTCTTATTACCAAAGGACACTGATTCTATTCTACCAATATCATATTAACACGGGTTGCTTTTTTTGATATTTTCCTGTATCATCTAATCTATGGAAATAAATGATACCACTTTACTTAGCAGTTTGCAAAATCCTCGCATAAAACAACTTGTGAAACTACGCGATCGCTCCCATCGCGATGAAACCGCACAATTTTTAATCGAAGGCTATCGGGAAGTCCTGCGCGCTGTCGATTCCGGCCACCCCATTGATTCTCTCTTCATTTGTCCTGAATTATTTCTGGGGAGCAACGAGCCGGCCTTAATTTCCCGCATAAAAAACCATGGCGCTAAAATCTGTCCTTGCACAGAAGCCGTTTTTCGCAAAATTTCCTATCGCGATCGCCCCGATGGTTTAATCGCTCTTGCCCCGCAAAAACCCCTCCTGTTGGCAGATCTTGAAAAACAACTCGCCAATGAACGCACTCCATTTTTGGTCGTGGCCGAAGCCATCGAAAAACCGGGCAATCTAGGCACCATCCTCCGCTCTTCCGATGCTGTGGGTGTGCATGGACTGATCGTCTGCGACCGCTGCACCGACATCTATAATCCTAATGTGGTAAGGGCAAGCGTTGGCACCTTATTCACTGTACCGGTGGTTGAAGCTGATGGTCAAAAAACGCTTGCCTGGTTGAAATCAAACAACATTTCAATCGTCGCTGCCACCCCTTCGGCCAAGCTCGAATTCACTGAAGTCGACCTGTCGGGTCCGGTTGCCATCGCCGTAGGCACAGAACAACTGGGCTTGTCGGAACGCTGGATGACGCAAGCCGATATCCAAGTGCGCATTCCCATGTGCGGAGTGGCCGATTCGCTGAATGTTGCGATGGCAACGACATTACTTTTATATGAAACACTAAGGCAGCGCAGAAATCGCTCTTTCAAACCATGACGACATTACCATTAGACATCCTCTATGAGGATAATCACCTGATAGCGGTCAATAAACCCGCCGGACTCCTCACCCAACCCACAGATCAAAATGATACGAGTTTGGAAGGGATTCTCAAAGAGTGGATTAAGGAAAAGTATAATAAGCCAGGTAAAGTCTTTTTAGGAACCATCCATCGTTTAGATAGGCCTGTTAGCGGAATTGTTTTATTTGCCAAAACAAGCAAGGCCCTTTCAAGATTAAACGCCTCTATGCGCTCGCGTGAAATGCATAAAACCTACCATGCATTAGTTGAAGGCAAGCCACCGAAGGAAAAGGACACCCTCGAACATCATCTTCGCCACGACGACTATCGTGCTGAAGTCTGCCGTTCGGACCACCCCGATGCCAAGCATGCCAAACTGCATTATAAGATCCTCAAATACAACGAACAAACGACCTTACTTGAAGTTGTGTTGGAAACAGGGCGCTATCATCAGATTCGTGTGCAATGTGCTGCGATGGGTTGCCCGATTGTTGGAGATGCAAAATATGGAAGCCGGAAGAGCCTTCCGGGAGGCATCATTGCGTTGCATCATGCCCGTTTGGAATTCATCCATCCTGTCACGCATGTGAAGATGTGCCTTGAGGCGCCCAGTTCGTTGTAGTAAAACCTATCTAAGTGACTGTTCAAGCAGTGTTTTGGCATCGGTTTTATCATCCCGATATTTCACTATGATTGGAGCATGCAGTGACAAACCATTTTCTTCAGCGAACTGCCCTTTCAGCTTTCTAGCACCAGCTACCACAACGGCTCCAGCAGGAATTTGCAACGGCACATCGTTGGAGGCTGCAATGACGCATTCATTGACTAGATCATACACTCGAGTTGATCGCGTTAAAATAACGCCGGCTCCAATGACAGCCCGGTATCCAAGATAGGTTCCTTCATAGACACCTGAATTTCCGCCGATAAACACGTCATCTTCTATCACAACCGGAAGTTCACCGACAGGCTCCAGCACCCCCCCAATTTGCACTCCGGCAGAAACATGCACTCTCTTTCCCACTTGGGCGCAACTTCCAATCAAGGCATGGGAATCTATCATACTGCCTTCATCTACAAAAGCTCCTACATTGACATATGATGGCGGCATGATAGTCACTAAAGGTGCTATATAGGCACCGCGTCGTACAGAAACGCCGCCAGGTACCAAACGTATTTTTTGGGAAGGATCAAAACGTCGAATGGGAAATGTATCCTTGTCTACAAAGGACAACGCTTGATCCCCCGCGGCGACTAACTGTCCCAACCGAAATCCCAACAAAATAATTTGCTTTATGCCTGTATCAACTTTCCATTGGTCATTGTCATCTTTTCTAGCCACACGCACCTGTGCTGATTCGAGCAAAGTTAAAAAGTCAGAAAAATTACCTTTGATTTGTTCATACATGGGATCGTTAAGCAATTCTTGCGCGGAAAGTTTGACATATGACAAAAGGTTATCAATCACTGTTGTGGTTTGCATCATAACTTCATTCCTAATTTTACGTATAATTCCACGGCCTTATTCAAATCTTCAATTTGAATTTGTTCGTGAACTGTATGGGCATCCAAAATGGAACCTGGACCAAGCAAAAGAGGCTCTCCAATGGATCTTAAATATGGGATGTCTGAACCAAACGAGACGACATTCGTATCGAGTCCATCAACAACTTTTAAATACTGAGGATCAGAACTCGACAAGATATTAACAACGGTTTTAGGATGAATATTGCCTTTAAGCAATTCTATGATTTTTTCTGCTTTCACCGTAGCACGTATACTGCCGATAGCCGATGCCTCCTCAGCAATAACATTATGCGCGTTTCCGCCTTGGATGACACCGATATTACAGGTTGTTTTACCCAAATCATCACTTGACGGCCAATCAAACTGTAACAGGTTATTTAAATCTGTAATCAATTGATGCACAGCTGAATGCCCTACCTCTGGATATGCACTATGTCCGGCCACACCTTTGGCTTTTAACTCGAACACCACTATCCCTTTCATCGCCCGCACTAACTTAAGTTGAGTAGGCTCACCATTTACAACATACTTGACCCTTATGCCCAGCTGCGCTGCAGCCTTTGCGCCTGCACTATTGGTTTCCTCTCCTACTACAAATAATAAACCGACTGAAATGTTCTGCTGCCTCAGTTGTTCGGCCGCCATAATCATACAGGCTGCAATCCCTTTGGCATCGCATACGCCGCGTCCAATGAGCGATTGTCCATCCTCTGAAATCTTTGGTGAAATATAATTAGGAACTGTGTCGAGATGGGTTGTGAAAAGAATAGCTGGAGCTGTATCCGAAGCAAATGCCCATAAATTGTCTCGTCCCTTTTCCGGACCGACGGGCTGTCTTTTAGTTTTCCAATTTGATTTTGTTAGCAGCGATTCTAAAAAATCAACAGAACCTTTTTCATTTCCAGTCGTTGCATCAATTTTGCATAAATCTAAAACCAGCTGAATAAGTGCATTTGTTTGAGCGTCCTGCTGGACTACTTGAGTGAGATTTTTTAAATAGTCTTGTTTCTTCATATATGAATATTCCAATTAAATCTTGATTAGTTTTCTCTGCGGAAAGTGAACAAGGCCAAATTTTCTCTCGGCATCTATTAGGCAAAATGATGTTCAATGTATTTAATTGTTTGAATAAGAACAAATGGATTGCTAGGCAACGACAAAAAACCAAAATGTTCATAGAATTGCTTAGCCTTGGTGTCTTTAGCATCTATGATAATTATGCTTCCCCCTATTTGCTTAGATTGGTCTAAATATTTTTTAAGCGCATGCACAAACAATATTTTCCCATACCCCTGATTTTGAAATCGTTTGTCAATGGCCAATCGACAAAGACGCAAAGCCGGGATTGGATTGGGTTTAGGCCCTGTTAAAAACTTTTCCGGTAGTGCTTCTCTTTGCACGGATGCTGGACATAATGTGTAATAACCGATGATTATTTTCTTGAGATCCTCTTCTTTAAAGCAAAGAATGGTGACACCAAAGTGACGCCGCTGAAACAAAAGGGATAAATCCTTTAAAAAAGAATTAAGCGCTTGATTATCGCAATCAAATTCATCAACATCGGCAAACTCACTTTGTTTTGTAAAATGCAATTTCAAATTACGACCCGCTCATTTTATTAAAATTTTTGATCGCTTTTTTTAAGTTAGTATTTTGTTCAATAGGAGCCTCCATAATAGTCATGAATTGCTCCCAATCCTGTTCACTTAAAATAAGCCTATTTGATTGATTCATTTCCGCAATGTCATTTTCTGCTATCGCCAATAAACGCTGTCTTGCATAAGTATTTGGTTTAAGTCCTTTAAACTTAGCTGCAGTTTCTATAAGTCGTTTGTCATGCAAAGACATACGGAAATTCATATGTGAATCCATAGAATGAGAATGTGATGCCATAATACCCTCTTTTCTTATAGATTAACCCAAATGTGTTACATTGTCAATACAATTAGGTAATTTTTTAATTGATTTCCATATTTCCTCTCCTCTACATTAAGGCATAGTTTAACCTCTAAACGGACACATCCATGGCTATATTAATTTTATTTGCGTTTTTTGCAGGGATAGCAACAATCTTATCACCATGCATCCTTCCCATTCTACCCGCCATCTTATCTGCATCCACACTTAAAGGCAAATGGCGACCCCTTGGCATTGTGGTCGGATTGGTCGTCAGCTTTACTTTTTTTACACTCTCCCTTACTGCAATAGTCCATGCCACTGGCTTGTCAGCTAATGTTTTGCGATACGCAGCCATTATAATGATTGCTGCTTTTGGCATCATTATGCTATTTCCGCGCCTCTCTATCTGGTTTGCACAAACCAGTGCGCCGGTTGCCGGCCTTGGACAAAAGCTTCCACAAACCTCCTCAGGAACAGGTTTTATCAAAGGCGTTATTTTTGGTGCGGCTTTGGGATTAGTTTGGACCCCTTGCGCTGGTCCTATTTTAGCAGCAATAACCACCCTGGTTGCAACCCAAGCAGTAAGCTTCTATGCCGTCATCATCACATTAGCTTATAGCATTGGAGCAGCCATCCCTATGTTCTTCATTGCTTATGGCGGCAATAAGGTGATTACAGCTTCCAAATTTCTCAGTCAGCACTCTGAAGGAATAAGACAAATATTTGGCGGCTTAATGATTCTTACAGCTATAGCTATTGCCATGCATTGGGATATGGCCATCCAGCAGCGATTGATCCGGTTTTTCCCTCAAATTCTTATCGAAGATTCCCCTATAGTCAAAAATGAATTAGATCTTCTCTACGAAAAAAATGGGGACTCTAATTCAGAACAATCAGCCCCCGAAATCACCGGCATCGTCAACTGGATAAACTCCCCCCCACTTTCTTTGATGCAGTTAAAAGGTAAAGTAGTGCTGATTGATTTTTGGACCTATTCTTGCATTAATTGCTTAAGAACCCTTCCTTATTTAGAACAATGGTATGCCGATTATAAAGATAAGGGATTAGTCATCATTGGCGTACATACTCCCGAATTCGAATTTGAAAAAGATCCCAAAAATGTCGCTGAAGCTGCCTATCGTCTAGGGGTAATATATCCCATTGCTCAAGATAACGACTATAAAACATGGCAAGCCTATCATAACCACTACTGGCCAGCTCATTATCTTATTGACCAGCAAGGACACCTAGTTAAAGCTCACTTTGGAGAGGGAGGATATCAAGAAACTGAAAACGAGATCCGACAACTTTTGGGATTATCCCCTTTAAAAATGAGCGAAAAGACAACTACGCAATTACCCCTCTCTCCTGAAACTTATCTTGGTACCTTGAGAGGAAAAAGCTATACAACAGAACAACAAATCTCTCCTAATCAAGTTGTCACTTATGATTACAAAAAAGCGCTTGAACTGAATCAGGCAGGACTAAAAGGAGCATGGAAGGTTGAAGAAGAACGCATTACGGCAGCCGGTGATGACAGTTACTTGAACTATGATTTTTTAGCTAAAAATGTTTATTTAGTTTTATCAGGATCCAGTAAAACACCTTTGCAAGTATTTCTTGATGGGAAGTTGGTCAATTCGATCAATATGGATGGGGACCGCAAATACGATATAGTTTCCACCGATTATGGTCCGCATCAGCTGTCGATTAAGATCCCGGCAGGGGTAAGCGCCTACGCCTTTACTTTCGGTGCAGAATAAAAATTTAACATATACCAGTCGTGGTTCAAAAACAGGCTGACTCAGGTAACACGTCCCTTGCCACGGTAGAGACAATTGCAGAAGTCCGACATAGAGCATTGAAAATGCGGCTTGCTCCAGCCCAGGCAGCAGTGAGCTCTGAAAGAGCGACCGGAGGCCTGGGTAGACTATAAAATAAGACTGAGCCCTGAAAGGGAGACTCTCTTGTTTGATCCCAAAGAACTTATTTGAGATCAAACAAAAGAGCCTCCCTTTCAGGGCTCAGTTTTATTTTATAGTCTACCCAGGCCTCCTGTCGCTCTTTCAGAGCTCACTGCTGCCTGGGCTGGAGCAAGCCGCATTTTCAATGCTTTATGTCGGACTTCTGAAATTGTCTCTACCGTGGCAAAAAGGAACTTTCTTCAACTCAAAAGTGTTACCCTGAACTGAACCATGCCGAAAAACTCTGATTTTTTTATACCCTCGATTTTATACCGGTCGTGGTTCAAAATTTGGCATTTCTAGCTGCGCGAAAATCCCCGCGGATCAAAGATCGCAAATGGGTCAATATTAGTAATATGAACCCATTTGCGATCTTTGATCCCCGGAGTTTTGGCGCGCTAGAAATGCCAACTTTTGAATCACGACCGGTATATTTTAGTTATTTTTCATCACCCCCTTGATTGATAAATACAGCATTGTTACCATGTCCGCATAAATCAAAAACGGAAGTAATAGATGCCTCCTACAACATATCTAGAAACAGATTCAACCTCCACATGGGTGTCTAAACCTCAATCTACTATTTTAGAGCTTCCAAAGCGCCCCAGACGTAATCGTAAGACCCCAGCCATTCGCGCCTTATTGCAGGAAACAAGATTGCACCCCAGCAATTTTGTAGCCCCTCTTTTTGTAATCGAAGGTAAAGGGATAAAACAACCTATCAATAGCATGCCCGGCATCAACCGCCTATCTATTGACATGCTCCTCAAAGAAGCTGAAACCCTCCTAAAGCTTGGCATCAAAGCAGTCGATCTCTTTCCCGTCGTTCCTGCTGAACTAAAAGATTCTACAGGATCTGTTGCCTTACAAGAAAACAACATATTTGTCCGCGCAATCAATGCACTAAAAACAGAATTCCCCGAACTTTGCGTGATGGCCGATATAGCCTTAGACCCATTTACAGATCATGGTCATGATGGAGTCATCGACAACAACGGCCACGTCATTAATGACGCTACCCTCGAAATTTTAGCTAAAATGTCGGTTCTTGTAGCCTATGCCGGCGCCGATGTTGTAGCCCCAAGCGATATGATGGATGGCCGCGTTGCCTACATCCGCGCCGCCCTGGACCACGCAGGCTTCATCGATGTAAGCATTTTAGCCTATGCAGCCAAGTATGCTTCCGCATTTTACGGACCCTTCCGCGACGCTTTGAGCTCGACCCCAAAAATAGGTGACAAAAAAGGCTATCAACTTAATCCAGCAAACACCCGTGAGGCCCTCATAGAATGCGTTCTCGATGAATGCGAATGCGCCGATATGCTGATGATAAAACCTGCCTTGGCATATCTCGATATCATTGCCAAAGTTAAAGAAATCACCCACCTTCCCATTGCTGCTTATCATGTAAGCGGGGAATATGCCATGGTCAAGGCCGCTGCCCAAAACGGTTGGATCGATGGTGAGCGCGTAATGGAAGAATGTCTAATGTCAATTAAACGCGCCGGCGCTGATTTTATTTTAACTTATGCCGCCCGAGAAATTGCTGAAAAATTAAAAAAAAATTGGTAAAATTGATGTCTGGCTTGTGATTTGTAATTTGAGAACCTAAAAGTCTTAATCCCTCAAGACTTCTCAAATCGCAAATTGCATGCCTGACTCCAAATCTTATAGGAGTAATGATCTAGCTCATGACTACAATGTTCATCGTCGGCACAGGACTGTATTTTCTTCTGATGATAGGTATCGGTATCTTTGCCGGTCGCCGTGTGAACACGATGGAAGATTATCTTATTGCCGGACGTCGCCTCCCATTTTATCTTGCTGTACCAACAATTGTTGCCACATGGTTTGGAGCTGGGTCATGCATGGGGGGATCAGGATCTGTCTATTCCGATGGTTTCTACGGTATTCTCGCCGATCCGTTCGGTTGTATTTTAGGCATTATCATCGCCGGTTTATTTTTCGCCACCCCTTTCCGTCGTCTAAAGATCCTTACGATAGCAGATTTATTAAGAAACGCTTATGGCTCCAAATTCGAACGCATCGCAACCCTTTTCATGATTCCATTTTACATTGCAACATTAGCCTCGCAAATGCTTGCAATGGGATATGTTTTTCACATCGTATCAGGAATCAATCCTGAAGTCGGCATTTTACTAGGTTCATTGATAGTTGTTATCTATACCGTCTCTGGTGGAATGTGGGCGGTTACCATCACAGACTTCATTCAACTAGGCTTGCTTATGATTGGATTAGTTCTGCTTATCCCGGTCTGTCTGGAAAATGTTCAGGATCATGCCGCTTTATTTAGTGCTTTTTGCGATGAATTTTTAACTCTTCTGCCTACACAGCAAAGCAGTCCCGACTGGTTTTCTTATAGCGGAAGAATATTAATGACCGCCCTAGGCGCCATTATGGGTCAGGATTTGATTCAGAGATCTTTATCAAGTCGTTCAGCCTCAGTAGCACGCTATAGTGCTATTGCCGGAGGAATTTTGTACATGATTCTCGCAATTATTCCTTTATTCATCGGATTGGTAGGTCGAGAAATTTTCCCTTCTTTAGAACATCCAGAACAACTAATTCCTTTGCTGGCTCACAAATTCCTGTCTCCGCTGGCTTTTACATTATTTGCATGTGGTTTGTTTTCAGCCATCATGAGTGCAGCAGATAGCTATTTATTGGCAGGCACGTCGCTAGTCACTAACAATATCATCCTGAGGATTCGTCAAACAACTTGTGAAAAAGAAAAAATTAGATGGCTACGAGGCACCAATATAGGAATTTCTCTTGTTGCCTTTGCATTCGCCTTGAGCGGTCAAAAGATTTTCGACATGATGGTTCATTCCGGCGCGACGCTTTTTGTAGCGATTTTTGTTCCGGCCTCAGCTGCTTTATTTTGGAAAGGGGCTAATCGCGCTGCAGCATGGGGATCACTGCTTGGCGGCGTCATGTTTTGGATTGGGTATCTTGGTTATCATTACAAAGATCTTTCTTCAGAAACCTACGAAGATGTTTTATTTTCAGCGGCTACCTTCGGAGCAATGTGCTCATTAATAGCCTATGCCGCTATTTCATTAATCCGTGCCATACCGGTCAGTAACTTAATCTGGTTTCCCATAGAGGAGCCGGGTGTCGGAATTCCACAAAGCGAAAGCTAAATCAAATACAGAGACGCAATACATCGAAGAACTTCAAGACTCAATTTGATACGTATCCTATTTATTCAACGCAGAGACGCAAAGAGTGTCTTTACCCAAATAATGTAAATTTTCATTCGGCAGATTCAGATTGCTTGATTTATCTTTTTATCTTTTTTGCCCATTTTTCTCTCATTTTGTAGCCCACACTGTAGCGGAGCGTAGGTGTGGGTAATTATATAAGTGATGGCTAACCAGGGACTGGTTCTTCTTTTTTTCATTTCTAGATCAATAGAATTAACCTAGAATTACTAAAATAAAAGAGATCAAAAAAGATAAAATGATGAACCGGATCCCTGGTTAATTTTCATTTTATTTATTTCCACACCTCGCTTCGCAGCAGTGTGGGCTACAAAATGAGAGAAAAATGGGCAAAAGAGATAAGGAAAAGTCTAATAATTTAACCAAGTCCAATTATATTTTACTTAATGGAAAAAGACTCTCTTTGCGTCTCTGCAACTTTGCGCCTTTGCGTTGAATAAAAAAATAGGACACGTTTCCGAACGAGAATTTAAGCTCAATTACTAATCTTGCCGCTGGTCGTTGATTAGATAATATAGATCCATTCCATTCATGGCTTGCACGCCAACGTCACGCAACCAGGCAGACATATTATAATTCCAATAAGTGCGCTCACTATATGTGTAGAAAATGTCGAACGGCATAGTAAATCCAACCCCTTTGTCATAATAAGTATCGCCGTTAATTCTATCGTGACCATTTGTCACCGTATACCAAAGTGACAACCTTAATCCACTAGGAAAATAGCGCGAAATCTCATTGCGCACACCCCAATCGTTCGCTAAAAATTTACCCACACTAACCCTAAAGTCCATGTTGGCAATTTCCAAGTCATAATATATGTTTAAAAAGAACTGGGAGCCTATAAAATTGTGCCTGTGTGTCACCTTAAAATCGCGCATCTGACGAATCCTATCGGTGAAACCTAACCCCTTATAGGTTCTTTTCTTCAAGACAGCCCCCGAAACCCCAATCGCCCATGCAGAATCAACCGGATAGCATAAGACCTCACTGGCAACACCACCGTATTCTTCCTCGAAATACCCCGCTGCCACACGGGCATACCACCCTTTGCCTAGGTTCCAATTTTTTTGCAGGTAAGCCTCGTCAAGGGCAAATCCTTTTTGATTATAGTAGCGAACAATATCCGACCTGACATTTATCAACTGGGAAGGGTTTAAGCGATCAAATCCGGGTGTATTGCCAATATTTGTAATGGCGTTGTATCCAATTAAAACGCTGTAATAAATATCATCCCACAGGAAACCATTAAAATAAAAATTCAAACCCAACGAGTATTTGAACTTTCCTGAAGCACTGCCAAACAGTGTATGCGTTCTCGGAACTATCTCAAAATTACATAAGCACCGTTTACATTCCAATATATGTGAAGATGTATAAGGATTTGGATAAGTGACTTCTGTCATGGGTGTTAAGACATTAAGTTCATGAGGCCCTATCTCCATAGCCCCGTATAAACGTACAAACTGCATCCGATAATGATACTCTTGAATAGGAAATCCCTCCGAATTGATCACAACAATGACCTCTTCGACGTCTGCCGGGATAATCGATGATAGCAGGTGATTTAAACGACAGCGGACTTCACTCTCTAAACGATACGTTTCATTCAACACATTTAAACGCAGCCCTTTTTCAGACCATTCATTGTAATAAAGATGGATATCTAAAAGTGCCAAGCCTTGGTCTTGAAACGCAAATAACAACTCAGGCACTAACGTCTCCTCAGGCCTCCTATAACCCAACGGCTCCAAATTCAGAGGAGATTTATATGGCAACGAATCCTCGATTTTAGGCAAAAAACCTTTTGTATATCCGAAATTATAGTAAGTGGATACCGAACACGCCACGGCATCTCCACGGATATAACTCAAAGAAAAATCAAAAGAATCCCAAAGGCGGTATTTCAACCCAAAATTTATCGGTGATCGCTTAACCCTACCTCCAGGATGAGGTTCAAAATCTTTATTGCGATAAGGTGTGGCATCATACTCGGCAGAAATACTTAGCTGCTGCAGCCAGGTCCAGGAACTTCTTCTGAATGGCATCCAGTTGAAGCCGCCAAAAAATCCATGGATCCTTCCGTCGCCTACGCCTAAACTCACTTCTAGATTTTTTTCCAGGAACACTTTCGTCAACACCAAATATTTAGCATAAAAATCCCGTGTTCCGACGAAATCTTCAAAGCCAATGGCGACTCCTGGAAGTTCATATTGGCTATCTTCAGGACTCAACAAAGAAAATTTGAAATTAGCCCCCTTATCTGAGCGATCCCCAAAGCCAAATGGGGAAAGAATAGGATCCTTGACTCCACGATGAATGCGATAATTCCCTGTCAATTCGAAACAATCAAACATCTGTACGCGAAGATTGTAATTGCGATAGGGAGGAATATGAGAATAACCGAAACCGATTTCACCTTCTCTACCCATACGCGCCGAAGGCATAGCGAAGTAGCCCCCCTGCAACAAATTGTTATAAGTTACCGGTAAACGGTCATTTATGCGTTCGTTCCAATAATCGACAATCAAGAGATCCTTCATGAGGTTTTCTTGATCGGAGAGAGCGTCCCCAAAGAGGTTATAAGGAAAAACCAATACTAAAAGTAAAAAACAACAAATTTTTTGGATCATAAAGAGTGTGGTAGTAGAATGAAGCAATTAGTACACCAGGACAACAAAGAATACTGATTGACAGGGTAAAAATGCAAGGAGTTATACAGGTTTCCCGCAGAGCGCAGAGAAACAGAGTTTTGCAGAGAGTGTCTTTTAGCTAAAGCTGGTTTCCCGCAAAGGGGCAAAGTTACGCAAAGAAGAAAGACCAAAAGCTAAAAGATGATATCCTTCCGAGCCTAATACTTTATTTTGTTTTTGCCTTCTTTGCGTAACTTTGCCTCTTTGCGCCTTTGCGAGGCTGTGAAGAAATCGGCAATGCATCGGCTTTTGTGTCTTTTTTGCCATATCGCAAAATTTGCAAATCATTAATCGATCAAGGGTTAAATGATTTGCAAATTTTACGATATGACAAAAAATCCATCAAAATCCGAGCGATTGCCAATTTCTTCACAGCCTTTGCGGGAAACCAGTTTTGACTAAAAGTCATCTGGAAGTAGTTGATTTTTTATCCCACTTTAGCTATAATGGGCTTATGTAGTAAGGAGTCCATTTATGAGAAAACATCAAGATAAAGTCCAGATTGATTCAAAACATCGAATTTGTCTAGGATCTTTTTTATCAAAAATTGAACGTGAAAATTTAAGTTCTTTCCACGTATCTCGACAAAATGATGGTAAAATTGTTTTAGACCCACTGGTTGAAATTCCAGCTCGCGAGCACTGGATTTACCAAAACCCTAAAGCCCTCGCTTCCCTGAAAAGAGGACTAGAAGATATTGAAGCAGGACGGCTCAATAAACTTGACCTTAATTTTTCAGAGTTTTTAGAAGATGAAGAAATTTGAACTCGAATTTTCTGACGAAGCTAAAGATCAGATTTTATTACTAAAAAAGCAAAAAAACTTTCTTGCTAAATATAAGGTGGTTTCTAAAACACTCGGACTTATGCAGCATAACCTGCGGCATCCTTCTCTCAATACTCATAAATTCGATGAAATTACATCTCCAATTGGTGGAGACGTTTTTGAATCCTATGCTGAAAATAAAACACCTGGTGCGTATCGAGTTTTTTGGTGTTATGGACCAAAGCGAGGCCAACTTTATATCATTGCTATTACACCTCATCCTTAAAAATGAATAGCGACTTGCGTTTTTAATCTACTCTAGCAATAATTACCGCTTATCCACATAGCATTAAGGTTAACCATGGTCGACAACATTCCGCCTAAAGATGATAAAAGTTTGATTCCTCTTTCTGATATTTTAAGCATTCTTAAAAGAAACAAAAAAAAGATTATTTTCGCAGCTTTTTGTTTTTCTCTGCTTCTTTTGTCTTACGGATTGACAAGACCCATTCAATACCAAGCAGAAGCCACCTTTAAAGAAAAAGGAAGATCACAGGTAGGCATAAATCAATCAGTTATCAGTCAGTTATTGACGGGGAGCGATGGCAATCAAAGTGATGGATTGCAAATGATGAAATCCCGCAAATTAATGTACAGTCTCATCAAGGCCCAAAAGCTGCAAGGAAATGTTTCAAGAAAAGGCTCTAGCTATTATGTTAATCTCTATAATGAGATTAAAGATAATATCTCTGTTGAATACGCCTTGCACATGAAATCCCAGGAACCAATCCTTAAAGATCCTGAATATGATCTAAAAATAACTGAGCTTGAATATAATGGCGAAGTACCTCTCAATATAAATCTCCTTATCGGACCCAATAATCAACTTATTTTTAACGATAGCCAAAAAAAGAAAATCGGACAAGGCGTTTTAGGTCAACCTTTCATCACAAAAGACTTTATCATCACCTTAGCCCCTGTCACAGAACAATCCCTTCAAAATAGAGAATATAATATATCCCTGCTTCCAATGGGGACTGTGGCAAGACAACTTGTTAACCAGTTTCAAATCGAACCAGACCGCAGTGATAAATCTCTTCTAAAAATTTCCTATAGAAATCCGGATCGTCACAGAGTTGCTGAGACGATCACCCATCTTATGGATGTTTATGAAGACCACCTAAAGGCCGAACATGAACGCATCTGTTGTGTGCAAATTGACTATCTAACCCAACGACAGCAGGAAATGGGGGCTCAGTTAACCACTGCCATGAAAAAGCATGCAGAAGAACTTTCAACCGATCTTACATCGACAGGATTTGCTGATTCTGAAAAGGCTATTGAATTTTTAGCAAGTTATCAAAAAGAGCTTAAGGGAAAATTGCTTAATATTCACCTTGATATGCAAAGACTACTGCGTATAAAACAGTCCAGCGACACCAACTATGAAAAATTAGTATCTGCAAATACCCCTCACTATATCCACAGGTTAATTGAAGAAATCGGTTACCTAAAAAACGAATCCGATGCTATTAACCAGGCTCTAAGGAATGCTGAAACCGATGCCCTAACATTTCAAAATACTTTTTCGGCACAGATGGAAGAACTTGATAAGGTAAAAGCATCTAACAAAGATTTGCAAGCTATGCTGACCAGGCTGAATAAGAACATGCTACCGGAACCATATCCCCTTCTAATGAATAATCCTAAATACATAGTGAATGTTTGGTATGCACAGGCAGAACAATGTTATAATGCCCAGATTAAAGGAAACGCCGACACTAAAGCCGAATGGCAAAAGTGCAGAGAATCTTTCAAATCCTATCTTTCCAATTTAAGCCACTATCTTTATGTTTACCATCGCAATATCGAAGAACGCTTGGCCCATCAACAACTACCCCAACCTGATTTTCAGGGCATTAATCTAGCAACAGCCAAAGATCTTTATAAAAGCTATAGCAATGAACTCAGTGATACTGAATCCAACATCATCCAACAACGCTTTTTCATCGAACAAATCAATGATCCAAACTTCGAGATTTCTTCTTTAAGCACTGTTTTAAAAGATTCTGTGAGTTCTGAACTAATCAATAAGACCAGCACAATTGTCCTGGCACTCAAAGATCTTGATAATCGCAGTACGAAAGAGCAGGAGCGGATGAAGGCTGATCTAGCCATTCAAAAGGGATTCATTAAAACGCACTTGGAACAATCTGCCCAGCTCATGGAATTGCGTATTGGTTTCTTAAAAGGCAAAATGAACAATCTCCAAAATATAACCCTCTCCCTACTGCAGGAAAAAACATCTCTTTTGGAAAATCAAATTAAAAATTACGTTGAAAATGCCCTCGAAAATCTACATGAAGAACAAAAACTTCTTGAGCAAAATATCGTGGAATTGCGTTTGGAAATGGCTACATTCCCTCAAAAATGGGCTGCTGAACAACTTATCGAACAGCAAATGGAAATCAACCAAACGATGGTTGAGGAAATTACCAAACTCGTTGAATCGAAAAATATCGCAAATAATTTAGAGAAAATCCAGTCCGCCCCCTTGGATTTACCTCTTGTCCCCATCCACCCAAATTCTCAACGACTACTCGTATTGGCCTTTATTGGTGCTATTTTCGGGGCATTTGTAAGTTCGACATGGGTTCTGATTCAAACATTTTCCAAAGGTTTGCATACATCAAAGGAAAATTTGATTCTCTCCGGATACCATGTCGCCGGTACGTTATCACGCAGGGATTCATTAGTTACTTTAAATGCACTTTCAAATAAAGCGCTGGATACTGTGCGCCGTCTATTGGCTTTGTTTACGCCGACAAAAAGTCAGGATTTCATTTCATCAAATTCCGCATTGACTAAAACAATCCTCCTTCTTCAAAACAACGGGCCTAATTATACCACGATTATGGCCGAGCTTCTTTCAAAAAAGGGTTTAAAGGTATTGACGATCGACCTTTGCTTTGAAGAAAACTCCGATCCAAAAATCTTAGGTCTTCTACAGTTTCTTAATAAGCAAACTCAAGAGCCTGCGATAATCCATGAAAAATCGTTCGATAAAATCATTTCAGGCGGTATTTGTCGTCATGCTGCCGAAAGCATGAGCTCCAAAATGTTCCAGGAAATGCTGGATAAATTTGCCAATGAATACGATTATCTCCTGCTTACATGCAGAATGCCGTTGAATAGCGCAGAGGCTGAAAGCTTTCTTGAAATCTACACAAATATTGTAGTCACAGTTTCCAACGAAAGCAAAGACCAGTTGAAGCCTTATCTTAATTTTGCAAATAAAGATGGCCACAAAACCTCTTTCATCATTGCAGAATAATATCCCCCAAAGAGACAAAAAAAATATTGACCGGTTCCTGGCATAGACACATCAAGCGAAGGAAACGTAAGTCTCTTGTGTTAAGCCGCGAATGCGGCGGAAGCATATAGCCACAGGCGTCAGCCTGTGGTAGATTGAAAAGAAAATAGCAGCCGTGAAACGGCGACAGAAACCCGCGTACATGTTCTCATGCTTTTTCCTGCCGCCGTTTCACGGCTTCCTGTATAATTCATTCAACCACAGGCTGACGCCTGTGGCTATATGCTTCCGCCGCATTCGCGGCTTAACACAAGAGACTTACGAACTCCAAATTTAAGGCAATTTTCTTGAATTTGGATTACTCTGTCTTCGCTTTTAATGTTCCGGCGTTGACCCAAGCAAATGGTGCGTTCATCTTTACCATTGTTTCTTGTAATTGATGCTGGCTTCTAAAGTCTTTCCAAACTTTTGTCATCGCAACAAAATTATCAAATTCAGCTTTGGCTTTAACAAGTCCAGCTTTAGCTTTAGCTCGTTTTTCTCCGCAGCTAACTACTGAGAGTATAGAAGACCTCGTTGAGAGCATAGAAAGCCCCGTACGACATAGCGTAGATGTTCCCACGTAGTTGGCATGAGCAAAAGGTTTGCCGTCTTTTACAAGTCGTACATAAGCCCCTAATATATCTTTAAGAAGTTCTGCCGAAGGCAATGCTTCTGTCGATGGCAAACTATTAAATGGAATAGATGAAAGAAGACCATCATATTTTTGAGGCTCTCCAGCAAGAGGTTTCCAATCTTGAATCGCCGAATTGTAAACCTTCACACGTTTATCGTTGCCAAATCGTGCTATCAATACACCACATAACTTTGGATCGAGTTCCACAAGAGTCAATGTATCTTTCGGTCCTAATATCTTAACAGCTTGAGCTGTGATAGCCCCTGTACCTGCGCCCGCTTCCAAAAAGTGGCAAGGCTCCTTGCCTTCTGGAATAAAACTTTTTAGCATTTCCTGTGCTGCGTACGGAGATAATGGAATAGGTGTCCCTTGTGTAAAGGGATTTTCCAACCAAGCTCTAGCAAATGGCGGTGTGCTGATAGCCCAATCTTTAATTTTAGACAAATGTCCTTCTACAACTCTTGGAGGGCGCGGATTTATATTTGCTGGTGCTGGTGCTGCTGCTGCTATTGAAGGTGCTGCTATTGGTGATACGGCTAAAGATGACATAATATCCCTTGTTTTTTAGAAGTTTTGTAAGCTTTTGTTAAGTTTGATCAACTTTATTGAAGGCCACTTTAAATTTCAATAAAGGTTTATCGGTCTCACTTTTTCATGCATTTTTCTAATGATTCTTTCCAATCCGGAAGAAATTCTCCAAATGCCCCAAATAGCTTTTCATTCGACAAAACAGAGTTCTTTGGACGTATTGCCGGTAATGGATATTCATCTGAGGTGATTTTCAACAATTCAGGAATTCGAAAAGTTGGATTGACTTTCTTATAAATTTTAAAGATAGCTTCTGCAAAATAAAACCAGGACGTACTCCCCGAAGCTGTCATATGATATACATCTTTGATTTGATGATGATCTCCATTATCTAACACCTTTTGAAGAACATGGGAAGTTGCTTCCGCAATTGATCGACTCCAACAGGGGGCTCCAATTTGATCCCCTACAATTCTCAAAGATTCTCGTTCCTTTGCCAAACGTAGCATCGTAAGCAAAAAATTATTTCCTCTGGCAGCATAGATCCACGTGGAACGCAAAATTAAATAGGTTCCATCAACCTCTTGAATAGCTTGTTCACCCTCTAACTTTGATTTTCCATAGTAATTAAGCGGATTCGGCTTATCATATTCTCTATATGGCATTTTGGAAGTACCATCAAAAATGTAATCCGTAGAATAATGCACTAAAAGCGCATTGAGCTTTTTTGATTCTTCGGCGAGTATCCTGGGTGCATTCGCATTGATGGCATAAGCTATCTCCTGCTCTACTTCCGCTTTATCTACAGCAGTATATGCTGCAGCATTCACAATCAACTCCGGTTGAATCTGGCGAATGACATTACGCAAATTGTCTGAATCCAATAAATTCAAAGCATGCCTGTCAAATGCAAAGACTTTTCCCAAAGGAGCCAAAGAGCGTTGTAATTCCCATCCCAGCTGCCCATCTTTTCCGGTAAGAAGAATCTTTCTCATGTGGAAGATCTCAATACTTCAGGAAAATCTTGAAATACTTCGGCATCAACAAACGATTTGCCTTGGGTATCTTTTACGGAAAGGGAAGGTTTGTCATGAATTGGCCATTTTATAGCCAGCGTAGGATCATCCCAGCGTATACACCTTTCCGAAGACGGATCGTAAAAATCGGTGGTTTTGTATAGAAATTCAACGACATCTGATAACACTAAAAATCCATGGGCGAATCCCTTAGGCACCCACAGCATCTTTTTATTTTCAGCAGAGAGGTTTAATCCGAACCATTTTCCAAATGTTGATGAATTTTTACGAATATCGACTGCAACATCAAAAACTTCTCCGACAGTTACCCGCACAAGCTTGCCTTGCGGGTGATCGATTTGATAATGAAGTCCCCTTAATACATTTTTAACAGAACGGGAGTGATTATCTTGTACAAAAGAATCGAAGATTCCGGCTTTCTCCGCTAAAACCTTTTCATTGTAGCTTTCATAAAAAAAACCGCGTTCATCGCCAAAGACTTTTGGCTCTATAATTAACAGGCCCTGAATTGGTGTTTCAATAATATTCATGAAAACATCCTAATAAAAAGGCAAATTAAACGCAAAGATTGTGAAAAGAGTTCGTTGGACAATTTCACATTTTCCTCGTACAATCCAAGACTAAAATACACTCATTCAAAAACATGATCGAAAACAACACACAAGTTACTATCTCTCAAGACAATCCATCTTCATCAACAACGCATGTTTTGGGAAGTTGGAGATTCAAAACTGTCCTCATTACAATTTTCATCAGCGTTA
>Ga0207123_1048_pt1 | contig 22896 bp, 25 predicted proteins | sample Alteio_BWMinHeat_39_FD_153503 | JGI IMG/M metagenome (GOLD analysis project Ga0207123, IMG submission 153503) | Enriched cells from forest soil in Barre Woods Harvard Forest LTER site, Petersham, Massachusetts, United States -... | ecosystem: Environmental > Terrestrial > Soil > Temperate forest >... | reverse complement strand
TTGGGCCACTGGGCAGTGTCAGCACAATTTCATTGTCTGCGCCGGCGCTAACTTTGACCTTCTTGGGATAACGGATCGGCGGCGCCCCTTGCCCTTGCGCTTGATCGGGGATGATGGTCACTTCGTGCTCCCCCTCCACGGCCCCGGCCATCTTGCCGTTGCTGTCCAGCGTGTTGAGAGTGAAAGTCCCGTCCTGCTCGATCTGGCCAATCATCGTATATGTCCGGTCAGCCGTGGAGCGGAATTCGACCGTGCCACCGCGCACGGGCGTTCCGTCCTTGCGGACCACTTTGCCCTTGACGGCATAAGTCTTCGGCCGGTCGGCCTGCGCCCCGGTGCAGCCAACGGTAAGGGACAGCAACAGGGCCCCCGCGGCTACGGTCAGGACGGCCCGAACGGCAACTGCAGGTGATGACATGGGCGAACCTCCCTTTGCTCACCAGTCGCTGCCCAGCGGATTGCCGTCGCGCGGGTCGCAAGCCTGGGCCCAAGTCGTCGGGCTGATGCTCGCACTAACCACGTGCACGCTGCCGTCGCCCAGGCCCACGACAATGCCGCCGATGTCGGCGATTGTGCCCGGCTCGAGTCGCAACTCGCAATCCAGTTGGGTTGGACCTGGAACATCAGGCAGGGGGCATAGCCGGCAGCGAATGGCGTCTGGCTCGAGTTGTTGACGCAAAATAGCGGGCGCCAAATGTTGTTGGAGTCGGACCAGAGGTTGCCCCAAGTGCTTCCGGAGTTGACAACGCCGCTGCTGCCGCATGTGCCGTAGCGCTCCGCGAAGAAGACGGTGTTGGACAAGCCGTCCGGGAAGGAGCTAGTAATGCGCGCGATCCCCTGTTCCCGCTGAGCCACGGTGCTGCCATTGGGGTTCCCGAACGCCAAATAGTTCGCGCTATAGTTGCCAACGGCCCATTGGTTCGCGTTGCCGTTGACCGTCCCTCCCAAGGCGTCGCCTGAGGTCGGACTGGGGTCCGAGGGACAGCGGTACGGCTTGATCGAGTGGGCGTAGACAGCCGCACCGTCGATCAACGTGTTGACGTCATTACCGGACCTGGCGTAAAGCGGGCCTTGCTCGATGTAAGGGAGCAGCCAGTCGAAGATCGTGAAACCGACAGCAGTGCCGTAGGGTGGAGCGTTGATGACTTCCGTGTAGGAAGGGGCGACCAGCGGTGGGAAGGCGTTGTACGAGTCGTGGGCGTTGTGCGCCGCCAGGCCGATCTGTTTCAGGTTGTTGCTGCACTGAATGCGGGCCGCCGCCTCGCGAATCTTCTGGACGGCGGGCAGCAAGAGTGCGATCAGGATTCCGATGATCGCGATGACCACCAGCAACTCAATTAAGGTGAAGCCGGTCCTCAGCAGTTGTCGCGGTGCGCGCATGGCCGTCGCCCTTCTGGGAAAGGATCAAAGGAGAAAACCTAGAGTTCCACGGAGAGTAGCGGTCTGGTTCTTGCGAGTCAGTCCACTTTCACGGTTCCGATTGTACGTCGTGGGTAGGCGGTTGCAAGCAAATTCCACACCGGCACGAAGGGAAGCGTGGGTCTGTCAACGCTTGCGCGGGAAAACACCGGGGGGTTAGAGAAGCGAGCTGGCCAATTAGCCGTGGCACTGTCTTGCGGCCTTGCCTTCGCCGCCTGAGTCCAAGGTAGGCACATCACCCCTGCACGCCTCGTCCGAGGGCGTTGCTTTGCTGTCACGAATAGCCGTCGACTTGCTCTTCGTGTGGGGTCGAGGGAGTCATCGAGTCATTTTGTACGACCCCAGGGTGGTTTATTCAATGCCCCACTTTGGAAATACGCTCAACAATTCTCGGCGACCGGGTATGCGAAGGATGGATGAGGAATGCAAAAAATGAACGACCCTATCGCACAGGGATTATGACTGCAAATAATTAAAGGGTGATGAAAGCTTGCTGATAAGGACACTGCGACTCCGTACTGGCGCAATTACCTGTTGACCTGGAACAGGAGACGGGCATTTGCCGACCGTAGAGTTGCTCGGCAAATGCCCGTGGTGCTGCCATCGTGGTGGAGTCGAACCGCCGCTACCGTTGCACTGATAAGCCGGATCCACGTTGATCGCCGCCTTATTTCGCCTTCACCTCCACTTTGTATTCCACCGTCGCCGGGGACCCGCCCTCCTCCGGAGTCGCAGTGACCTTGAGGAAGTGCTCACCAACGGTCGCGTCCTTGTCCGCTTCGACAAAGCCCTTGGCGTTTGTGGCCGGATCCTTGATTTCGTCATTGCCCTTGACGTCCACCTTAATGCCTTTGTCCGGCTCGAAGGTCAACTTGACGGTTTGGTGGAACGCCTCCTTCCTTGTGATCTTGATTTCGAGCTCTTTCTTTTCCCCTTGCTTTAGCGAAATCGGGACCAGGGGCTTTGCCAGCTCAAACGTATCTCTCTTGGTTTGAAGCGGGTTCGTCGTGGGCACGCTTTTCCCCGGCCCACCGGCGTCGCCCTGACAGCCGACGAACGCAGCCATGGCGGCCGCGAGGATCATGGAGGTCGTTGCTCTCATGCCAATGCCTTCCTTTCTGTTACACGTGAATGGCGCCTCAAGCACCATTAGCGTTCTCGAAAGGTGCAAAGCATGTGCCAACAGCGCTGCCGTTTGGGCGCTCACAGCGCTGGTGCGTTGTGTTTATGACAAGCGCCGGCCCGCGGCGATTGCAAATGGCCCCACAACCCAGCCGCGGGCCCTTGGCATGAATGTTGCAACCCTTGCCCGCTAGTTAGCAGCGGATCTGGCACCTAAGGCCGAGGCACCCCTGGTTGCGACCCAGCGGTTGGGACGCTCCGGTGCTTGGTGAATGGAAATGGCCACCGCATGAGGAGTCCTTCCATGGCAAGTCCAAACACGGGCCAAAATAATCAGAGCGGTTTCGGCCAAGCCGCTAGCGAAATGACAGCCAAAGCCCAGGACACCGCGGCCAAGTTGGCCGACAAGGCGAAGGACCTGGCATCCACCGCGGCTCGATCCGCGGGCGAGGCGGCATCCAACGTCGGGCACAAGGTCGGCGAAACCGCGACCAACTTTGGCCACAAGACTGATGACGCCGTCGGTTCCGTGGGCACTGGCATGAAGAACCTCGCCGGCACGGTGCGCGAGAAGGCCCCACACGAGGGCATGATGGGTACGGCGTCGTCGACGGTTGCCGGCGCTCTGGAGAAGGGCGGCCGCTACATCGAAGAACAGAAGTTCAGCGGCATGGCCAACGACTTCGTCGGCGTGCTCAAGGAGAACCCGCTTCTGACCATCTGCATTGGAGTGGGCCTCGGATTCCTGATCGCCCAAATGATCCCGTCCAACCGGCGCGCCTAGCGCCGCTGGGCTGAATTTGCTGCACGCCGCGGGGCCGAAAATCTCCCCCCGCGGCGTGTTGCATTTGCATGCCATGGAAGAAAAACGGCGAGTACAAGCTCCGCCCCTGTACCCGCCGGCCCTGCTTTCCCCCGCGTTTCCGCCGCTGAGGAATCAGCAAAAACAGATGCTCTCGCCGTGCATGTCCTCAAAGTACTGTTTCAGGCGAGCCACATCATCGTCGTCCTTGGGCACGACGCCAATGATGACCCCACCCTCGCGAAGCGCCTCCTGATAAGCACGCGCGTTCGGCTCCGGGATACCCATGCCGACCAACGCACCGATCAATCCACCTGTCACAGCTCCGGCCCCGCCGCCCGCCAGTGCCGCCGCGATCGGGCCCGCGATAATGATGCCCAAGCCCGGCACCAAGATGCTTGTGCCAATCGCCATCACCGCGGCCAGCGTCGCGCCGACCGCCGTACCGATCGCTCCGCCTACGCCCATCCCCTCGGCAGCGTAATTCGAGGCGCCGATGTGCTCCTCGTTCCGATCGTGCGGGAAGTAGGTGGAGCGCGTCGTATCCGACATCAGGACGTTAATCCCCTTGGAAGCATAACCGCGATGCAGCAGCCCATCGTAGGCGCTGTGACCTTTGATGGGATCGCGGAAAACTGCGGTCACCATCTTGTTGTTCATGCTCGCCATGTCGATCTCCTTTCCTGATCCGGGCGACCAGGTGGCAGGTTCGGGAACCGCTCCCAGGTGGCACGTTCGCAGCCACAAGGTAAGAGGGTGCAATCAGCATGCCGACCTACGGTTGGGTCCGGTGGACAAAAACGGCTGTTGGTTTTGGGCAAACGGCTGCCGCTCATTGAGTCCCAAGCTGCCCAATAGAGGGAGTTTAGGGAGAGGAAGTGGCGCTCGTCATGGCCGCGGCAGGGAAGCGGGCGCGCCGTTTGCTACGGTTGCGCTTGCTCCCTGCGGCGTTCAAAGGGAGTTAACCTCACCTTGTGAACAGGGAGCAAGCAATGAACAACGTTAACAAACGCCTACGCCTCGGGCTGGCCGTCGCCGCCCTGGTCCTGTGCTTGTCCGCCGCCCGCGCGGACCAAGAGCAAGCCGAGCCGATCCTGGACTCGCAGTTCCTGGCGGATGCCACGACCTCGGGCAACACCGCAGTCCAGCTGAGCAAGCTGGCCGTCGAGCAAGCCGACAACGCCAAAGTGAAGGCCTTCGCCCATAAGCAAATCAAGGAGCGCACGGCGCTGAACGATAAGATCGTCGATGCGGGCCGGGGTCTGAAATTCGGCGTCGATCTGGTGCTGGAAAAAGAAAGACAAACGAACTACGACCAGTTGTCGAAACTGCAAGGCGCTGATTTCGACCGCGAGTACCTCAAGCTGATAATCGATTGCCACGAAAAAGCGGTCACTCTATTTGAGCGTGAGGCCAAGACCGGCACGAACGCGGACCTCATAGAGGTTGCCGGCGACAGCCTGCCAAAGATAAAAGAACACCTCAAGGAAGCCCGCGCACTCCGCGACGGCCTGAAAGAGAAGAAGTAACGCCTATCGCAGTTCAATTCGGTTCTACCAAACGAAACCGGCTCCCCGTTACCAGGGAGCCGGTTCCTGCAGCCGATACTTGGGTGTCGATGCCGGATGTCCGAGTTTAGCACGAACGGCGGCCACCGCAGAGGGCGGTCAGGCGGACGTGGCTGACCGGCAGGGGCGAGCTGCGCAATAAGTTGCTAAGTTTGTTTTCGACCAATTGGGCCGGGCCAAGGTTGGCGCGGCCGTCAACGATCAAAACCTCTTCCGATTCGGGGACGCGCGTCGGTCCCAGGAGCACTGCGTCATCGGCCGGTGCTGCTTGGCGAGAGAGGGCGGAATGACCCTGGTTTCTCGGCAGCGACGGCGCGATGGGCTCCTGCTCGTAGTGCTTGTCCATGGTTGCTCCTGGGGGAAAAGGTTACCTACCACACACTTATCCTATGGGTGAGCAACTGCCGTGCCAACGCGCGCAGCTGCGAACTGCGGTAGCGATTGCCCCTTGGGGGGCCGCACGCCATGCGAAAAAAGGCTTCAAACCAGGGATAGGCTGGCAAGTGCGCGCGGCGGTCGTAGAGGGACTGTTGCAGGGCGGGGTCGATTACGTCGTACGGTGGCGCGACCACATCGCTGAGGGCGCCGACGCGGCCCAGATCGTAGCGTACACCCCGAAAGGCACGGATTTCGGCCATGTGCATCATCCTTATGCTGGGAGGCCCTATTTGCAGTCAATCCAATGGCGGTTATCTTAGAGCGTTGATGTTAGAATGACAAAACCTCTCGCCGCCCGCGAGCCCGCAGCGCCAAGCAAGGGCGAGCGTGTGGGCGCTCGCCCTTGCTTGGCGCTGCGGGCTCGCGGGCAACTGCGCCCATGATGTGTTATCCTGCACCCGGAGCCATTCGTGAGCCACTCCCATCTGCAAGCCACCCTCCGCTCCCGCCTTGAGGAGGCGGAGGCCCGATTGCGCGCAGCGTGCGAACGCTCCGGCCGCCGGCGCGCTGACGTGACCCTGGTCGCAGTCACCAAGGTGGTGGGCATCACGATCGCTGAGGCCCTGCCAGCGCTGGGAGTGCTCGACCTCGGCGAAAACCGCCCGCAAGAGCTGTGGCGCAAAGCGGGGGCATTACCGGCCACGGTTCGCTGGCACCTCATCGGCCACCTGCAGCGCAACAAGATCGAACGCACGTTGCCGCTGGTGCAGTGCATCCATTCCGTGGACAGCCTGCGCCTCTTGACGGCGCTGGAGGAAGAGGCTGCCAAGCGACAATTGGCACCGGAAGTGCTCCTCGAAATCAAAGCCAGCCGCGAGGCCAACAAGCACGGCTTCACGCCGGAAGAGTTGCCAGCTTTGGCCCCCACCGTGGGCGGGTTGCGACACCTTCGAGTCGGGGGTCTAATGACGATGGCTGCCTACGCGAAGGATCCGGAAGCGTGCCGGCTTACCTTCGTGCTGCTGCGAAACCTGCGCGACCAGCTGCGAAGCGAGCTGGGAACGCCCGTCGCGCTGCCGCACTTGTCAATGGGGATGAGCAACGACTTCGAGGTGGCAGTGGAAGAGGGGGCGACGTTGGTTCGTTTGGGTTCGGTCCTGTTCGAGGGCTTGACGGAGGCGGAACCATGATCGACATCAAAGACCATGCGGACGGTTGCGTCCTGCCGGTGCGTGCCCAGCCGGGGGCGAAAAAAGCAGCGGTGGTCGGTGAATACGGCGGCGCGCTCAAGATCGCGGTGAAAGCGCAGCCACAAGCCGGCCACGCCAATGACGCGTTGATCGAGGCACTGCGCGACACACTGGGATTAAAACGCTCACAAATAGAGCTGATGAGCGGCCAGACGACTCGGAACAAGAAGTTCCTGATCCGCAGCATGACGCGGGTCGAGCTGGAGTGCCTCGTCGAGGCGCTGCTGCCGGGGTGAGCTTGGCTGCCGCTTGCGGCGTTGCGGGCACCAGCGCAATGCCGCAAGCGGCCAAATGGCGACTACTTCTTCGGCTGCGGGATGATGAACAGGTTCGGCGACGCCTTGGCCAGGGCCTTCAGGCCGTCGTTGGTCACCTTGGTTCTCTGCAGGTCGACGCTCGTCAGACCCTTCATCTCCTTGAGCGAGTCCACGCACGCGTCGGTGACCTTCGTGCCCAGCAGGTTGAGCCGCTGCAACTTGCCCATGCCCTTCAGCGCCTCCACGCCCTTGTCGGTGATGGCCGTGTCCATCAGCAGCAGCTCTTCCAGGCCTTCGAGCCCTTTCAGGTTGTCCATGCCCTTGTCGGTGACCTTGGTGGTCCACAGGTTGAGCGTCTTCAGATTTTTTAGATCCTTAATATGCTCCGTGTCCGCGTCAGTGAACTGGCTGGCCCAGAGGTTCAGGTACTTGAGCGCCTTGAGGTCCTTGAGGTTGGCGAGCCCTTTGCCGGTGACCGGACTGGAGGTTAGCTCCAGCGTCTCCAGCTTGGGACAGTCCTTGAGATACATCATGCCGTCGCCCTTGACCTGAGTGCCGAAGCACGTCAAGGATTTCAACTCCGCCATCCCTTTGAGGTTTTCAAGGCCGGCGTCGGTGTAGTTGCCGCCGAACAAGTACAAAGATTGCAGTTTGGTCAGCTCTTTGACATGTTTCAGGCCGGCGTCGCCGCAACCGGTCGTGAGGGTCACGTGGCGAAGCTCGGTCAAGGTCTTCAGTTTGACCAGGCCGTCATCCTTGATCGTGCTTGGCAGCCGCAAGGTCTGCAGCTTGGTCATGGCCTTGAGGTGATCCAAGCCCGCGTCGGTGACCTGCGAGCCTTGCAAGTCCAGCTCTTCGAGGCTGGTCAGGGCGCCCACCTGCTCCATCTCCTTGTCGGTCCAACGTTCACCGCCGAGGAACAGCATGCGGAGCTTGGGCAGGTCCTTGAGCGCGGTGAGATCGAATTTGTCTTTCTGCGGGCCATTGAGGTAAACGGCGATGATCGGCTTGTCTTTCTCCTTGCTATTGAAGTCGACCTGTACGAAACCGCCGACTTTTTTGACGGCCGCCGCGACGGTGCCGTTGTCGCCGTCGGCGTCCGCTGCACTTGCCAGGGTGTAGGAAACGACTAGCCAGGCCAGCGCCACGAAGAGGGTGCGTTGCTTCATGGGAATCTCCTTGTTTTGACGGTCTGTCATTGTTGCCGGACCGGATTCCGGCTCCGCGCGGCCGGACCACCAGGATGGTTTATCTTCCATTTCGTTCCTGCACAGGGACTCTTGGGCTCTTTGCGCTTTTTTTCATCCATCCCTAACGGCTGACTTTGCTGCGCGCACGAACGCCTCGAAGTTTGCTACTGGCGTGTCGCGATCGACGCCGTGATTGAGGTTGACGATGTGCCGCTGTCCGCCGCCGGCCTGCACGCAGCGCCGCGTCGCCTCGGCCACCTGCTGCGGTGTCCCGGTGCGTACCAGCTCCTCATCTACGTTGCCCTGGAATGCCAGCTGTGGGTACTCGCGCCGTGCCGCCGCCAGATCGTGGCGCACGCCCAGGCTGATCACGTCCGCACCCGACGCGCATAGCAGCGGCAGATGGGGGGCACTCCTTGACGAACAGGATGCGCGGCGCGCCGGTGACGCCTTTCAGGATCATCTGGTGATAAGGTAGGGCCCAACGCCGGTACTCGGGTTCGTCGAGCATGCCGGCCCAGGAGTCGAAAAGCTGGTAGACGTCGGCGCCGTCGCGCACCAATGTGGTTAGAAAGTGGTGCGTCGCCGTGGCCAGCTTGTCGAGAAGGGTGGACCAAACGTTGGGCTGCTCGGCGGCAAAGCGCCGGGTTGCGGCCATGTGCTTGCCGGTGCCGATGCAGTAGGTCGCCACGGTGAACGGCGCTCCTGCGAAAACAAGCACCGGTAGTTCGCCGCGCAACTCGCCGCGCACCAGTCGCAACAGCTCGCGGATGTGGCCAAAGCGTTCCGGGTCGGGTTGTGCTTCGAGGTGCTGCAGGTCGGCTGCGGTGCGGATCGGCCGGTCCGGCGTCGGTCCCTGGGCCGGCTTCAGCGCGAACGGCTGGCCCATCGCGACCGGCAGCGTGGTGATGTCGTAAAAGAGGATAATCCCATCGACGCCGAAACGGCGCGGCAAAAGCGACGCCTGCGCGGCAAGTTCAACGTTTTCGGAAAACTCGTAAAACGACAGCCCCTGACGGATGCGGTTGAACTCCGGGTCCCAGCGGCCGGCCTGGCGCATGGCCCAGACGGGTGGCCGTTCGACGACTTCGCCCCGCGCGGCGCGCACGAGAAGGTGCGCCGTTGGAGTGGATGGTTTCGTTGCGTTCGTCATGGTTGGTCCCATGCGATCGAAGGACGGCCCAATCCCGTTATCATAGCGAACGCTTTGCGTGGCACTGGTTAATCTGCGCGGAGGAGGATTCCGAACCTGCCGATCTTAACAATTGCACCGCCAGAGCGGCGGCGTGCCGAAAGTGCGGGCCGTTTTTCCCACTCGCGGCGAGGCGGGTATATAATGATGGTCGATAATAGGAGCAGGACCGTCGCATCCGGAACGCGACACAACCCAGGAAGTGCGGAGCAGAGACGATGCGTCGAATCATCATGCTGGGAATCCTGCTGCTGGTAGGTTGCACGGGAGTCACGGGGCCCAGGCAACGCCGTGCGGACGCCACGCCCATCGACGCCCCCTGGCTGTCGATTGCGGAACAGGAAAAACGGGGCCGCGACCGATTGGCGTTGCCGGACAGCAGCACCGCAAATGTGCTGCCGCACGACGGTAGCGACGCGGCGCTAAAGGCCGGACCGCTCGGCCGCTGACGTCGGGGTTGACCGGCGGCGGCGGTTGGGTGTTGCTCCTTGAGGTATCACCATGAGACGCACCTTGCTTTGCAGCTGCCTGCTGCTCTTTATCCCCGCCTGCCAGCTGCCGGAACGCGCGCCGCTGCGGCCGCTGCCCGAAGACGGCCCGCCACTACCCTACGCCGAGCTGCTGACGCGCGCCCGCGCCCAGAGCATGATTGCCACCGAGGCGTTCTACGTCAACAAATGGCCCGATGTCGAAGACGCAGCTCGAGGTCTGGAACAGACCGCCCACTACCTGGCCAAGGCCGAGGACGTGCCGGCCAAACAAAAGGATCAACTCAACGCCGTCACTACCAGTCTGAGCAAGGACGCCGTGAAGTTGCGCGAGGCGGCCAAAGCGCAGGACGAGAAGGCCGCGAACGAAACACTGCAGCGATTGCACCTAACAGTGCGCGAGATGCGCCTGGACAAGTGACTGAGGACCGGCGCTCCACGTGCCGAGCAGGCTTGCGGACGTAGTAGCGGAATTCGCCAGAATTCCGGAGCTGCCCCACGGAATTCTGGCGAATTCCGCTACAGGAGGTGCGCCTCGGCCCTTACGCCAGCAGCCATTTCAGGAGTGCTTTCTGCGCGTGCATGCGGTTGCCGGCTTGCTCGAAGATGATGCTCCGTTCGCTCTCCATCGCCTCCGCCGTCACCTCTTCGCCACGCCGCGCCGGCAAGCAATGCATCAAGCGCGTGTGTGCCGGCGCCAGCGCCAGCAGCTGCGAATTCACCTGAAACGGCGCGAACTTCCGCAGCCTTTCTTCGTGCTCCGCCTCTTGCCCCATGCTTGTCCAGACATCGGTGTAGATCACGTCTGCTGAACCAACCGCGTGACCTGGTACGCCGTTCTGAATCACCTCGCCCAGGGGATGCCGCTTTTGCAAGGTTTGCACGAAGCCGTCCTCGAAGCGGTAGCCGTCCGGCGCCGCCAGCACGAAGCGCACGCCCAGCATCGCGCAGCCGACCGCCATCGATCGCGCCACGTTGTTGCCGTCGCCGACGAACACAAGCGTGCGGCCTTGCAGCTTGTTGCCGAACAGCTCCTGCATTGTCAGCAGGTCGCCGAGCACTTGACACGGGTGGCTCGCGTCCGACAGGGCGTTGATGACGGGGATCGAGGAGTGGGCAGCGAACTCCTCGATGGTGCGGTGGCTGTAGGTCCGCAGCGCCACGGCGTCCACGTACTGGCTCAGCGTGCGCGCGAAGTCCGGCACGCTTTCGCGCTTGCCGAGCTGGCCGTCGTTGGCGCTGAGAAAAATGCTGCTACCCCCCATCTGCGCCATCGCCGCCTCGAAGCTCGCGCGCGTCCGCAGCGACGGCTTTTCGAACACCAGGCCAAGAACGCGGCCGGCCAGGAACGGTTGGCGATCGCCGCGCTTGTAGGCTCCCTTCATCGCCGTTGCGTCGGCAAGGAGGTGATTGAGTTCGTCTGAATTCAAATCCAATAGATCAAGAAAGTGCCGCATAACATTCTCGGCCGTTAGAGGGATGAAAGATTTCGAAGAGCTAATAGCTAACAGCTAATAGCTAGGATTGAAAACCTTTTTTGATTTTAGCTATTAGCTGTTAGCTGTTAGCTATTAGCCTTTCAATGTGAGAATGACGTCCTCGAGGATGGAACAGCCTTCGTCGCATTCCGCGTCCGTGAGGGTGAGGGCTGGCAGCAACCGGATCACCGTTGAGTGGGTACTGTTGACCAGCAGGCGGCGCTCCAGACAGCCACGCACCACTGGAGCGGCGTCCACCGTCAGTTCCAAACCGATCATAACGCCCTTGATGCGGACCTCGTGGACCAACGGGCAGCGCGCCTTGAGCGCCTCGAAGCGCCTCCGGAATCGCTGGCCCAGCTCTCCGGCACGTTCGAGCAGGCCGTCTTCATCGATGGTTTGGATGGTGGCCAGCGCGGCGGCGCAGGCCAGTGGGTTGCCGCCGAACGTTGCCGCGTGGGTGCCGGGCCGAAGCTTCTCGGCGAACGTGGGCCGGGCCACCAGGCCGCCGCAGGCTACGCCGCCGGCCAGCGCCTTGGCCAACGTCACCGCGTCGGGCTGCACGCCCCAGTTCTGGTGGGCGTACCACTTGCCGGTGCGGCCCATGCCCGTCTGCACCTCGTCGAAGATCAGCATCAACTGGTGCTGGTCGGCGAGTTCACGCAGCCCTTCCAGGTAGCCGGCCGGCGGCAGGTTGATGCCGCCCTCGCCCTGGATCGGCTCCACCAGGATGGCGCAGGTCTCGCTGTCGATCAGCTTGGCGACGGCGTCGAGGTCGCCAAACGGCGCGTAGTTGAATCCAGCCAGCAGTGGTTCGAGACCTTGGTGGTATTTCGGCTGGCCGGTGGCGCTCAGGGCGCCAAACGTCCGCCCGTGGAAGCTGTTCATCATGGTGATAATCTTGTAGCGCCCGGGCTTGCCGTTGAGCCGCGCGATCTTGATGACGGCCTCGTTCGCTTCGGTGCCGCTGTTGCAGAAGAAACACTGGCCGCCGTCCCAACCGGTGCGCTCGCTCAGCGCCTGGGCGAGCCGGCCTTGCGGTTCGGTGTACCAGGTGTTGGGCACGTGGATCAGCTGCCCAGCCTGTTCCCGCACCGCGGCGACGACGCGCGGCGGGCAGTGGCCGAGGAGGTTGCAGCCCCAACCGGGGAAGAAGTCGAGGTAGCGGTTGCCGGCGTCGTCCCAGACCGAGGAGCCCGCGCCGCGCACCAGGCACACCGGGTAACGGGTGTAGTTGCCGATGACGTAACGCTGGAACAACTCGGTCGTCGCTTGGCTCATGGGACAACAATCCTTCACTTGCGACTTGCGGCTTGCAAGTAAAATGCAAAGCCGCGAGCGGCAAGTCTTACAGCACGATTTCCGTGCCCACGCCGCGATCGGTGTAGATTTCCAAAAGCAAGGAGTGGCGCAGCCGTCCATCAATCATGTGCGTCTTGCGGACGCCGGCGCGCAGGCTGTCCAGGCACGCCTCCACTTTCGGGATCATGCCTTCGTCGATTACGCCGCGGCCGATCAGATCGCGGCACGCGCTGGCGTCGAGATGACCTAGGAGCGAATCCGGGTTCTTGCGGTCCAACAGGATGCCGGGTGTGTCGGTCAGGAAGACCATTTTCTCCGCGCGCAGGTGTGAAGCCACGGCGGCGGCAGCGGTGTCGGCGTTGACGTTGAGCCAGCGACCCTCGGCGTCGAAGGCCAGCGACGGGATCACCGGCACGACGCGGCCCGCGCAGAAGTCCTCGATCAGCGGGCCTTCCACGCGCGTCACTCGGCCAACGAGTCCGAGGTCGATCGGCTGACCGTCCTTGCCCGGCAGCAACAGCCGCTGGCCGAACAGGCTTTGCAGCGAGCCGGAATGCAGGCCGACAGCCCGGCCGCCGAGCCGGTGGATCTGGGCGACGATGCCGGCATTGATCTGGTTGAGCAGGACATCGGCGACGATGGCGAGGGTGGCCTCGTCGGTGTAACGGCGGCCCTGGATCTTGCGGGGTTGCAGGCCGGACGCCTCCATGGCTCGGTCAATGGGCCGGCCGCCGCCGTGCACGAGGATGGGGCGCATGCCTGCCGTCTCGAGGAAGATGACGTCTTGCAGCGTCGCTTCCAGCGTGGCGGCGTGGTCCATGGCGCTGCCGCTCAGCTTGATGACCGTCAGGCGATCGCGGAAGGTGCGGATGTAGCTTAACGCCTCGATCAGAGCTTCCGCTTTGCGAATGGCGTCGTCCATCTCTCGATTCAGCCGTCTGGGTAAGAAAAGATTATTTTAGGGTGCCCGGAAAGGCTGTCAATGGCGGAAAAGCCAAGGCTGGCGCGACTTTCGTAACTTCTTGGATTTACACTGTTGCGGAGCGCCACTTTTCCGAATATAGTCAAAGCCGGTGGTTTTCACCGGAAGAAACGGCTCGCGGCGGGTCATGGACTCGACGCCTGCCATGTGTTGACCAATCACAATTGGGGGAGGTTCCGCGATGAGGACTCTGGGAAGCTTGGCGTTGGGTCTCGGTGTGATCGTGGCGCTGGGCCTGACGGCTCTGGCCGCCGACAAGGACGACAAGAAGGCTGACAAGGAAGTGACCCTCAAGGGCACGCTAACGTGTGGCAAATGCGACCTTAAAAAGAGCGACGATTGCGCCAACGTGCTCAAGGTCACCGAGAAGGTGGACGGCAAGGACGTGGTCGTGATTTACTGGCTCAAGGACGAAGGCAAGACTGAGAAATACCATGCTTGCACGAAACCGAAGAAGGGCAGCGTGACCGGCGTCGTCTCCGAGAAGGACGGCAAGAAGTGGATCACGCCGAGCAAGGACGGCGTCAAGCTCGATTGACGTGATTTGCCTTCCGCACAAGACTATTGCAAATTCAGAACCGCGACCTAACAGTCGCGGTTCTAGTTTTTTGGCACATCGCACACTTCCAAAAGCCGTTTCACCTCGTCGTCCGGCCGCTCCACTGGGTCGGCGCTGCCCCAAAGGAACTCCCAGCCGTTGACGCCGCCGAGCGATCCGTCGATTTCCAGCTTGAGAAGGGACCGCCGCGCTGCATCTGCGCCGATGCGATGATCGCGGCAGCAGGCGTCCAGGACCTCGACGCGGTGCAGGTCGGCGTGCTGGCGGGGATAATCCCAGTAGGCCCCGGCGACACCGCGCGTCAACTGGATTAAGAATGAAATTCCTATCAGCACCGAAAATGCGACGACCTGACGGCCCGTCAGCGTGCCGTCAGTGTTAAGTGCAAAGCATACTCGGTGCCACCACCGGCGACGGTCCGTTGTCCCTACAAAGGACCGCCCCTGCCAAGCCGGTAGGCCTCCGCAGAAAAACAGCGCTAGGCCGAGCTGCGGCACCAGGTTGTAGCGGCACCAGGCTTCGCCGCACATCTCGATCTGGTCCGCCCAGCGCGACCGGGCACTGTAGACCAATACGTAACTGCAGTAGATCATGCCGACGCCAAGGAGCATGAGCCGCCGATCCTGCGGCCGTGCCCGGAGCCACCACCACGTCCCGGCCGCGATCAGCAACGGCACCAACACGAACATGGCGAGCCACCACGGCACTGGCACTTCGCAGACGCCGACCAGACCCAACAGCAGATTTTCGACGAGTGCCTTGTTGGTGTAATAAAAGCCTTTGTCCGGCCTGAACGCCGCCACGGCGTCGGTGTGCTGCATCTCGTAGTGTTCAAGATGAAGGATCGTCTTGGCCGTAAGCGGCAAACTCACAGCGAGAAACAGGACCGTGCCGAGCATTGGCGTGAAGCGCACGAATGCGGTGCGCAGGCGCGCCTGCCAGGTGGGAAACGATTCACTGCTCTGTGCCGGCAGAAGGTAGAGGCAGCAGAACGGCCCTACGAGGATGCCGCTGGCGAACCAGCAGGGCGCAAACGTGCATAAGGCGGTGCAAAGCCCGAGGTACGACCACCTAATCGCGCGGCGCCGCTGGCGCACTGAATAAGCGTCGTCCTGATTCTGTAGTTCGCCGGCTGACAACGGGCTGTCAGCACGGAGGTGTTGCTGGGCGGCGAGCAGCGCCAAGAGCAGCATGTCCAGGGCCAGCACGGAGTAGCTGGCCGCAAACCAGTAGATCGCCTGTTGGTATACGGCCGTGACCCCGAACAGGATCACTGCCAGCACGCCGTAGAAGGCATGACCCAACTCACGCTTGACGAAAACATAAACCAGCGGCAGAGCAAACAGGAGGGCACATGGGCCGACAAGTGAAGTGACCTGGGGCACTGCTGTCGGACGGCCCGCCACGCGCACCAGCAGCCAGGTCAGCAGGCGGCCCAGCGGCATGCAGTGCTCGTTTTGGGGCACCCAAATGCCAGCCCACGTTTTTTCCCACGTCCACGACTGCGCCAGGATCTGGAAGTCATCTTGCTGCAGCAACGGCTGCACAACGCGGAACCCGTTCAGCAAGAATGCGGCGATTGCCGCGGCGAGGAGAAGACCGATGACCTTGAGGCCTTGCCGGGTGCGGGGCGGTTGCTGGAGCGATGCGGTCATGCGGCAGAATCCGGTGCAGGAATGATCAATGCTGCTCCCGTTATCCTGCACATCCTCAGCCGGCATGGCCAGCATTTCTTCAGGGTCGCCGCTTGCAGCGATGCGCGTTTGGCTACCTTCTCCCTGCCGTCACCGAACCTCACAATTTGCCAGAAAGTACCGTTTTTTTCCGCACAGGGCGCTTGCAAAGCAGCGGGCGGCAAGGTAGAACAATGCTCAATCTCTTGTGGCCTTGCTTGTTGCGGTTTGTGGGCGCTCGGCCCCACGGGGCCGCCGGCGGAAGGCGCGAATCGGCATTATCTGTGGTTGAAAATGTGAGAAAGGATTACGCAATGCTCGCGGATATCTGGGACATCTTGGAATGGACCACGCACTGGTACTTCTGGGTTCCCCTGCTCGTCCTGCTGCTCATCCTGATCGGCGTGTTCATCCTGCTGCGCGTGATGAAGAAGGACGAAGATTGAACCGCCGCGGGGCACGTCCTGCATGGCGTGCATCGGCGGCCCCGTGACATTCTCCCGTTGCATCGCGCTTCCGTTGTCGGGGAGCGGTCCTTTCGTTTCACGGTGTCCGGAACCGGCTTTGTCCCTTGGACCAGTCGCCCACCTCCGATTCCAGCTGGACGGTCCTCCGCTCGCGCCACACCTTGACCTGCACGCGCTGCCCCGGCGGCATGGAGCTGATTAGGTTGATGAAGTGGTTCTCGTTGCGAATCGCCACACCGTCTACCTCCAGCACCACGTCATTTGCGCGAAACCCCGCCGCTGACGCCGGCGTGTCAGCATACACCGTTTCGACGAGCGCCCCCTGGGCCCGATCCATTCCCAGCTTGATTGCATCCGCCGCTTCAAAACTCGCCGCCACCTGCACGCCCAGGTAGCCGCGCGACACCACTCCTTTTTCCAACAACTGCTTCGCGATCCGTTTGACCATGTTGATCGGGATGCTGAACGACACACCGCTGTTGTTGCCGCTGCTGGATGCGATGGCCGTGTTGATGCCGACCACGTCACCATCGAGGTTGACCAGCGGCCCGCCGCTCGACCCGGGATTGATGGCCGCGTCGGTCTGCAAGAACTCCTTGATGCGGATGGTGTTGCCCAGGCTGATCTGGCCACGGTCCTTGGCGCTGATGATGCCGTGCGTCACCGTTTGGTTGAGGCCGAACGGGCTGCCGAACGCCAGGACCCACTGACCCACGCGCGTTTGGTCGCTGTCGCCGAGGTTGGCCGTGGGGACCACGTCGAGTCCATCCACGCGAAGCACCGCGACGTCGGATTCGGGATCGGTCCATACCTGGGCGGGCCGGACGATGCGGTTGTCAGCCAGGCTGATGTTGATCTGGTCCGCAGAGGCCTGCTGGATGACGTGGTTGTTGGTGAGGACGTAAACGCCCTTGCGGTCCGGCAGGCGCACGAGCACACCAGAGCCGGACTCCTCGACGGTCTTGTTCTTGCCGCCCTTATTGGCGACCTTGCTGGCCTCGATGGCGACGACCGTGGGCGAAACCTTCCGCGCCACCGTCTCGAAGCGGTCGCTGAGCCGGCTCAGGTCACTGCCACCGGTGTCGGCTTGCGCGAACGGCAATCCACGGGCGCCGACGTACACCGCCGACATGCCGCCGAGAAATGAACAAATGCCAAGGAAGACAGGCATGACGTATCGTGGCATGGTGATGGGTTCCAATCAGAGGGGATTTTCGCCGGCGTCGTAGCACTCTGTCCAAAATCTTAACCGCGGCTGGCTGCAGTCCTTGACAAAAATGGCGCGCGAATCTGCCGAAATGACCGCCGCGCGCCGGCATAAAACGCAAAAGGCCCGCAGTCCGTGACTGCGGGCCTTTTGCCTCTGCGGCTTGCAGCTTCGCTATTTCGACAGATCGATCTCGATTTCGGACAAGTTCATCTCGCGCTGCTCCTCGAGAGGCCGGGCAGCGTCGTAGACCTTTTCCCAGTTGGCGCCATGCCGGCGGTCGTCCCAGTCGGGGTACTTTTCCATCTCCCGCTGGCAGTCAATGCACACCGTGGTGTACGGAAGCGCGTTCAGCCGGCCCACCGGAATCTTACCCTGACAGACTTCGCAGAGGCCGTACGTGCCCTGTTTCAAGCGGACCAGAGCGCGTTCGATCTGGCTGAGTTCGCGGGCGTCGATTTCGGCCAGCTGGGAAGCCATTTCCTCGCTGCCGGATTCAAAGGCGGCGTCGGCCGAGTCGCCGGTCGAATCGGTATTGGCATAGTTACTTAGATTGTTCAGGTCCTCCGCGAGTTTCTTATTGAGATCTGCGCGGCGGGCCAGGAGGGACTTGTGCAGTCGCAGTAGGGCATCGCGTCTAGCCATGGCTCACCACCTCACTGTTGTTTAGTAGGCGCTTTCCCATTCGCCACAGCCCGCCGCCTGGTACTGGCGGCGGACACTTCTCCTCTTCTCGCGTCCGGGCACCGCGCGGAGGAGGTCGGAAAACGCAGGCTTGCGTTGCAAAGGTTGTGCCGGGAAGCCGATTTCTAAGGAATCCTACCCGAAAAGTTCAGGTATCGCCTGAAAATCCGGCCAATTAGGCATGCTGATTTTTCGTCGGAGGGCTGGGGCTTCGGGCCGCAGTGGTTCATTTTTGAACAAGGAACTGCCGGAAAAAAAGCAGATCTTTGTCTGACGAACCGTAGCGGTTACTACCACCCCTGCGAATCGATGCAAGTATATCCGACAAAATCGAGGCAGGCGGGGCGCGGCAAGGCGAAACTTGAAACTTTTCGCAAGTTCTCCCTCCATATTAGGGGCGCAGTCGAGGGAGAAAGCAGTTTTTTCGGCAGAAGAGTCAGCGTTTGCCAATCATTCGTGGGTGTTTCCGGTGTCTTGCCGTTGTCACGGTTTTGCAGCTGCCGTTGGCTGGACACTTAGGAGGTGAGGCTCTTGCCCGCGCACGTACTCAAACTCCAGCCGGACCGAGAATGGGGCTTCGTAGAGCCATTGCTCGCGGGCTCGGTGGTAGAGGATCTGGCGTGCCGTACGAAGCGGTGGACCAAGGAGCTGGCGCACTTGATCCGGTGACAACCCGGGCTGAACGCGTTTGATCCGGTCGGCCCGCTCCTCGTCGGTCATTGACTTGTCGGGATCAAACCTTGGTACCGCTTGAGGTTGCGCCTCCGCGCCCGCCAGCGAAATAGTCGACAACGCCAGCAGGAGAGCGGACATGGCTAGTAGCGAACAAGTACGTGCCTTTGGCATCAGCTGCCTCATGTGTGGGCAATACCAGCCGCTGATTATGGTGTCCCAGTGCTGCTAGCGCTCTTCTTCCATCGCACCCAGCACGCCGGCAAACTCGCAGCCCGGGGCCAGGTACCAAATGCGGGGTGTCATCCCTTTGCGGAGGGCGCTAGGATCGAGGATGCCGGCCGGCTTGGCCGCTTTGCCGCCGACCAAGACCTCCCGCAATGTCAGAGGCTTCTCGTACTCAATTACCTTGAAGTCCCCGCCGCCTCCGGCCTCCTTGGCGCGTTCCACGGCATCGTCCAGATGGCCGATCTGGTCGATCAGCTTCAACTGCAATGCCACGTCCGCCGTGTAGATGCCACCGTCGGCACGGTAGCGCTGGTAAGGTTTAGCGTCCTTTTTCAGGTGATCGGGGCCCGCATTGACAGGCTTGATGTCCACGGGTTCGAGCAGCTTGGCTTTGTCGAGATCCTTTTTTTTCCGACCCTCTGCCACGACCCCCAAGAACACTTCGTAGGCATGATCGACCATGTCCTGCCAGACTTGCTGTTCCTTGTCCGTCATCTCGCGGAACGGCGAGCCGCTGTCCTTGATTTCACCCTGGCGAATGGTGCGCATCAGTGGCCCGGTCTCGTACTTCTTCTCCAGATCGGCGAGGTTTGGGAAAGCCGCATAGACGCCGATGGAACCCGTCAGCGTGGTACGCTCGGCGACTATGGTTTGGCCGGGCATGGCAACGTAATACCCACCGGATGCGGCCATGGCTCCCATCGAGACAATGATCGGCTTGCCTTTCGTGCCTTTGGCTGCGTTACCATCGCGGAGTTCGACGAGCCGGTGATGCAGGTCGTCGCTACCGGTAATGCTGCCACCGGGGCTGCTGATGCGGAAGACAACGGCCTTGACCTTCTCATCCTTGGCCGCTTGTTCGATCTGCTTGTCGGGATAGCTCAGCAACCCCTCCATGATGGGGCCGTCGAGGTGGATGATGGCGATCTTGTTGTGAGCCGATTTATTTCCTGAGAAGTAGTTTTCGGTAAGGGGGGCGTCGGGATCGTTGCGAGGCAGGTAGCCGGCGCACAGGACGATGACGAGCAAGACGGCGCCGAGGTTGCACAACAGCGACAGGCTGAAAAGGCAGCTCAGCAAGGGTGAGCGTGGCCGGGGCGGTGGCGTGCGCGGGGGCGGGTAGGAGCCGGCGGAACGGGGCGGCGGTTCGTGGCTGGGCGTCGGGTTGCCGGGCAGATGGACAGGGGAAAAAGGAGGCAAGGGATCGCTCATCGCTGCGGGCCTCGTGAGGGGATCGTGACCGCGTGGCATCCACGAATCGATAATACCCGAAAAAGTAGGTGTTGAGAAGAACTCCGGCCGGCGGATTCGTGTCATCGTGCGGGACGCCTAGCGCGCCTGACCGGACAACCGACCTAGAGCCATCGGCGGTCGCTTGCTACCCTGAGGAGGTGGTGAAGGTAGCGAACCCACAATGAGGACGGGATTGTGACGCTGCGTTGTGTAGTGGACGGGCTGCTTTTGCGAGGCCGGGTGGGTTCACCCGACCCTGCGCTGGTGGCGTATGACGGCGACGAATGCTTCGTGTTGGAGGCATTGGAGGCGTTGTATTACGAGGTGGTGTCGGCGACGGCGGACGAGTTACTCCGGCTAGAACAAGGGCACTACCGGCTATTGCGCAGAGCCGCGGACTTCGAGTATCTGCCGAGGAAGCGTGCTGTAGTGGCGTGCTGGGAAACCCCTTGAAGGCGGAGTTGGGTGCTGCTATAAACCACAACACTACGAGCGGGTGGGTTAAAACAGCCAGGCCGCGATCCTGGGGGCGTAGCTCAATTGGTTAGAGTACCGGACTGTCGATCCGGTGGTTGCGGGTTCGAGTCCCGTCGCCCTCGCTGAATGAAGTAGCCGCAGGTCAAAGACTTGCGGCTACTGTCGTTTTCGGAGCCGCAATAGGGTTAATAGGATTTGGGGACATTATGGGGACATCGCAAGGGTGGCGTTGCGTTCGTATTGCTGGGGACATTTGGGGACAGTTTCGTCACTACGAGGTTGTGATTTTATATCCTGACAGCTGGCAGAATGGAAACCGCCAACACGGAAGGATTCCGAGCATGTCAGCATCTCCACAACCGCGACTGCGACAGCCTGATCGGTCGGTACCAGTGCCCGACTGGTGCCTCAATGAGGCACTGCCGGACGATCACCCGGCACGCGATATCTGGGCCTATGTCAGCACCATCGATCTGTCGGCTTTTTTGGCGAGGATCCGCGCCTGCGTGGGCCGCCCCGGACGCGACGCGACCGACCCCAGGCTCCTGCTGGCCCTGTGGCTGTACGCGACGGTCGAAGGGATCGGCTCGGCCCGCTGGCTCGAGGAACTGTGCGCCATGCACCTCGGGTTCCGCTGGCTGTGCGGCGGCGTCAGCGTGAACTATCACCTGCTGTCCGACTTCCGCAAGGACTTCGAGGCCGAGTTGGACGCGTTGTTGATCGACCACGTGGCGGCCCTGATGCACCAGGAATTGGTGCAGCTGAAGCGCGTCGCTCAGGACGGCATGCGTACCCGGGCGCATGCCGGCACCGGCTCGTTCCGCCGCGGCGCGACGCTGGAAACCTGCCGGCAGCATGTGGCCGAGCAGTTGGCCCTGTTGAAGCAACAACCGGATGAACCGCCCGGGTCGGCGGCACGCCGCAGTCGTGCGGCCCGGCAACGGCATCTGGACGAGAAGTTACAGCGCTTGCAAGCGGCCCGTGTCGTCGCCGCCGACCTGGAAGCCAAGCGTGCGGACCGCCTGCGGGGTCGGCCGAAAGAGGCCGCCAAGCACAAGGATGAGGAGTCCGACAAGAAAGGCGGCCGGGGTTCGATGACCGATCCGGAAGCCCGCCGCATGAAGATGGCCGATGGCGGCTACCGCCCGGCGTACAACGTGCAGTTGGCTACCACGACGCAAGAAGGGCTCATTGTCGGCGTGGCGGTGACAAACGCCGGTACGGATGCGGGTTTGATGGGTCCGATGCTCGAGCAGATCGAGTCGGCCTACGGAACGGTGCCCGAGGCGAAGCTGACCGATGGCGGCTTTGGCAGCAACGCGGATGTGGAAGCAGCGGCGGCGCAGGGCGTGGCGGTGTACATGCCTTTGAAGAACGAGGCGAAGGACCTGCAAGCCGGGACGAACCCGTATGAGCCGCGCAAGCAGGACGGGGAAGGCATGTCCGCCTTGCGTATCCGCATGGGGACGGAGGAGGGGAAGAAGATTTACCGAGAGCGTGCGGCGACGGCGGAGTGGGTCAATGCGGGGATGCGTAATCGGGGTTTGTACCAGGTGCTGGTGCGCGGCGTGCAGAAGGTGCGAGCGGTGGTGCTGTTGCAGGCGTTGGTCCACAACCTGTTCACCACGATCAGAATCTGCCGCGCGAAACTGACACGAGATTGGGTAGGGATACTGCGCGCCGGTCTTGAGGGGATGAGACGAAAGCCGGGACTGGCGATGAGTGAATAAAAAAGCCCCGAGGGCCGAAAGGTGGGGGCGGACACGCCTTCCAAAAAATCACAGGCTCTACGCGGCGGCGCGCCGCCAAACGCCTACTGCCCGGTCGTAGGCGTCCTTGAGGCAAAGGAAGTCGTGGTGGGTGCCACCCTGATCCGGGTGATGGCGTTTCGCCAGAAACAAAAACGCACGCTTCGCGGCCCTGGCGTTTTCTTCTGTCGGGTCGCGGCGCAGCTGCTCGAAGCTCTGCCAGTAGAGCCTCTCTTCCGCTTGCTTCTCACGCTTCCGGCGTTCTGCCTCAGCACGAGCCAGCAGCCGGATGTGCTCGTTGATGATGCTGATGCGGGTCGCCGTCGCCTCGATGCGGCGGCGAATCACTTGCCGGGGCTCGCCCTTGGCTTTGCGAAGTTCCCGCTTGGCCTCCTCCCTCACCTGTTCCCAGTGCGCCAGCGCCTTGGCGAGCGTGTCCGTACCGTCTTGCTCGCGGCCGAGATAACAGAGGGTGCGCCTCCGGGTCACCCTCTGATCGTTGCGGTAGCTCTCAACCAGG
>Ga0207123_1050_pt1 | contig 22974 bp, 14 predicted proteins | sample Alteio_BWMinHeat_39_FD_153503 | JGI IMG/M metagenome (GOLD analysis project Ga0207123, IMG submission 153503) | Enriched cells from forest soil in Barre Woods Harvard Forest LTER site, Petersham, Massachusetts, United States -... | ecosystem: Environmental > Terrestrial > Soil > Temperate forest >... | reverse complement strand
AGCTTGGATGTGTATCGCCTCCTCCGGGGCTTATCCTTTATTCGAATCTTACCCAGGCTTCGTTCCTCAGCCTGGGCTACATTGTGAAAGCCCTCCGGGCAAAAAAGGTGATTTATTTAAGTTGATGGCATTGTGCGTGAGCGTGGGGTTACTTGCTTTCACCGCTTCGCGGTTATTAAAGTGATTTAAATATTCTCTTTGCGTCTTTGCGCCTTTGCGTTGAATAAATAAGACTCGTCTCAATTCAATTTCGATAGATATATCAATTTCGATAGATATAAAAATTTTATTTAATGAGTTGACTAATTTCCTTAAATTCAGAACTTTGAGCGTGGCGCAAAAGTTCAAAAAGAACGGTCTCTGTACTGCTAATCCGGGCACCGCAATCCCTCATCTCTGCAATGGCAGTCGAAAAATCATAGATGGAACGGGAGCTGATCGCATCATTGAGCACTGTAATCTGTTTACCTTCCATTAAGAGATCTTTAGCGGTTTGAAGTACACAGACATGCGCTTCAATACCGACTAACACCCATTGCTGCACAGGCATACGCAATATTTCCTGTTTGATGATCTGATCGTCCAAACAGGAAAAGGCTGTCTTACAAAAAAAAGACTGATCATCCCCTAAAATTCCCTTTAAAGACCCTACGGTGTGTCCCAATCCTTTAGGGTATTGTTCACTTGCAAAGATAGGCAATTTTAGGATTTGAAATCCTCTGACGGCTTGTTGAATCTTCATCATGACATGGCATGAGCTTTCTACTAGAGGAAATAACTTCTCCTGGACATCGATGACAAGCAACGCACTCTGAGTTCGGTCGAGCTTATAATTCATATTTCCTTTATGCCATAGGGCCAAGCGTTCTACCGCCTATGAGGTGAAAATGCAGGTGATGTATCGTTTGACCTGCAGTCGATCCATTATTAGTCAACAATCGATATCCACTGGCTATCCCGAATCTTTGCGCTAAGGTTTTAGCGACTTCGGCTATTTCGCCTATGAGAGGCAGGTCATCATTTGTGATGGACTGTAAATCTCGGATCTCTTTTTTTGAGATGATTAAAATATGCACCGGAGCTACAGGATGGATATCTTTGATAGCGATTAGACGATCGTTTTCAAAAACTTTCTCAGCAGGCAGCTCTCCATTTATAATCTTGGTAAAAATTGATTCGCTAGTCATAAAACCAACTCCAGAGCTTTTAGAGCATCTTCACGTGTTTCCCAGACGGATATAAAGCGACCTTTATGGCAAAATATAGCTCCATCGATTCCTGTAACATGACGTAAATCATCCCCAAGCAAGCCCGCCCAAGTTTTTGGCAACGGATGCCGAACTTTCATCTTTTGTTCCAGCGTCGGTGGTATGCCGCGTAATTTCCAATGTTGGTCGGCGGGCATAATGACAAATTTGGCGGGATGTTTAGCGCCATCCATTTCGAAGAAGATATCCATCCAGGGAATGCTCTTTTCAAAAACAAGGCAATCTTTATACTCATTCATAGCTTCCACAACAGTTTGACGACAAGATTGTGTGTATTGATACCTCTTCCACAATCGCTCCAAATGACCTTTAGCAAACTCCAGGGCTGTAAAAAAAGCGGCATTTTGTACTTTTGCATCCACATCATAATGGATAGGTGTAAAATTAGAGATAACCTGGGAATAAGTGGCTACACCTTTCCCGTGGAGCTCGAGACCGTTGTCGTGCGCATCAACACCCATAACCAGCGACCAATGGAAAAAGTCGTGTTCTTTAGCAGTTATTACACCGCTTTCTTGAAGATACAGCAGAATCATTCCGGCGCTGCTTAAGGGCCCTTGATATTCAAGTTGATGGTGATCGAATAACTTTCGGCCGGGATTATACTCACCGCCAACATCGCAAACATATTCGCACCTGGCAAGCTCATCAAGATCTCTGGTGCGTTTGATTTTATCTTCTTCGATAAGCTTAAAAAGGAGCAATAAAGCGCAAGCGGTTACCTCATCGGCATGAAAGGTACCATCGTGTGTTCCAAAGCTATGCGAAATTTTAGCGCTTTCTTGCATTGCGCTCTCCATTGATGTAGTTGTAATTTTGTTTCCTGAAAAAAGAATATTTTGCCAAAAGGTCGATTATGACAGAAGAATAAATTTAGTAAAAGCACTATCGATGCGTATCGACCGGTATAAGTTGTGAACAATTTCCTTTGCATTACAGATGACAAATTTCCTCAAACCCATGATCTTCAATACAGTTAGAAATAAAATTGAAACTTAGACATAACACACGTAGAATTAACTGTTTAGGATAGTATCAAAATTTTAATATTACTATTTCCCACAAATAAATCAAAAGTACACTGCTTTCCGACCTAGAATTTTAGTCACTCTTATTAACAAAACTCCCACAAAATATTTACCTTTGAAATCAATTACATAAGTCATTTTAGCGAACAAATAGCGTACGAAATATTTACCGATTCATTTTAAATTTTTATTAAACCCAAAGGCGCAATGACAGCCAATTCTATCTTTTAGATACGAGTCTTATTTATTAAACGCAAAGACGCAAAGTCGCAGAGACGCAAAGAGAACATCTTTACCACAGAGATCACAGAGAGGAAAAATAACAGAAAATTTGTATGGGCAATATTGCAGCTTTATTTTTTAAATAACACGTTATAGGAAAAGCCAAAGAAGATAATTTTTTTATCATCACCATTTTAAAATTCTGTTATTTTTCTTCTCTGTTTTCTCTGTGGTAAAGATGTTCTCTTTGCGTCTCTGCGACTTTGCGTCTTTGCGTTTAATAAATAAGACTCGCATCTAAAAGACAAAATTGACAGTCTTTGCATCTCGGGATCATCACATCTTTGGATCTTTGCGCTGAATTCTTGGAGGGGGCTTGCAAAAAAAGTCTTGCTCCTTGCATGATGCAAATTTACTCATCAATCCTTTTGATAAAGCCTGTTTATGGAAAGCTATCTCGATCTTCAACCCTATGACTTGGTCTCCCCTGATGGTGCAGTCACGAATTATAAAATCTTAGATGCTAAGTCCGCAGAAGCTATTGTTTTTATCGATAAAATTTCTCCTAATTTCATTGGATTTAATATTCCAATTGAAAAAGTTTTTTTTAATATTAAAAGCTCTTTGGCACAACTTGGACTCGATGGCATCGGCATTGAATATGAAATTAATCAAAAAAATCACTGCGCTCAAGTAAAAGTCCTTCTTAAAGCCATCGGTAAGATTGCTGAAGAAATGCTCAAATACATCAGAGTGGGAAGCATCATTGGCAAACTTTTTGCTGCCGACGACAGACGGCGTGTACGGGATCCTTACTATATTTCAAGAATGTTTGGCAGATCCGATCGCTTTGGAAATCCCCTCCTTTCTTTAGGAGGCATGCAAGGCAGTAATGATCTTATTTTAGATAAGGTTGATGGACGAACGATTGCTTACTTGACTTTACAAAATGGAAGAATCGTATATCAAGATTCAATTAATAGCTTTCTACCTACCTTTGGAAAAGCTTTAATTGCCGATAAACCCACAAGGGAACTTGTCGGATTGCATCAAGAATGGAAGCCTTTTATTCATCGCAATGTCGAAGATAATGAAATTCTGCTCGTTAAAACACTTCCCTTGCACATTCGTACGGTTTTTGCTCGAGTTGTCAATGAACTCCTTTCTGAAGGGTTTCAACATACGACGGCCTCAATTTTGCAGCCTGATACAACAGCATCAGGAGATATCTATGAACTGTATGGTCATAGCATAAGGGAATTGACTGATATCCCTCTTGAGTTTTACACGCTCGAACCCTACCGCGAATATGTGTTCTTTGCCGACCGCGATCAATTGCAAGAGTGCCTTGAAGATACGGCAATCCTATTTAAAGCATTTGCAACAGCCCCCCAACCAACAGATTATCGCGCGGCTGTTTTCATCGTAAAAGGTGAGCAGCTATTAAATTTAAAGCCTGAAGACTGGATTTGCCGTGAAACTCGTCAGCATGAATTCCCTGGCAGCGCTCATTCCGCACGGCAGGCGCTCATGGTCGAAAGGTATATCGAACAACAAGCTTCCTACCCTTTTCTAAAAAGTATCGATGCTGGTTGGATTACAAGCCAAGGCATTTTACTCACGCGCTATTTTCCATCTCCATTGATGAAACGCATGTTATTAAGTGATCAAGTGCAGCGGTGCCTTAAAGGAATTTATTTTCAGTTTCCCTCACAATCTCATCAAAGTTTTTTTTCAGCAGAAGATCGCGCTCTGTTGCATGATCTGGAAAATTTCGGCATTCCTGTCTTTTGGGTTGATGCTAATACAGGAAACATCTTGCAATATCTTCAAAAATACCAGCATGACTCCGGCATGTTCGTTCCCCTTCAACAAGTTGATGCTTTTCTAAAATCTACAGTCTTTGGAATTTATGGCTCCAACCTCCTTGAAGGCTCTTTTGAGGTTGAATTGCGCAAATTAATGCAGGGCGTCCTGGATATGAGGGAACAGGTCGACCATCCCTACCTTCACGCAAACTCACCTCTCTCACTAGTGACTGGCGGCGGACCAGGCGCTATGGAAGTTGGGAATCGAGTAGCAAAAGAACTAGGCATAATATCCTGCGCCAATATCGTCGATTTCCGTCAGAAGGATACTTCCGTGGTCAACGAGCAAAAGCAAAATCCTTATATTGAAGCCAAGATGACATACCGTTTAGATAAACTGGTTGAAAGGCAAGCTGAATTCAATCTTGACTTTCCAATTTTTCTTACTGGAGGCATTGGAACAGATTTTGAATTATCGCTGGAAGAAGTACGCAGAAAAGTAGGTGCTGTCCCTGCCCACCCGATTCTTCTTTTCGGTGAACCCGACTACTGGCGTGCCAAAATAACTAATCGGTATCGCTGCAACCTTGCCAGCGGCACAATCAAAGGCTCCGAGTGGATCAGCAACTGTTTATTTTGTATAAAAGATGCAGAGCAAGGACTTAAGATCTATCGTGAATTCTTTACAGGTAAGCTTGCAATCGGAAAGGAATTCCCTCCTGCAGATGAAGGTTTTGTCACCGTCACAGATTGATAGGTGTCCTAATTTTTATTAAACGCAAAGCCGCAAAGACCGCCAATTATGTCTTTTAGATACGAGTCTTATTTATACCGGTCGTGATTCAAAAGTTGGTATTTCTAGCGCGCCAAAACCCCGGGGATCAAAGATCGCAAATGGGTTCATATTACTAATATTGACCCATTTGCGATCTTTGATCCGCGGGGATTTTCGCGCAGCTAGAAATGCCAAATTTTGAAACACGACCGGTATATTCAACGCAAAGACGCAAAGGCGCAGAGACGCAAAGAGAACATTTTACTCACAGAGTTTATAAGAAAAGACACAATCCTACCCATCCTGTTGTTTTTATTCTTAATGCTTCTCTAATAACTCTGTGAGTAAAATGTTCTCTTTGCGTCTCTGCGCCTTTGCGCCTTTGCGTTGAATAAATAAGACTCGTATCTAAAAGACATAATTGGCAGTCTTTGCGCCTTTGCGCCTTTGCGTTTAATAAAAAATAGTACACGTGTCAAATTAATTCAGATTACGATATACTCTTTCTATGTCAAATTCAGATTCCACTCAAACCATTTGGCGCTCGGCCGCACGCTTCTTTTCGGGCACGATGTTAAGTCGCATCACAGGAATGCTGCGGGATATGGCTATGGCGTACGCCTTTGGCACTACGAGTGCTGTAGCTGCCCTTTTAGTAGCTTTCCGCTTTGCCCATCTTCTGCGACGCCTTCTTGGCGAAGGGGCGATGCAGACCGCATTGATTCCTCATTTCGAAGAACTGCGTTCACAAGACCCCCAACGGGCAGGACGTTTCTTTTGCGATCTGGCTTATAGTCTAAGTTGTCTACTCATTGTGCTCATTCTATTCATAATGGGGGGCATTGGAGGATTGCTAGCTTCCAACGTCTTCAATGCAGGCAATGCTGAGATCGCATGGTTAACCCTGCTTATGATGCCGAGCCTGCTTTTTATCTGCTTATTCGGTATCAATGCTTCTCTTTTACAATGTGAAAAAAGCTTTTTTGCGCCGAGCGCTGCTCCGGTGATATTTAATCTGTTTTGGATTTTGGGCGTTTTCTTTTCGGCAACTTTCGCTCCTGAAAAAGCGATGACAATCCTTTCATTGTTTATCATTGTCGCCTGCTTTGCACAATGGGCTATCACCGTGCCAAAAGTCTATAGGCTCTTAACCGGCTTTAAGTTAGATAATATGTGGAAGAATACAAAGGGGTATTCCAAAGACGTCTTACGTCTCGCCAAACCATTGGCTTTAGGTATCATCGGCGTCGCAGCAGCCCAAGTCAATAACGCTCTCGATGCTGTCTTTGCCCGCTGGGCGGATGATGAAGGCCCTGCTTTGCTTTGGTATGCGATCCGTTTACAACAACTGCCTTTAGCCTTATTCGGCATAGCCATTGCTGGAGCGATCCTTCCTCCACTTGCCAGAGCGATCAAAGCGAACGATCGGCCGCAATTTCGCACATTTTTAGAATTTGGGATGCGGCGGAGCTTGGCATTAATGATTCCAATGACTGGTGCTCTTTTCATTTTAGGAGATGGTTGCGTGGCTCTTATCTATGGTCATGGAAGTTTCAGTAATGCATCAGTCGCTGGCACAACACTATGCCTTTGGGGATATACCGCCGGATTAATTCCAATGGCCCTTGTTTTAATATTAGCTCCCTCCTTTTATGCAAAAAGCGATTATTATACCCCATCCATGGCTGCAACGGCTTCCATGGGGATAAACATAGCATTAAATACGTTGCTGGTTGCAGTCTTCAGCTTAGGAGCCCCAAGTATAGCTTTAGCTACAAGTGTGAGCGCCTGGTTTAATTGGTATTGGCTTAATTTGAAGCTAAGGAAAGATGGATATACTCTAAGCTTAGTATCAAGCACAGCAAAAATCACCCTGGCGACAGCTATTGCTATGGGTGCGATAATTATAGCGGATAATATTCTCTGGAATGGTTCTTCTGTAATTGAATTGTTGCAGGGAAAAGCACCTTCCTATGAGATCTCATTTTCAAAACAGATACTGCATTTGGGAGTGAATAGCATCATCTTTGTTGTAACTCTAGCGCTATCAGCGATTATCCTAAAAGCAAGAGACCTCACACACCTGCTAAGCAAAAAGCAATATTCTATAAGCTCAAATTGACACATGTACTATTTTTATTAAACGCAAAGGCGCAAAGACGCAGAGACGCAAAGAGAACATTTTTACCACAGAGATCACAGAGAACACAGAGAGGAAAAATAACCGGGAATTTGAATGGGCAAGATAACAGCTGTATTTTTATATATACCTCGTTATAGAAAAAGCCAAAGAAGATAGTTTTTTTATCCTCCGCATTTTAATATTTTGTTATTTTTTCTCTGTGTTCTCTGTGATCTCTGTGGTTAAAATGTTCTCTTTGCGTCTCTGCGACTTTGCGACTTTGCGTTGAATAAATAAGGCTCGCATCTAAAGGTCGATGTTGGCAGTCTTTTGCGTCTTACCACGAAATGCTACTTTTTGGTTGCGCGGATTGTGCTAAAATTGCTAAGATGGATCTCTCATCTTTATGCGAAAGTGGCGGAATTGGTATACGCGCTACCTTGAGGTGGTAGTGGGAGAAATCTCGTGGGGGTTCAACTCCCCCCTTTCGCATTATCCTTCTTTATTCAAAATCCTCACACATTGGATCCCATATGGACTGTTGCGCCTTTTGCACAGCAAATAGCTACACTATCAAACCTCTTTATGAAGCCATGCGTGCCTCTTACAAGGCAACCTTGTTTCGCGATTGCTTTCATGTCGCTATGCAAAGAGACGGCAAGACGTTCGACGCCTTCTTTTTCTCTTATGGAGCCGCTGTATTTTGGGGAATACCTAAAGAAATTGGATTAAAAATCTTGCATGAAGACGTTCACTCTTTTGAATTGCATCACATCAGCAATGAACTTGCTGAAACCGATGAATTCACTTATGCCTATGGCTCCCCTGCCAAGATTTTTGAAGATGAAATTACCCTTCCCAGTGAAGATCTCCTGATTAAATTAGCCTTTTCGCATGGCATTGCCCAGTCGGTTAAATTAGGTACTTTCGAAAGTCGGTTACATCGAACATTCAACACAACAAAAAAAATACCTGAAGACCTTGCAGAACAAGGTAAAATCCCTCTTTCAAGGCGCGAAATTAGAAAGAAGATGGGAGAGCTTTTCATCGAACGAAATTCAATCAATCTGCATATGGATGTATTAGATACACCTGAATTTTTCTGGGAATATCGTGAACTTGAAGTCTATTACACATTAATTGCCAATTATCTTGATATCAAAACACGCGTTGAAGTCTTAAATCAACGCCTGGACGTTATCCATGGCTTATTCGAGATGCTTGGAACTGAATTAAATCACCTGCACTCCAACCGTTTGGAATGGATTATTATCGTCCTCATTATGTTTGAGGTTACCATCTCATTGCTTAGGGATGTCTTTCATATCATATGAAGACCCTATTTATTTGTCTAATCCGCCTCTATCAATTGTGTATTTCACCACTTATCGGCGAAACCTGCCGTTTTACCCCATCATGCTCTCACTACGCTGTTGAAGCCTTAAAGAAACATGGCTTTTGGAAAGGCAGCTGGCTGATGATTAAGCGGCTCTTGCGCTGCAATCCATGGAGCAATGGCGGCAAAGACCCTGTGCCCTAAGGTCTTTTCGGACACATGTCTTATTTTTATTAAACGCAAAGACGCAAAGGAAGGCATTGTTTATTATATACCGGCCTTTGATGCCGATAAATAATAGAGAAATTAATATAATTTTAAGTAGGAATTAAGCTGATACTTCACCTAAACCATCTTTATGCGCCATTGTCTCTAGTACACTGTCAAAGTATAGAAGATCATTATAATCAATAATGCCTTCCTTTGCGTCTTTGCGTCTTTGCGTTTAATAAAAATAGTACACGCGTCAAATAAAGACCTTAATCTCCATCTTTGTATTATTTGCCTGAAACCGGAATGCGCAGGGGTTGTCCTGGCTTTAGATTATCACTATCCAGCCTATTATGAGACCTGATTACACGAAGCTCTACACCAAAGCGCTGGGCTATCTTCCATAATGTGTCCCCATTTTGCACAACATACAATGTATCTTTTTTTACCACCAAAGGCTTGCTCAAAGCTATGGGTTTTTTAACGACAGGCGCTGGACTTTTACTCTTAAGCGTTACCGGCAATGGTTTATTCGCCAATGTTTGCTGTGGAGGTGGAACCACAGGCTTAGCTATCGGACGGGGAGGAGGTGGTGTGATGGGTGGGGCTGCAGAAACAACAGGTTGTGCCGGAGCTTCGGTTATCTTAATGACAGCCTGTTTAGGCATAAAACGGGAAAGCGCATCATTGTGCTGATGCTTTTCAGGAACGAGCTCTCCAGAATACTCATAAAGACGTGTCGCTGCCAGATGCCACACAGCATCTGATCTGGGACTGGTTAGCAAGGCTTTAGCAAAAAGTTCAGCTTCAGGACTTTTATTCTCTAAAAGTTGCAAAATTAACATGACATGCTTGTCATCAAGCTTATTGGTAGCAAAAGCCTCATTGCTCTTCAACATCAGAAAAGCTGAAGCCTTAGATCCATGTTCGATATAATCCAATAAAAATCGCTGCCTACGAGCCTCTGATAAATCTTGAGATGTTTTTTGCTGTTCAACGAAGGATATTAAAGTTATCCAATCCACTTCAAGAAGAACTGTTAACAATTCCTGTTTATCTACAGGAACCTCTCCTCGACTAAACAGCCGCTCAACCGTCAAAAATTCCGGTGTAATAAAAAATGCATCAGTTAGTGTGGAATTTTGCTTAGCATGCTCCCCTTTGCGGAGTGACAAAAACAATCCTTGGCTGGTCAAAGGCCATCTTTCTGTTGCAGCAAAGGAAACTATTGCCTCATATTGCTTTTCGGTAAGTCCGGGATATACAATTAACTCAGCAGCTCGTCCGTCTCTGAACTTACCATAAACTAATTTTCTTTTTTGCGTTGGAAGGGAATGCCCCCCTAAAGCCCGTTCGAAATCAAAATGATGAAATGAGATCAGGCAAGCCAAAGCCAGGTCGCGCTGCGTATAGCCATTTTCAATTAATTGTGTATTATTAAGTCGGGCCACAAGCCATTCTAACGGCATATTTTTGAAATATCGGATGATTTCGCTGTTGCCGTGATCGATCGCCAGCGGACTTAATTGCTCATTCCTTTCGGCCGGCTTGTTTTCAAAATATGGTGTGGGAGGACGTTCACGCACGTTCCAGTAAAAAAATATAGCGAGCAGGATAATATTCATCGCACCACTTACAATAAGTGCGATAATCAGGCGACGGATTTGCTTCAAAGGATTAGCCATTTTGCAGTCTAGTTTTTAGGCTTTCGAGTTGATCCAGGATTCCTTGAGGTAGCTTGGAACCAAATATTTTCAAATAATTCTGCATTTCAACAGTTTCTTGTAACCACTCTTCATGATCAACATGCAGAAGTTCATGTATGGAATCGGACGTCATATTCAAACCAGACAGATCCAGCCCATTTACCGTCGGTATATTTCCTATCGGCGTGGTCAACGCTTCCGCTTTTCCTGAAGTTCTTTCGAAAATCCATTTCAGGACCCTTGAATTTTCTCCATAACCGGGCCATAGAAACTCGCCTTGCTTGCCTTTGCGAAACCAATTGACATAATAGATGCGCGGCAAATTTTTAGGGTCGAAGTTTTTACTGACTTCAAGCCAATGTTTAAAATAATCGCCCATGTTGTAACCGCAAAATGGAAGCATGGCAAATGGATCATGCCGCAATTTTCCAACTTCTCCCACAGAGGCTGCTGTCGTTTCAGAAGAGAGGCTTGCACCCATGAAAACTCCATGCTGCCATGAGAAAGCTTCGTATATCAAAGGCACAACATTTGAGCGACGTCCGCCAAATATAATGGCTGAGATGGGCACTCCAGCAGGATCGTCCCAGGCAGGATCGAGTACAGGGCATTGTGAAATGGGAGCTGTAAATCTTGCATTAGGCTGCGCAGCCTTTCGGTTCATTTTAGGGGTCCAGTCATGTCCAAGCCAATCAATCAAATGATCAGGAGGCTGCTTGGTCATTCCTTCCCACCACACATCCCCGTCATCGGTAAGTGCGGTATTCGTGAAAATTGAATTGGCTGTGATAGAACGCATGGCATTGGGATTAGAAAAATCAGAGGTGCCTGGAGCTACGCCAAAAAAGCCTGCTTCAGGATTAATCGCATGGAGAATGCCATTGGAATCAAACTTCATCCAAGCGATATCATCGCCGACGGTTTCAACTTTCCATCCAGGCAAACTGGAGGTAAGCATTGCTAAATTTGTTTTCCCACACGAACTGGGAAATGATGCGGCGATATATTTCTTTTCACCTTTCGGATTTGTCACCCCCGAAATCAGCATATGCTCTGCCAACCACCCCTCATCGCGAGCCATCGTTGAGGCGATGCGCAAAGCAAAACACTTCTTGCCGAGAAGGGCATTACCACCATAACCACTGCCAAAAGACCAGATAGAACGTTCTTCAGGAAATTGAACTATGTATTTCTGCTTATTATCCGGCCAAATATCATCCTTTTGTCCGGGCGCAAGAGGCATCCCGACAGAATGCATGCATGGAACAAAATGACCAGTACCTAGATGCTGCATGACTTGATTGCCCATGCGCGTCATGATGCGCATATTGCACACAACATAGGGAGAATCGGTTATTTCGACTCCAATGTATGAAAGCTTGGATTTAAGGGGGCCCATGCTGAATGGTATGACATACATCGTACGTCCACGCATGCAGCCTTTGAATAGCTTTAGAAGAGTTTGTTTCATCTCCTGCGGATCGCACCAATTATTGGTGGGTCCGGCATTTTCCTGCTTTTGACTGCAAATAAAGGTTCGATCTTCAACCCTGGCAACATCATCGGGATGGGAACGAAAAAGATAGCTATTTGGACGTAAACCAGGGTTCAGCTTAATAGCCATGCCTGTGGCAACCATATGATTGGCCAAGTAATCGAATTCTTGCTGCGAACCATCACAGATATGCACTTTATCAGGCTGGCAGAGCGTTGCCATTTCATCAATCCAAGCAGCGAGGCGTCCGGTTGGACGTATCACTGAAGACGAAGAATTAGCTGCTTTTTCCTGCATGGTCGCCATTTTGAAGTTATGTCAAAGATTTGCGTTTTTTGAACTTATCCAGATACTCGAGAGCTTTTCCGGTTCCCAGACATACTGCCAATAGCGGGTTAGGTGCTACAATAACTGGCAAGCCTGTTTCTTTAATCAAAGCTTTATCCAAGCCTTTGATTAATGCGCCGCCGCCTGCTATAACCATCCCTCTCTCTACTAAGTCCGCAGCCAATTCAGGAGGGCATTTCTCCAAGGTCAATTTAACACTTTCTATGATTTGCTGAATAGGTTCTGCAAGGCATTCGCGAATTTCCACTGAGTTAATGCGTTTCGTCACAGGCAGACCGGCTACCTGGTCACGGCCTCTAACTTCCATTTCTAGCTCGTTGCCGCCCAAAGGATAAGCCGAACCAATCGTCATTTTAATTTCTTCAGCTGTGCGTGGTCCAATCATCAAATTGTATGTACGACGCATATAGTTAATGATGCATTCATCAAATTCATCACCGGCAATTCTCAAGGAACGGGATTCCACAATACCACCTAAAGAGATGATGGCAATTTCTGTGGTACCGCCGCCAATGTCGATAATCATATTCGCTGCAGGCTCATGCACCGGCAGATCAACGCCAATCGCAGCAGCCATAGGCTCTTCAATAAGAAGCACCTCTTGAGCACCGGCATGGAGGGCAGAGTCTTCTACAGCACGTTTTTCAACTCCGGTGATACCTGATGGCACAGCAATGAGAATTTTCGGACGAAATAAACTGCGGGCAGGCGTCACTCGTTTGATAAGTGCTTTTAGCATGCCTTCAGCTATTTCGAAGTCGGCAATTACACCGTCTTTCATCGGACGAACGGCATGAATTTTGCGAGGAGTTTTACCAAGCATCGCTTTAGCTTTGTGTCCTACAGCTAAGACCTCATTTGTTAGTGAATCAACGGCCACAACAGATGGCTCGGCAAGGACAATGCCCTTTCCACGAACGAATACGAGGGTATTGGCAGTACCTAGATCGATTCCTATATCATTTGAAAAAACGCCACGAAATTTAGTAAGCTTGCCAAAAGTTTTACGACAAAAGCCGGTGAAGCCATCTTTAAAACTGCTTTGATTTTTTTTACTCATGAATAGGTTCCTAACTTGGGATGGTAATAAAGCGAGAGAATAACGCATAACCGATAAATGATAAACGAAAAACCGTTACCAAATAAAGTTTCTTATATTGCCCGAAAGAATGAGAGGAAAAACAAACGATTTAAAGAAATAATTCAAGAAATTTACATAAACATCGCGCCGTCCCTCTGAGGCCGATGTCCTTACATTTCTGCAATTGTTTCATTTCACCCATGAATCGTAAAAGTTTTCCACCCATTATCACCAATTTTTGAATCACGACCGGTATACAATACAAATCAATGATAAACTCATTTAATTCACAAAGCTTTGCATTGATTTAAAAACGACAACTAGCTAATATTATTTAATTACTAACAAAAAAAGATATTTTAATTATGTCAGCTGCAGCATCTACCCTAATACCAACATATTGTATACAATATAATAATCTCCCGTCTCAAGTTGATGATTCAGCAAAACTCATGATTGCATCTAAAACTTTAACGCCTGCTAATACCAATGTTCCTCCATTCATTTTAAATACTCTCGAAGCAATTGCCAGCGATTTCGTGTTTGAAATAGGTCAACAAGTAGAAGTAACTGCATATGCCCGCCTAACTTTTTCGGTAAAACATGGTCTGGTTTTCAATTCTTATAGTGATGAGCGAATAAAAAAGGTTTATATGGAAACTATTAGCTCTTCTACAGCGGCAGTTACAGAAAAAGATGTTATTCCTTGTGGTTTTGAAAGTGTCAAAAGATTGACTCCGACAGCTGAAAATCTTGCAGAAGCAACAAGTAAATGTCTAAATGAAAAATTGGTGTTTTTTGATCTGCTAGCTTTAAATCTTGCACAAAAAGGAATCAAAACCCCAGTTGAAATCATTTTAGAAGTGAAAGGTCGGCGTGTAGTTAATACCTGTGGCGGACTGACCACAGCCACAATCCGCTTTCCTCATATGCTAATGGATCTCTCGAAACGCTTTGCAAATAACAGAGAAAGCAGTGAAATGCAAATTTGCATTGTAGGTCCAGGACTACGCCAAGATGAAGGAAACGCCCCTACCTGTCCGCAATTTGTAGAGATAAATTCCTTGTTTCCCCTTGCAAACTATCTATTATTAGATAATAACAAAGATGCATTAAAGCAACTAAAACACATGTTTCAAGAGTTTCAATATGCAGCCTACGACCCTTTAACGCTCCTCGGCCACAAAGATAAAACAAAGCAATCAGCTCCTGAATCCTATCAAGATCTGTTTCAATCAATGAGCGATAATTTAGCCAAAATGGCTATTAATCCTGAAAATGAATCTTGTAGTGAGCATACAGCCGAAATGTTATCCGGAAAGGGAACTCCACACCAATTTTGCATCAAAGTTAATCCTGATAAAATTCAAATCAGGGAATTTGAAATTATTGATTCCCAATTTAAAGAGGAAGACAAAGCACAATTTGATGTCATCGTAGCTACTATGTCAATTCTTTTAGCCTTTTTTAGTAAAAAACCCACAGATGCTTTAACATTTTTTCAATCTTTTAAGAAATTCTTAGAAACTTTGAAAGAAACCGGTTCACTTTATATGGACGCCGTTTTCATGAATCTTATGCATCAGCACTACCGTTGGGAAGGGGTTAATCTTGGTATTCAATATCTGGAAAATTGTCTTGGGAATAAGTTAAAAATAGAAGATATCCCTCTATCAGACTTTATGGGATTTTCAAAAGGAATAACCGGAGTCATCAAAACCCAAAGCATCTATAATTCCAAAATCGACGGTCCTGCCAATATTTCAACAGCTAACGTAACAGTCATCACCAGACTCCCCGAAAAAGTCGTAACGACTGCCGAAGAAAGAGAATCGCTTGAAAAGCAATTAGCAGAACTAGCCCCCCGCAAAGCTAGCTAACGCAAAGACGAGCCTGCATACGCTACGAATCAGATTGCAATAAGCAACATGTGATAAACCTCGAAGAGGTGACTAGTGTATTGCCCATGATGTAGCGGCGAAGGTGCAAATCGTGGGTTAAGTCAAATTAAACAGTCAGTCTCGAAGAGGCGGCTAGTGTCTCTCCCCGGATGTAGCACCGAAGGTGAAAATCCGGGGAAACCCGTTAGCAAAAAAGTTAAAATATATTTCCTCACGACTTCCCCGGATTTTCACCTTCGGTGCTACATCCGGGGATAGACACTAGCCGCCTCTTCGAGACTGACTGTTTAATTTGACTTAACCCACGATTTGCACCTTCGGCGCTACATCATGGGCTATACACTAGCCACCTCTTCGAGGTTTACCACAAGTTATTTTTCTATAATTCTTTATTCAAAATTCTGTTGCTACAATGCTCTCTTCGCGTCTTTGCGTCTTTGCGTTTAATAAAATAAGACTCGTTTCTGTTTAAATTTGTGGTACTTTTTCACCCTATATAATAAACTAGGCGTTTTTTATGGATCACGCAATGCCTACCCATACCCATACCCATACCTATACCGATATCTTCCGCGTCCTTCATACTGCCGATTGGCATTTGGGCAAAACTCTCCATGATCACGACCGCCATGAAGAACATAAGCGTTTCTTAGTTTTTTTACTCCAAACCATCAAAACAACAAAAATTGATGCCCTCATCATCGCCGGTGACATCTTCGATTCTATCAATCCACCTCCGGCAGCTTTACGACTCTATTACGAATTCCTTGCTGAGGTCTATCACACCACCAAATGCGCCATCGTTGTGACTTCGGGCAACCACGACTCCCCCGCTCACCTGGAAGCACCCAGAGATGTCTTGAAAGCCCTCAACATCCACGTCATCGGAACCCTCCCTCAAAATCTTGAAGAAACCCTTATCCTCCTCCCCTCTGCAAATAAACCACAACTTGCTATCGCTGCCCTCCCCTTTCTCCGCGATAAAGATCTCCGCAACAGCAACTTCGGAGAATCTCAAGATGAAATCAGAAACAACCTCCAAAATGGTATACGCAAGCGCTATCACGATATCGGTGATGCTGCCAAGTCCTATCAAATGCAAGGCATCCCCTTAATTGCCACCGGACATCTTACAGTTTTGGGCGCCAGTCGATCTGAAAGCGAAAGGGATAACATTCATATTGGCGGACTAGGGGTTGTTAATGCTGATATATTCCCAGATTTATTTTCATACGTAGCTCTCGGCCATCTTCATCGGCCACAGAAAGTCGGCAACCAGGAACACCTACGTTATTCCGGCTCTCCCATTCCTTTGAGCTTCAGTGAGTCAAAAGACAAGAAAGAAATCCGCATCCTAGAATTTGCGGAGGGAAAGCTAACTAGCAACCAATCCCTCGAAATTCCAACTTCACGACAACTTTTCCAATTAATAACATCTTCGGAACTCCTGGAAGCAACCTTAAATGCATTTAACCCCGAAACATCCGACTTTACTCACTGGGTAGAACTTATTATCACCTCTGATTTCACCAACGAAAACCTGCATGAGACAATAGATAAATTAACTGCCGGAAAATCGTACAAAGTAATTAAGACGTTGATTGAAAGCTCTTCGGCCTCAGATGGTCTAACATCTGATGAATCAATAAATAATCATTCTTTGGGGGATCTTCTAGGTAATCCAAGAGAAGTTTTTCTTCAGCGTCTGGATCAGATTCCAACCTTACCTAACCAAGAAAGGGAAGATCTCATCACTGCTTTTGCAGAGCTTTATGATCTCGTCCTGGAATCCCATCGATGAAAATCACTCGCATCTACCTTAAAAACCTCAACTCTCTTCGCGGAGAATTCACCATAAACCTCGAACAAGAACCCTTTTCGAGCTCAGGCATTTTTGCCATTACCGGTCCGACCGGAGCCGGCAAAACCACCATTCTTGATGCCATCACGCTGGCATTATACGGACGTGCAGCGCGCTACGACAGCAAACCCAATCCAGAAAACATGATGAGTCGGGGAACTGGCGAATGTCATGCGGAAGTGGAATTTGAGGTCCCTCAAGGGCGCTATAGAGCCTCCTGGCAGATGAAACGCGCGCGCGGCAAAGCCGATGGCAAGTTGCAACCCGTGCAACGCTTTGTCTATAATTCTCAGGGTGCTACTTTAGCTCAAAAAAGTTCGGAAGTCGATAAGATCATTGAAGAACTCACCGGACTAGATGTAGATAGTTTCTTCCGATCCGTCTTATTAGCGCAGGGTGATTTCGTTAAATTTCTAAAGGCCACTCCGGACGATCGAGCGACATTACTTGAGAGTTTAACAGGAACAGGCATCTATTCAGAGATAAGCATCAGAGCTCATGAAGAAACAACAAAGAATGAAAACGCTTTAAAACTTAAAGAAAAAGATCTTGGGAACATCAAGCTATTTTCCGATGAAGAACGGACCGCTTTATTACATCGAATAAATTCATTTAAAGCAGAACTCGAAGCTAACACTCAAAAGCTAGCTAAACTGATGACACTGATCCAACAAGGCAATGATCTCGCTAAAAATTTAAAACGACAAGCTGAGTTAATGAATGAATTAGTAGCTATTAATCATCAGCTGCAGGATTCCGAATCCGATTTCAATCGATTGAATTTACACCGAAAAACAGCCCCGTTCCTTCCAGAATTAAGTCATCTTGATCATTTGCAAAGCGACATAATCAATATAAAGCAGATCGCTAATATCAAAAAATATATTTCAGAATTAACAACGACTAGAAGTAAAAAAAGAGAAGAATTCGAATTGCTGGACAAATGGCTGGAATCAAATCAAAAAGATCAAACTTTGGAATTGAATTTAAATGCTATTGTAGAACAAATCACTTCATTGATACACCTTCGAAATAAAACAAAGGAAATTAACGGTAAAATAGAATCTTTAAGAAAAGATCTAGTTGGGGCCGAATTTCAAATTAATCTTATAAAAGTGAAGAAAGAAGAAACTCTATTCACGTTGATGGCAAGGAATCTATCTGCCGAATTGAATGAAAAAAAATATCGTGAAATACTTCGTGAGCATACTATAGAGCAAATTCAACAAGAAATAGCTCAACTCATCGATAGATTAACCTTGCACACACATCGTGACAAACTGGAGCACGGCAAATCATGCCCTTTATGTGGCTCTCTTGAACATCCTTTCACCGAATCTGTTAGCGAAACTGAAAGCGAGTTTCAGCTTGATACATACCGCACCCAATTAAAAAATGCTCAGGAAAATCGATTAAAAAAAGTGGAAATCGAAAAAAGCATAGCTACAGCTCGGCATGAAGTTGAACTCGCTCAAAATACACTCTCTTCACAAGAGAAAACCATGCAATCTATCGTCAAACAAATCGAATCATCAAATGCTGAACTGCATCACGCCCAAGCTGAAATCCTTAATCTGGAAACGACTTTGTTGAAATTGCTCAAACCCTATGATATATCCATTCCCTCTTATGGCATAGAAAAGAATGCATTAAAGAATCTTGAAGAACGCAAAAAAACTTATCAAAAAAATGAGAAGCTATTCAGCGATCTCAAAATTGAACTCAATAATCTTGACATTACTGATCGAGATCTGGAGGTTTACTCAAAAGCTGAACTAACTCTATCTGAAAAACTTGTACAAACTCCATTTCAAAATATTGAGGGACTACGATCTTCTCTTCTTTCTACTCCAGAGATTTTACGAATTCAATCGATAGAAGAAGCAATTAAAACTCACTCTGTAAGAAATCACAACTTACTCGCGCAAGTTGAATTAGATCTTGCTAACCTAGCAACAAACAATACACCTCAAGGCAAAGAACTGCTAGATGTTCAAGCCCGTCATTTTGAAATCAGTAAGCACACAAATCAATTACGTGGTGATATTGCTGTTGCAGAAAGCAATTTACGCCAAGATGATCACAATTGCATACAGCATGCTGTTCTATTAAAAGAACTCGACGTAGATAGAAAACAACTTTCAATATGGCAAAAGCTCTCCAGTTTAATTGGTTCACATGACGGAAAAGCCTTTCGTAAGTTCGCGCAAGGTTTGTCATTGGATCTCCTCATCAAACATGCCAATAAGCACCTTTCCCTATTAAGCAATCGTTACAGATTGAAGAGAATCGTCGGAGAGCTGCTTGATTTGGAAATTCAGGATCTGCATCAAGCCAACGCTACTCGTCCTACAGCAAGCCTTTCCGGGGGTGAAAGCTTTTTGACTAGTCTGGCCTTGGCTTTGGGGTTATCCGATTTAGCCGGCAAAAATGTGAGGATCGATTCCTTATTCATCGACGAAGGCTTTGGATCTTTGGATCCCGAAGCACTTGAAATAGCAGTACAAGCCTTAGAAAGCCTTCGTGCTAAAAACAAAACCATCGGTGTGATCTCTCATATTGAACTGCTGAAAGAGAGGATTTCAACGCAAATTATTATCGAAAAGGGTTCTGGTGGAATAAGTACAATGAGCTTTTCGTCATAGGATACAGGCTAAAATTTCGATTCAGGACACGTGTACTATTTATTCAACGCAAAGGCGCAAAGTCGTAGAGACGCAAAGAGAACATTTTTACAACAGAGAAAGGAAAAAAATATGAATAACAGGATGGGAAGGATGGGCAAGATAGTATCTTTTAGTTTAATATCCTTCCTATCTTGTCCATCCTATATTTTTTTTTATTTGTTTCGTTCTCTGGCCTCTGTGGTAAAAACGTTCTCTTTGCGTCTCTGCGACTTTGCGTCTTTGCGTTGAATAAATAGTACACGTGCCATCAACGATTTTTTAACCTAGATAAAAATTAATTCATTATGCTAAAATACCATCATGCAAAACTTAGATAATCAACTACAGTCCGTTTTAGAGAACACTTTCGGCTTCAAATCTTTTAGGCCCGGACAACGCGAAGCTATTGTAGCTCTTCTCACAAAAGGCAAAGTCCTTTGCATCCAACCCACAGGGCATGGAAAATCTCTACTCTATCAATTGCCATCGTGCCTTCTCGGCGGAATCACTGTCGTCATCTCTCCGCTATTAGCTTTGATGCGCGATCAGATCGACCACCTCAACAATCGCTTCCATATTTCCGCAGCTTCCATCAACAGCGATCAAAGCGATGAAGAAAATTATCATTCACGACAACTCGCTTCTCAGGGAAAAATTCAGGTGCTTTTTGTTGCGCCCGAACAACTGGACCACGTAGACCGGTTTGATTTTCTCTTAGGTCTAAACATTCAACTGATCGTCGTCGATGAAGCCCATTGCATCTCCACTTGGGGACATGACTTTCGTCCGAGCTACCGCCAAATCATCAATTTTATCAAAGCGCTGCATGCGAAAAATTCCGATCTTAAAATTTTAGGTCTTACAGCAACAGCAGATAAACGCGTTGAAGGCGATATCGCAAAGCAGCTGGCCTTCGCCGGACAAAACATCGAAGTGTTGCGCGAAACAATGAATCGCCCAAACATCGAGCTTTCGGTCCATAAATGCAAAGGGATTCCCTACAAGCTAGCCTTATGTGAAGAGCTATTAAAGAAGGTTGACGGTTGTGGTCTCATCTACTGTGCGACAAGGGACAATTGCGAACTTGTAGCTGATTACCTTATGCAAAAGGGTATTCCTGTAAGAGCTTACCACGCAGGCTTTGAACAAATGGATAAGAGAGTCCTGCAACAGGAATTCATTGCCGACAAATATAAAGCACTTGTAGCTACTAATGCTTTAGGAATGGGAATTGACAAAGGCAACCTCCGCTATATCATTCACTTTGACATTCCCGGATCCATTACAGCCTATTACCAAGAGGTTGGTCGCTGCGGCAGAGATGGTCAAAAAGCCCTAGGCATCCTCCTGTACGACCAGGGAGACAGAAAAATCCAAGAGTATTTTATCGATTCAGCCCAACCAAAAGCCGAAGATTTTTCCCTCATTCTCGAATGTGTTAAAAACGCTATATCACCGCCTAACCTTCAAACAATCAAACGCACGACAGGGCTTCATCCTACCCGCGTGACTATCGTCGTCGCTGAGCTTTTGGAGCAAAACTTTCTAACGAAATTCAGCAATAGCGGCTCACAAGTCTACCAAGTTCTGGAGAATTCACAAAAGCCAGACCTCTCACGTTATATAAATCAATACGAAGTCAAATCACGTGAACTGAGAAAGATGCTAGATTATGGAGACCAAAAAGAAAACTGCCGCATGGTTGTTTTGCGTGAAGCTCTTGGGGATCCGGAGGCAAGCGCTTGCGGTCATTGTGAGAACTGTCTAAAGACGGGTTCTACTGTTGTTATCTCGGAAGATAAAATAGCTGAAGCCACACAATGGATTGAAGGGCGCCTTACACCTATCGATGCAACAGCAACCAACAAGATTTCGGCAGGCATTAGCGTGTTGGATGGTAAGATGCGTACGCCACTATTTGTCAATTTTATGAAGCAACGAGCTACATGTTTACCCGATACTCTCGGAATGGATGATGAGCTCTTTGCTCTTTTGAAAATGCATCTTGGTAAATTTGTTTATAACCGACAGATCGTAGGGATCGTCCCTATTCCATCCAGGACATGGAATGCCAAGGATAAAGTTGCTACTTTACTTGCAGCTCATATAGGAGTACCGGTATTCCACACTTTGTTATCCTGGGTGACAATTCCCCCTAACCGCCAGGGAGAGCTTTTGAACAACGATCAGCGTCACTTTAATGTTCACAAGCAAATGAGGGCAAATACCCAAGGTTTCATTCCTTCAGGTGGATTGATCTTACTTGATGATTATGTTGGATCAGGCAATACCATCAAAGAAGCTGGCAGGGCACTTCGCGCTAACAAGTCATTAACAAATGAAATTATCCCCTTCACAATAGCCTCAATAAAATGGCATCTCGGCAAACCGGGATTTGTTTAAATAAATGTAGCTTAGGCTTTAGCCTGAGATCGTTAGCTGAATTCGTTTGGTGCTCCTTCGTTACGATCTCAGGCTAAAGCCTAAGCTACATTTCAGTGGGTTAGATTTCGTTGAGTTAAAGTTATTTTATATGTAAAAGTCTATCTTTGTATAAATCTTAAGCGACAATAATTATATTAGAGTGTGCTATGTCTGATTGTAAAGAAAATGATTTGCCTGCAATCAGAGAGTTTGATGGTCTCGATTGGTTTTTTACTAAGACATATCGAAGAAATCTTCCACATTGGGAATTGAAAGGATCGACTTATTTCATTACTACACGAGTTGTTGGTGAACTTGGAAGCCCCTTTCTAAATCCAGAATTGGCACAACTCGTGATAGAAGCCTTATTTAGATATCACGAAAAAAAATATTTATTGCATGCTTATGTTGTTATGCCTGATCATCTTCATCTTATCATTAAGCCCCTAGACGATGTCACTTTGGCTCAAATTTATAAAGAATTCAAGGGATCAACGGCTTTTTATATCAATAAAAGACTAAATCGCAGAGGACAGTTTTGGCAAGCCGAAAACTTTGACCACTTAATACGAGATGGTATGGGGTTGCGGCTAAAGTGGGAGTATATCAAAGAAAACCCTGTGAAAGCAAATTTAGTAGCCAAAGCGGAAGACTACCCCTTCAGCAACTTTTACAATCCATCATAATTGTAGCTTAGGCTTCAGCCTGAGATCGCTAGCAAAA
>Ga0207123_1049_pt1 | contig 23331 bp, 20 predicted proteins | sample Alteio_BWMinHeat_39_FD_153503 | JGI IMG/M metagenome (GOLD analysis project Ga0207123, IMG submission 153503) | Enriched cells from forest soil in Barre Woods Harvard Forest LTER site, Petersham, Massachusetts, United States -... | ecosystem: Environmental > Terrestrial > Soil > Temperate forest >... | reverse complement strand
CTTTAGCTCTTCCATCATTTCTTTGCTGGTTTCTAAAGGATAGTAGCGATTGATAGCATCGTTAATGACTTCTTCAGTGGCAACGGCATACACCGTTTCGCCCGCCATGAGCAAGGCAAGATCGTCCAACGGCTGCAAATCACGCGGGTTGGCAGTAACCACCGTTCGCTGGCCCTCATACATGATAGGAATAATGATATGTTGGCGTAAAAATTTTAGGGGGACTTTACCCAGCATAGCCGGATCGGCCATTTGCTCGGTAATTTTTTCAATAAATGGAACGCCTACTTGTTTGGCAAGCGCACGAGCAAGATCTGCTTTGGTAATCAGTTTACGTTCAAGAAAAATTTGACCCAGTAATTTGCCAGAGGTTTTTTGTTCAGCTAAAACTTCATCCAGCTGCTGCTGGGTAATTAGATTAGCTTCAACAAGAATATCGCCTATTTTTTTCTTCAACATGTAGCTTTGCTCCCATTTACCATTGAACGCCATTATCAGGCTGATGATATCAGAGCACTACAATAGCATCAATACTTTGGTAGATGCTAGGAGCTATGCAAAAAATGCTTTTTTATCGCTGATTTCTGAACTAAGCCAACAAATCCTGCTTGATATATTGCAGTTTTAAAGAAAATTTTTCTAGGCTGAGGCAGGGAATGATGGATATATCTCAAGTTGCCGGGGACAAGATGCGCAGATTTATGATAAAAAGGCTTAGTAAAAAGATTATAGGTTGGATGGTGCTCTTGAGCATCATGCTTCCATCTTGTGCTTTGCTCATACAAAAAGTAGGCACGTATTACCTTGGCCGCACCCATAAAATGTTCACCGCTCACCAAGCCACCTGCACAATAAATAACATTTATAATTCTGAACTTAAAGGTTCCATCTCAAGTTTTCTTTCTGAGCGCACCACCCGTGAAAGTTTGTTGTCCCTAAAACCCCAACATTTGTTTGATGAACTCAAAGAAAAGTTTGGCATCATTAAAACGATAGACTGGAAATTTTTGGCAACTCAGACCCTAGACATTACTGTTATAGGCCATACCCCAACCTATGTGGTCAATGACCAATGGGTGCTGGGAGAAGATAACCAGCTTTTTGAAAGAAACGACTTTCAAGACTTTGATCTAACTTCCATCCCCAACATTTCAGTAAATCCTAAATGGGTTGCCCAAAATCTTAAGCCCCGTGTTGCAAAATTTTTGCATAAAATTGCACCCAACAAACTGCAATCCTTTACTCTGTCATATCAGCAGCCTTGGCTGATTGAACTGGCCCCCCAACAATCGCTGTGTAAATGTCGTATTTTAGCCGATGAAAAAAGTTTTTTTAGAGCCGAAAAGTTTGATGCTATCAATCACATTTTTCAAGATTTATGCCAGCACGGTTTTATCACTAAAAAGGCTTTATCATCACCCAAACCATTATTGACTTTTGATGTACGATTTAAAAAACAAGTAATCGTTAGGTTTTCTGAACCATTGAGGAGGGGAAAGGGGTTATGAATAAAAATATTATCGGCGGGGTGGTTACCGCCATAGATATAGGAACCACAAAAATCGTTGTTGTTATTGCCCGTCTTGATTCATACGGACGAACCGAAATCTTAGGCATTGGGCATCATCCGTCTCATGGTTTAAAGAAGGGGGTCATCGTCAACATTGGTGTAACGGTTGATTCTATTAAAGCAGCTCTTAAAGAAGCCCAAGCCATGGCTGGAATCAAAGTGGAAGCTGCGTGTGTAGGCATTTCTGGAGGTCACATTCAATCATTAAACTCTACAGGCGTTGTTGCCATTAAGGGCCGTGATGTTGGACAAGATGATATTGACCGTGTCATTGAAGCAGCCAAGGCTGTGCCTCTTGCCAAAGACCAATATATTTTACACGTGCTTCCACAATACTTCCGTGTAGACGGCCAAGAGTACATTCTAGATTCATTGGGCATGTATGGCGTTCGCTTAGAAGCTCAGGTACACATTATTACCGGCGCTGTTGCTTCCGCACAAAATATCATCAAAGCCTGTGAACTTTCTGGTGTGCGTGTTAGCGATGTGGTGCTAGAACAATTGGCATCAGCTGCTGCTGTTTTAACTCCTGCAGAACAAGAAATGGGTACAGGTATTTTGGACATTGGTGGTGGAACATGTGACTTTGCCATTTATAAGGATGGCCGCATTCGTCACTCCAAAGTGCTCCCCATCGCCGGCAATCATTTTACCAATGACATAGCCGTTGGACTGCAAATCCCTTTTAACAAGGCAGAAGAGCTCAAAAAACTTCATGGTTCTGTTTTACGCCCAACCATGCATGACTTGCAAAATTGTTACGTTGATGTCCCACTGGGCTTTGATGAAGGAATAAAAACCATCGCCCTAAGTTCAATGGTGGAGATAATCAATTTCCGCGCGGAAGAAATATTGGATCTATTTTTAGAAGAAATTAATACCTACCGTCTGCGCGCCCTCATGCCCTGCGGTCTTGTTTTGACGGGCGGCGGTTCACTGTTACCAGGAATGAAAGAACTAGCACAAGAAATGCTAGACATGCCGGTACGTGTGGGCTATCCACAAACCTTCCATGAAGATCTCTCTTATTCATTACCTGACATTTTAAAAAGCCCAATTTATTCAACCGTTTATGGGTTACTGGTGCACGCCAGCGGGGAACGCGGTTTTGGAGAAATTTCTGGCAACTCCGATGCCCTTTTTTCTCGTGTTTTGAAAAGAATGAAATCGTGGGTTTATGATTTGTTTTAAATAAAAAATCCGTATGGTTCGATACATTTTGCTCAAACTAAAGTTTTCGCAAAACACTCACCATGAACGGATTTTCAACCCCGTTCATCCCGAGTGCCCACCGTAACTTTAGTGGAGGTGGGTGTATCGAGGGAATGAAAGAAATCTTAAAAAATTGAGGAGTAGTAATGAGTATTGAATTAATAATGGACGATGAATCGCTAAACGCTGCAGGCGTAAAACTCAAAGTTGTAGGGGTTGGTGGAGCTGGAGGCAATGCCGTTAACAGCATGATTGCAGCTGACGATTTGCAAGACGTTCAATTTATTGTTGCCAATACCGATGCTCAAGCCTTGAGTCAATCACCAGCTAATTTTAAAGTGCAGCTAGGTAAAAAGATTACCAAAGGCCTGGGCGCCGGCGCCAACCCAGACATTGGACGCCGTGCTGCAGAAGAAGATCTGGACGCTATGCTAGATATTCTTGAAAATACTGACATTCTGTTTTTGACCGGGGGACTTGGAGGGGGGACTGCATCAGGGGCACTACCTGTTATAGCCTATGCAGCAAAAGAGCTGGGAATTTTAACCGTAGCCGTAGTCACAAAACCTTTTACTTTTGAAGGTAAGCGACGTGCAACACACGCAGATGGTGCCTTTAAGGTTCTCAAAGAAAATGTCGATACGCTCATTGTAGTACCTAACCAAAAACTACTAGAAACTGCCGACCCTAAAATTTCTATGCTCAATGCCTTTGCCCTTTCTAATGATGTGCTTAAGCAAGCAATTAAAGGAATAGCCGATATCATCACCAAGGCCGGACACATCAACGTTGACTTTGCCGATGTGCGAACCATAATGAAAGATACCGGCATGGCCATCATGGGCATTGGTAAGGCTTCAGGCAATGATAGAGCTCGTCAAGCCGCCCAACGAGCCATCAGTTCTCCATTGCTTGAAAATACCAGTATTCATGGTGCCAAAGGCGTGCTCATCAATATCACAGGCAATGAAGACCTTGAACTACAAGAAATTAATGAAGCAGCATCAATGATTTATGACTTGGTCAGCCCCGATGCCAACATTATTTTAGGTTCGGTTATTGATCAGTCTATGAGCAATGAAATTTGTGTTACCGTCATTGCTACCGGACTTGAAGAAAGCGCTGCCAAGACTGAACCGGTGCTATCGTCACCAACCACACGCGTATACACAACCGCCTCTACGCAACCCATACAAGCAGCACCACAAGTAATGGTACAGCCAATGGCAATAAAAATAGTTGAAACTACTACGCTTGCAGAGGAAGCAAAAGGAGAAGTTGCTGACCAACCAGCACCCGTTGTTCATCAGGCTTCTTCAATGGCACCTTCCGCTCCGCTCAAAGCGGCAGAGAATGCGGTAGCTGAAGAAACATTTGATATGAATGACCTGGATACGCCAACTTTTTTGAGAAAGAAATCGGCCAAAGAAGCTGAGGATGCTGGGCAATGATTTGGTAATCAAATGGAGGTTATTCTTTTACCGGTCATCAAAAATTCTTTTGAGTTCCGCAATTGGAAACGCACCTTCTCGGAGCACATTCATTCCTTGCCCAGAACCAGAAAGATCTATGATCGTGGATGATACTGACTTATTTATTTTGGATTCATCATCAAGAACAACTAAGTCGACTTGCTTTAAAATATCAGGGCTAACTTGCTCAAGAGTTTCTGGAACTGGCAAGCCACTCAGATTTGCACTCGTTGAAAATAAACCATCAAAGTTTTGTAAAATGTTTAGTAAGCCCGAATGTTGTGGGCAGCGCACTGCAATAGTTCCATCAGCGCTTTTTAAATATGTAGGCAAATCGAGTCGTGCTTTAAAAACTATGGTCAATGGCCCTGGCCAGCATTGGCTTAATGCTTTTGTAATGCGACTGTCCAAGTGCTCCATTTGAACAAAATGTTTTAATTTTGTAGGGGATGAAATTAAGACCAGATACGGCTTGTTGCTACGCCCGCCTTTGATGATATTGAGTATATCAAAGCCTTGCTGGGTTAGAGGAGCAAGTAGACCAATCACGGTGTCAGTAGATGTAATAGACACAAGGCCATTATTCAATGATTGTTCAAGTTGTGTAACAATCGATGGGTCAGTCCAAAATAAAGTTCTTTTCATGGTTTTGCCGTCTTGATAATCCATTGCTTGGAAAGATTATTTTTCTTTTGATTTAAAGAAAGACCAATCAAAACAACCTGTTTTTTATCATTTTTGAATTTTTCAAAGTACCTTCGCGTCATGATTTGTTCCAATGCTTTTTTGGCTGAAGCTTTGGCTTTTAATTCAATTAAATAAATATGGGTTGCCGTCTGAAGAGTAATATCAATGCGACCAATGTTGGTAGCGTCTTCTACTATAACGTCAGCCCCTATGATTTTAAAAATGGTGTACAAAATACTCTGATAAAAACGCTCTACTCCAATCCTGACAGAATAAGGCACCCCTGCAAGAAAGGTATAAATCATGGTCAGCAAGCCTTCCGGATCATTATTCAATAGATACTGCCGCAATTGCTGAGCCAAATCATTAAATTGCGATATTTTTTTATGAGTCATGAGCGTGGCAACATTTTTTATAAAAGACTCTGTCACTTCATAATTTGGATAGGTTAACATATAGTTTTTTGACATCGGATTATATGATTCAATAGTCAAATATCCCGCCTGTACCAAGATAGCCTCAAGTCTTAACTGCTCCACATCACTCGGATTAAGTTCATATTCACTAATTAAAGAATGGTCTAGCTCAAGGAGAGGGAAATCATATTTCTTTATGAGCTTCATTAAAAAAGATGGCGAACCGCTAGCAAACCAAAAATTTCCAAAATGCTTTTTATCAAATGCACTGGTAATGGAATATGGGTTATATACAGTGGTTGCATGAGGTGTAAAACAATAGCCATTGTACCAGCGCTTCAACTCTTCCAGCGTCTTTTGTTTAGACATTTTTTGTATTTTTGCAAAATCGACAAGATAATCTTTAAAATTATGCTCTAGCTCTTGTTGAGTATAACCAACCAACGTGGCATAGCGAGGATCAAGAGTAATATCATTTAAATTATTGAGGCCTGAAAAAATAGACGTCTTTGTAAACTTACTTACCCCTGTAATAAAAACAAAGGCTAATGAACTATCCAGCCCCTTAATAACCCCATAAAATCCGGAAAGAATTTTTCTCATCTCATCGGCAACCACGGGATTATCTACATGATCTAAAATTGGTTTATCATACTCATCAATCAACAAAACAACTTTATTTTTTTCACTTAGCTCCGTAACCAATGTTCTAAACTTTCCACTAATAGTCTTGTCTTCAGATAGATCTATCTTATGTTTTTTCCCTAATTTCTTTAATAAATCTGAGAGGGCCTGTTTTAGTTCAGCTGGCGTATCTCGTTGAAGCAATGAAAGATCAATATGAAGAACAGGATGTACTGGCCACTGTTTCATTTTTTTGTATAGATCCAGACCCTTGAACAGTTCTTTATTCCCCGAAAATAGTTCGTTGAGTGTTGAGATTAAGAGCGATTTTCCAAAGCGACGTGGGCGGGAAAGAAAGAAGCAACGTGAGCCACCTGAAATTAAGTCATAAATATGTTGCGTCTTATCAACGTAAAGATAATTCCCTTCTCTCATGATTTTGAAACTAGAAAGATCGGTAGGAAGGAACTTAATACTTGATTTCATCCGTCACTCCACAGACTTAAATCGTCTATCCAGATTTATTTGAGTCCAATAATTTTTATATTTAACTTTAACAATAATTCCAAAAACATGATAATCTGGCAGAAATTAACGTATTTTAACCCGATTATCTCGTGTCTTTTTGATTACTATGAACCCATTTTTTGACCCGGATTTTACTAGCCAGCACAACCAACTGATATCAGATTTTAATCTTGCCCGTCAACAACAACCAGCATCTGAGCAGGCTATAAACAATTTTCAATCCATTATCTGGCACCACTACAATCATAAAAAACGTCCTTTTGCTTGGCGAGCGCACCCCACTCCCTACAACGTGGTAGTCTCCGAAATCATGCTTCAACAAACTCAAACCAGCACCGTTGCTCCCAAATTTGATGCTTACATAAAGGCTTTTCCAAATTTCCAAACTTTAGCAGATGCCTCATTTTCTGAAGTTTTACGCCACTGGAAAGGCCTAGGGTACAACCGTCGGGCAATGGCGCTACAAAAAATCGCCCAATTAATTATCAGCAATCATCAGGGCATTCTTCCATCCGACTCAGGAGTTCTTGAATCGTTCCCAGGCATTGGTCCAGCCACGGCTCGTTCTATTCTAGCCTTTGCCTACAACGTGCCAACCGCATTTATTGAAACTAACATCCGAACCGTGTTCATTTATTTCTTCTTCAAGAATGAAAAAGAAATCACGGATAAGCAATTATTTCCACTTGTACAAAAGGCTGTTGATCAGCACAATCCGCGTGAATGGTACTATGCACTGATGGATTATGGTGTTATGCTAAAAAAGACTGTTGGGAACGTAAGCAAATTGAGTGCGCACTACACGCGTCAGTCAACCTTTCAAGGTTCAGACCGGCAAATCCGCGGTCTGATCTTGCAAGTTTTATTGGACTTCCCCAACGGCGTTGCGCGTCACCAGCTAGCTACCATTTTAAACAAAGACCCTGAGCGCGTTGAAAAAATTATGCTCGATTTGCATAATGAAAAATTTGTTACGATAAAAAATAATCTTGTGAGACTATCATGATTGTAAACCCAGACGCTTGTTGCAACATATTTTGGGGCGACGCACAAACCTGCACAGTAAGCCCTAAAACTCCCGAATTTGGCGACTATTGTCATCAACTCGCAGAAAAATTTAATCTTTCCCATGTTATTTTTTTAAGTCAAACACACAGCGCCAAAGGCTCATTCATAAAAAATGCCCTACCTAAACGCGTTACGCTTTTTGAAGAGGAAGGCGATTACATCATTACCAATCAACCTAAGATTGGGCTTGGCTCCTTGGCTGCCGACTGTTTGCCAATTGTTTACCATGCGCCAGCACATAACGTCATTGCCATAGCCCATGCTGGGTGGAAAGGGTCAGTTGCCTGCATTGCTCAACGCGTTCTTGAAGATTTAAAGAGAGAATATGACATTGCGCCAACAGATGTAAATATTTATTTTGGACCGTCATCACACAGTTGCTGCTATGAAGTACAAGATGACTTTTTACCTCACCTGGAACCTTTTTCATTTAGAGACCAGCTTATAACAATCCGTGACAACAAGCGTTATTTTGAAATAACTCTTTTCAACCAACAACTACTCGCCAGTCTTGGAGTTCCAGAATCCAATATTTCGATGGAGCATCACACTTGCACTATCTGTAATCCAAAATACCACTCGTACCGCCGGTCTAAACAATCTACGTTGCGGCAAACTACTATGGTATGGATGGATAACGCATCCATGGTTTGGCTGGAAAAAAATTCTTAGAATTTTTGTCTCTTGTGCCCCAATTTTTGATACACTGGGCCGGTCTGTTAATTTTTGAAAAAAAGGAAGAACCATGTTCATCTACGATTGGCTACTACAAGATAATCACTACATAAGCTTGCTGGGCATCTTAACCATTTTAGGCTTTGCCTTTCTTTGCTCGGCACATCGCTCCTACATAAAAATTCGTTTGATTGCCACTGCTCTTGCTATGCAATTTATCCTGGCATTTTTTATTCTTAGAACCGACATTGGCTCTTGGCTTTTTACTCGCATGTCTCATGGAGTAGAAGCGGTTTACAAATTTGCCGATCAAGGCTGTAGCTTTGTTTTTGGTAATCTTGCCAATGCTAGCGGTCCCTGGGGATTTGTTTTTGCTGTCAAAGTTGCTTCCATCATCATTTTTTTTGGCGCCTTGATGGCCATTCTTTTTCACATCGGGGTTGTTCAGTTACTGGTTAAAGGACTTGCGTATGTCATCCGTCCATTACTCGGCACATCAGGTGCAGAAACTCTTTCTGTTGCAGCCAACAGCGTTTTGGGCCAAACCGAAGCTCCCTTGCTTATTAAGCATTATTTAACCAGCATGACCACATCAGAAATGATGACGGTTATGGTCAGTGGCATGGCTCACTTGAGCGGATCTATTCTTGCGGTGTATGGGCTGATGGGGGTCCCCATTTTGCACTTGCTTTCGGCAAGCATCATAGCCATTCCGGGGGCCATATTAATTTCAAAAATGTTAATGCCTGAAACAGAAAATCCAGAAACCATGGGCGGTAAAACCGTCGCAGTTCCACGTGATACCAAAAATTTATTAGATGCTATTTCAACAGGAACTGCTGATGGACTTCAGCTAGCTCTCAACGTTGGTGCCATGCTCATTGCATTTATTAGTTTGATGGCCCTTGTAGATGCTATTTTGGCAGGAGTAACCGGATTTTCTTTAAACATGATTTTTGCCAAAATATTTTATCCCATTGCTTACCTCATTGGCATTCCATTGTATGACTGCCAGGCATCGGGTGCCTTGCTGGGACAAAAACTCATTATCAATGAATTTGTTGCTTTTAGTAACATGCTCAAGGTTGGGTTAAGTGATCGAAGCATGGCTATTTTGACCTACGCCATTGCCGGCTTTTCAAACTTTTCTTGCATTGGCATTCAGATTGGTGGCATTGGTTCCATTTGCCCAGCAAAGCGAGAAATGCTCACCCGCTTAGGCATGCGAGCGTTGCTAGGAGGCACTCTAGCCAACCTATTGAATGCGGCAATTGCTAGCTTATTTATTTAGATTTATGCACCAAATGGCATTATTTAGTTCTTTTTGTCACTAAATTAATGCCATTTGAATAGATGTTTGGGATTTGTTATAATCAAACAAATGATTCTTAAATAAATGTGATTCTTAAATAAATGGAAAAAATGTTAGTTTCTGGAGGTTATTATGAAACTTAGAACGATTCTTTTATTATCACTAGCCCTTACTTCATCGGCTTCTGTTGATGCAGCAACGAGTTCTACGCTCAAACGCAAGACAAGTCATACTGCAGATTCCAGACAAACAAAACACCAAAAAGTGTCTGTCAAGAAAAGCCCAGGGTTCATAATAATCTCTAAGTTCTTTGCATCAGTCCGTCTATACCGCTGTACCTGTAAGCAAAGATTTCTACATGGCCGGACATTCGAAACACATGTCAGACTTCATACTAGATTTAGCAATAGGGGCGAAACATTCCCCCCTCCTCTCCATTTTTGTTATTGTGGCTTTCAGTCTGCTGATAAACAAGGCTTCACGAGGCATCTAAGATCGAAATACAACCTCTGCAAAGATGTAACTGAAGATATATTTAAAGAGTGCGCTACTGCTTCAACAAGCTTTCAAGCACCTGCTGACCCTAGCGCTACAACTGTTGCTACAAGTACCGCAACATCCCCGTCCTCGCACTCCGATGCAAACTCTAATGATGATGACGTAGATTCCAATGATGATGACGTAGATTCCGGTGATGATGACGTAGACTCCGGTGATGAGGACGTAGATATTATTACAGAAAGCAATACATCACAAACCCCTACCCCTACATCATCCATTTCTATTGATGCAGCAATGACGGGTTCTGGCACAGAGCTCCCTGACATTGTAATAAATCCCCAAACTAATTCTGTCATAGACTCTAGGCACTTTATAAAGAACCGACCTCACAAATGTGCAACATGCTCGGTGTCTTTTAAATGTATATACCAATGGAGAACGCACCTATCACTACATACTAAAGAGCTACTTCAGACTCCTCGCTTTTTCTGCCGCTGTGGTTTGCAAACGCACAATTCAGTAAGCTTTCATACACATAAGAACAAAAAGCTCCCTAGCTGCAGAGATATAACCAAAGAGGTGCTAGCAGATATGGCTGCTTTAGGCAAAACTCCAGCGCCTGCAGCTACGAGCTCTGCTAGAGCTACAGATCCTGCAGAAGTTGCATCCAGTCAATCGAAGTCTGCCTCGTCCTCGCATTCCGATGAAAACGCCGATGATGACGTAGATATTATATCTGTAGAAGGCAATCAAGTTTTGAGTAACGATACAAAACAAGCAAGAATAGACTATAAATGTCGCTGTGGTCTTAGCACCATCCATCTAGACCGCATTCAAAAGCATTGTATGAAGAATGGATGTAAACCCCTTAATTTCCCATTACCTAGTTCATCATCATCATCATCATCTTCTTCTTCTTCAGGCTCCGCAAGCAATACATCACGAACTCCTACCCCTCCAACAACTCTGAGTACCGACCAATCAAAAGCGAGCACTCAAGCCCTAGAACAAAGCGCTGTAGAAAATGCACGTTTGCAAGCAATACAAGCCGCAGTTCTTGCAAGAGCCCGTGCACACACACATTTCACTTCTCTGCCAACTCTGCCACCAGCAGAGAACCGTGAGCAAATACATGCTTCTCCTGATATATCAGATGCTGATGATGAAGATGCAGTGAACGGTAATAGTACGCAAGAACCACCGCAACAACAATTCAAACCAGTTGAACCAGATCCTACCACTGATGAAAACTCTTTTATAAATAGTTTTTTGGCAAATGAGGAGGATGAAAATCCTACTGCAACAGCAAGTACTGACTCATCAGAATCATCTGATACACCAAAATTGCCAGAACCGCGCCTAAATTTAAGGTCAAGACCTTTTCCAAACCAAGCAATGGATGAAACGGATGAAGAGATAACTCCTCCAGCTCCAGATAGCCCAAGCACTGCGGCTGCCAAAGCGCGTGCTCAAGCAAAAAATGCTCAAATCGCCTCAAGTACCAATGCCCTTTTGGATCAATTCTATGGGCCCTCAACAACAGCAACTAACGCTATAACCGCAACAAAATGATTGTACAAGTTTAATGTTAATTTTCATGAGAAAGGAGGCATCATTTCTGGCGGTCTTTAATCTAGCATCAGGCAGATTTTGCTCACAAAGAAATGCTTAATTTAAAGACTCTTTAAGAACTTATTGTCATTTTGCAAACTTTATTGTATTTTTATTTTTACTGTATCATTCAATTCTGAAGGATTTTGAATCATGAAAAATATAGTTTCTGCTCTTTTAATCTCATTGGCATTTAACCATTGCGCCTTTGGGGCCGCACCTGCTCCAACACCAACACCTGCTCCTGCTGCCACACCAGCTCCAACCATTTTTCCAACATCAATAGCACAAGAAGCGGATCAGAAAAATGCACGTCATCATGATACTAAGGCTCCTTCTGCCCCCAACCCTACTCTAAAACCAAAAATAGAGCAGGATACTAATAAGGCCTCTGGTGACTCTCGTGCATTCGTTAGAGTCAAGCGAAAAGCAACTACAACTATCACACAAAATATACCTAAACAAGACAAATGCGCCAACCTAGGTACCGCGACAACAGGCGACGATACCTCATCTGAAGCACGTAAAAAACTGAAAGCAACTGAAAATCAGAATAAAACACAAGAACCCGCTTCCGGACTAGTGCCCACGGATGTCGACGAATTAGCTGAAAGTCTGCAGACACTAACCATCGTTAACAAAATGATGACGACCTTAAATCTTAAGCTTGAGAACTGGTTTAAACAGATGGATACGATGGCTAAAAAAGACAGCAATCATGCATGGATTGGTTATTTGGCGCACTACCCCTCCTTTGTAAAAGATGAAGCATTCATTCTTACAAACATAGGCTTAAAAAAATTTGCTACACCAGAGGTACAGAAGAAATTGAACGACGAATTTGCACAGGAATTGACAAAGGAAGACCGATTAGCTACGTTTCATAAATCTGAAACACAAAGAGATTTTAAAGTTTGGATTAGACAACAACAAGATACGTTTCTTGAACTTATTCGAAAAGATCCTGAGGCCGGATCAATCATCGAAAAATTAACTCTCGGGCAAGTTGACCAAATCCTTGCAAAAAAACCAAAAGATGGCTGCGTCATTAGTTGATAGAGATCTTTGAAAAGGGCCGCTATTTCTGGCGGCCTTTCTCATTTCTAGTCTCTTTTTTCTCTTTTCATTTATTCTTTGCTATATTATTTTTTGCCTATTTTAAGGGCGAAAACTAACTCTTTTTTAACCGATTTTTAATGAACAAAAACCCATGAAAATAGCCGTCCTAGTTTCTGGCGGAGTCGATAGCTCCGTCGCCCTGCAGCTCCTCAAAAACCAGGGGCATACCCTTGAAGCCTTTTACCTTAAAATTTGGCTTGAAGACGAGCTTGCCCACCTGGGAACCTGCCCATGGGAAGACGACCTAAAATACGCCCAAGCCGTCTGCGACAAACTAGGGGTGCCTTTGCATGTCATCCCTCTACAAAAAGAGTACTGGCAGCATGTGGTTGCTTACACTATTTCTGAGGTAAAAGCCGGCCGCACACCAAGCCCTGATTTGCTGTGCAACCAACGCATTAAGTTTGGCTGTTTTCTGGAAAGAATTGATTCTAGCTTTGAAAAAATAGCTACAGGGCATTATGCCAATGTGGCATTCTTGGATAATAAATTCGTTCTGCAACAAGCTGTCGACCCCATCAAAGACCAAACCTACTTTCTTTCTTACCTAAGCCAAGCACAACTCGCACGCCTCCTTTTTCCCATCGGCACCTTACTTAAATCTGAAGTACGTGAACAGGCCAAACAGTACAACTTAGCCAACCAAGACCGCAAAGACAGCCAAGGCATCTGCTTTTTGGGCAAAATAAAATTTAGTGATTTTATAAAGCATCACTTGGGTAACAAGCCAGGCGATTTAATTGAATTTGAAACGGGTCAGAAATTAGGCAAACATGAAGGCTTTTGGTACCACACCATTGGCCAACGCAAAGGCCTAGGTCTTTCGGGCGGACCGTGGTACGTAGTAAAAAAAGAACCGGCTACCAACACCGTTTATATTTCCAAAAATTATTTTTCTGATGACAAACCTCGTAACACTTTTACCGTCTCTGGCTTTAACTGGCTTGCCGGTCATGGTCCAGAAAAGCGTGATTTACAAGTAAAAGTCCGGCATGGCGAACATATTTATGAATGCACGTTAGATTTGATAGACAAAAATCGCAGCTTGGTTACCATCAAAGGCACCGATCAAGGCCTTGCTCCTGGCCAATTTGCAGTGTTTTATAATGAACAAGATTGCCTGGGATGCGCTGTTATTGAGGAACAGGAAGTATGAACCAAAAGCCATTTATTCGATCCGGACGTTACTATAATGACGAGCACGATTCCATTTTGTTTCGCTTAAAAAATGTTGGTCGCATGATTTGGCGTGCCATCAAACTTGAATTTAAAGGCAAGCGCAGCAAACAAATACTTGCCCAAAAAAACTTTTTTATTAAAGAATGGACCGTACAGCAGCCATTACTAGCAAAGAGCCAAGAACCGGTCATCACCTGGCTAGGGCATGCAACATTCCTGGTGCAAGTCGGTGGTTTTAATATTCTTACAGACCCTGTTTTTTTTGATATTTCAGTCTTTGCAAAACGTCTGATTCCGGCACCTATTCATCCCGACCAGCTACCTGCCATTGATGCCATCATAATTTCACACAATCATAAAGATCATGTAGATGAAAAAACACTGGCACTCCTGTTAAAACATCAACCCTTGATGGGTGTGCCTATGGGAACGGCAAAATGGTTTCTTGCCAAAGGTTTTACACGCGTTGAAGAACTGATGTGGTGGAACGCCGTGACCTTAGAAAAATTAAATCAAACTTTAACGCTAACTTTTTTACCCGCATCTCATTGGACAGGGCGAAGCCTGCTGGACATTAACAAATCACTCTGGGGCAGTTGGATGATTGCCTGCAATAATTTTAATGGTTACTTTGCCGGAGACACGGCTTATGCTGGCCATTTTAAAAAAATCGGCCAAGCCTTCCCTTCCATCGATGTTGCACTTATGCCGATTGGACCTAACGAACCACGCGATTTGATGTATGATTCTCATGTTAACGCCGAAGAAGCCTTGCAAGGTTTTTTAGACCTGAATGCGCGCCACTTTATCCCTATGCATTGGGGCACCTTTATTTTTGGTTTAGACAGTTTTATTTTGCCCATCGAACGGATTATGAAGGCGTGGGGCATTGGAAAAATGAACAAAACTGCTGCTAAATTACACATTGTTAAAATGGGGCAAATACTCCAAATTCCGACCGCCGATTCCAGCTCAGTGGACATGTATCCACCTCATCCAAAGCAGGTGTAGTTTTACATGCTAGCTATTGTATTTCTCTTCATCGATTTTTTATGTTTCGCGCTGCTCAGCGAGTGGATAGTTTATAGCTCATTGACATACTTAATTAACGTTGTAGTTGCTCCCAAGACAACTCTACATTCCGTCCGCTTTTATCTGGCTTTAGCCTGTTTTTTATTACTCGATTTTGCCATGCACCAGCGCGTAGGACTCTGCCTGGCTTTTATCTTTGTCATGGTAATTTTAACCACAGCCCTCAAACCCATGCTTTTGCAGGCTCGAGGAGCCCTTTTTACTCTTTGGACGATACTTTTCTTTATTTACGAACACTTTGTTATAAAATATTACGTTTTTTCGCTATCCGTCCCGTTATCCGTGACAATCATAAAAATTTTGGTTAATTTAGGAATAGGATATGCAATGTTATGGGGAAGGTGGGGCAATCGCTCATTAATCACGTAAGTGCTTAGTGGGAGGAAAGTCTGGACTCCAAACAGGAGGATGCCTTACAAGGTGCGTCATGTAGCTTCAAAGCTTATGCACATTCAAGTAAGGGGGGTGTAAATCCACGGAAAGTGCCACAGAAAATAAACCGCCTTTTTATGTTCTCACGTTGTTATAGCTTTGTAGGGCTTGCCCTCCGTAGCTACGAGCGAAGCGAAGAGCGTAGGATGGTAAGGGTGAAACCGTGCGGTAAGAGCGCACGCGTAAGTGTAGCAATACATTTACTGGGCAAACCCCATCCGGAGCAAGACAAAGTAGGCACATTAAGTTCCCTGTTCTTTACAGTGTGCGGGTATGTCGCATAGATAAATGGTTGCCATCCCTCTTCGCCAAGGCTATGAGGGGTACAGAATCCAGCTTACAAGCCTTCCCCTCAATTTTCAGGATTTTCATGAAATTTAACTTCGCAAAATCTTTCGGCCTTCTCTGGTTCTTGCCCTTTGTCGGGTTTTTAATCGGTTACTTTCTCATCGGTCATTTTCTGCAAAAAAATGACTTTGCTGCGCCAAATCTGATTGGTAAAAATCTTTATGACAGCATTCAAATAGTTTCCAAAAACCGCTTGGGAATTCGCCTAATGAATCAACGAGAAGATCAAACAATGCCTGAAGGCATTGTCCTAGATCAGTTCCCTCGCCCCGACCAAAAAATTCGTCCCAATCAAAATATTTTTGTAACCCTTTCAACCCGCCAACGTTCAGTGACTATGCCCGATGTGTGGGGTAAAAAGCAAAAAGAAGCCATTGACCTGCTCGCTCAAAAAAGCCTAGAGGCTCAAGTGTTGCGTCTGAATTCAACCTATGCCAAGGGCATGATCATGGCCCAAATTCCGGCCGCAGGTCAACCATTGGTTACTAAAAAAACTATGCTTTTTGTTTCTTCTGGCGCTCCAACACTCAGCATTATGCCCTCGTTTAAGGGGCACAAACTATCGGCCGTTAGCTCTGTGCTGCAAAACTTAGATGTCCGTGCTGAGCTAGTGCACATCAAGCCTCAGGCGCCTGAACATGTGTGCAATGACTGTGTTGTTGTAGATCAGCAGCCAGTCCCAGGTTCCATTGTTGACCTTGCAGGAAGCATTCATATTCAATTGCAGATGCAATAAAAAAGCCCATCAAAATTTTGATGAGCTTCACCGTAAATGATCAACTTTAATTTTTTAGTTTATTTCTTACAGCTTTATTCTGTAGATGCTTTCATTTCCTTTAATACTTTAATTAAAGCCTCAATGTTAGACGGTATAGAAGAGGTAAATTTATCATAAGAACTAACTTCTAACTCTTTAATAAATTCATCTATCTCTAGCCATTGATAACCATCACCAGAACCATCACAAGGTTCTATTTCAAATATGGGGTAGGCCCAACGAATTTGAACATTTTTATAAGACTTTGCAATTGTATCATTAAGCGATTTAGGGGTAAAGAAGACTGTATCGTACTTATTCTTGAGTTCGTCTATATACTCTTTCGTACAACGACTTAACTTTTGATCTTGATAGCCATACACCAAAAGCTTTATTTTATTACCATCCTTCTCATCAGTAGCATAGCATAGAACAACATTATCATAATCTGGATATACCGAAATTCGATTGTCTTGTGTTTTATCATCTTTCACCACCGTCAGAGTTGCTTCTTCTGCATCCTTTGCACCTGTGCTTGCAGAAGAAGAAGAAGAAGAAGAAGAAGATGATGATGATGATGATGAGCTCTTGCTATCTCCTACCCTTTGTTTTTTTTTAGGTTGGCCAGCAGCTCCAACACCAGCTCCTGTACCTGTACCTTCACTTTCATCTTTATAAAGACCTGGTTGATCGTCTTCATAATCCCCTGCATCACCATTATAATAACCTACAGCATGACCCGCAGCGGCTGCAGCAGCAATTGCTACTGGATTAGGGTATGCCGGCGGATGTGTCGGATATCTTTTTGGTGCAGGTCTTTTAACAGCTTTTCCTTCTGCAGTGGAAAAGCTGGATGATGATGATGATGATGATGAACTTGATGCAGATGGATTCTCTGATCTATGTCTTTTCTTGGAGCCAGATTGACCCACAACAGCGCCGGTTGAACTACTTACGGCAGCTTCTGGAGCTTTTTCATTTAAAAGTTTCTCAATTTCTTCAAAAGCCTTTTGTTTTTCAGAATCCTTATTTTGTGCTGTATTTTTCTTAGCTAGCTCAAGGAATGTTGTCCCTGGGGTGTTAATACCACCAACCGGAACAGTGCCATAAGGTTTATGCCAACCATTTAGTCTAGCCAAATGGTCGAGCAACTTTTTAACCTCATCCCTTTCTCCTCGGCGCATTAACGGATAAAGATCTTTTTTTGCAAACTTCATAGCGCTCAAATCATTAATCGTAGTAGCTGCAAAAGTCAAAACAAACGCGGCAACAATTTTATAGTACCTATTCATAAATAATTTCTCCAAGAAAATTTTAGATTTAAAGCTTTTGTTAATACGAAAAAAAAATCATACATGAAAAACTTGTTTATAACAAAGGGCTTTTTGGCTTAATGCACTTGCTCATGCTCTCAAATTAAATTCTATTTGCAAACAACGACACTGCTTGTATTTTTAAGATATCTCAATTAAGCTAAAAAATTATCTCTCGCGCCTATCGACAATTGAGCTTTGGCTGCTACTCTGCAAAACTACAATTTTTTAAACTTCTCTTTACATTGCCCCCCAAAATAGTAATATTAAAACCATTGTTTTTAAGCGCCAGGCCGAATGAAATTGGAGAGGCGTAGCGAGTGAAAAATCCTAAAAGGTTACTAAATGAGTCATAACCATCATTCCGAAGTCCAAGAAAAAGGTATTTTGGAGCACCACCATACAGTTATTAGCGAACTTTTGTGCCACTTTCCCTATGCCATTTTTTCTGTGGCCTTTGCCATGATCTGTCTCAGCCTACTTGATTATATCCCATCACAGACTGCTCAAGCGGCTGCCAGCTACCGCCTGTTTCACAGCTTTCACTTTCTTCACCTACTCTTTGCAGCAACCGGAACCATGCTCACCTTCCGTCGCTTTTCCAATAACTTTGTGCTGGGCTGGATTGTAGGCATTGCTGTTCCCACCGTTTTTTGTACCATCTCTGATGCCTTCTTACCCTTTCTTGGCGGAAAAATAGTTAACTTAGACATGCATTTTCATTGGTGCTTTTTAAGTCATCTTGATACCGTGCTACCCTTTTTAGTTGTAGGCGCCATCAACGGCATTGTGATGAGCAGCCACGCAAGCAACTTGCGTCTCTTTTATTCCTTAGGCTTTCACTTTTTACACATTTTCATAAGCTCCATGGCTTCTATTTTGTACCTGGTCAGTTTTGGTTTTAGCGACTGGGCGTCCCACATGGGCTTTGTGTTCTTATTTCTTATCGGTGCCGTTCTTATTCCTTGCACCCTTTCTGATATTGTTGTCCCCATGCTTTTTGCACGTTCGAAACGTGCTCATAAAGCATAATCTTGTTACTGCTGTGTTTGTCTGAGGAAGGTTAAATGAAATTCATTCGATTAGAAAAAGTTTCCAAATCCTATGACGGTGAAGTTATTTTGGATAACTTGTCACTAGAAATTAATACGGGACAATTTTTTGCACTTTTGGGCCCCTCCGGTTGTGGCAAAACTACCATCCTGCGTCTTTTGGCTGGCCTTGAAAGTGTAGACTCTGGCAAAATCTATTTGGGTGACGAAGACATCACTAATGTACCCATCTATCAACGAAAAATTAAAACAGTATTTCAACAGTATGCCCTTTTTCCTCATCTAACCGTTTTTGACAACGTTGCTTACAGCCTGCGCATAAAAAAATTGAGCCGCGATATGATTAAAAGCAAGGTTCTTGATGCTTTAAAAATGGTCCGCCTTTCCGGCTTTGATATGAAATATCCTCGCAATCTTTCGGGTGGTCAACAACAACGCGTAGCGCTTGCGCGTGCTCTGATTAGCCAACCAGAAGTGTTGTTGCTTGACGAACCTCTAGCCGCTCTTGATCTGAAACTTAAAGAAGACATGCTTATTGAATTGAGTGAACTACAAGACAAACTTCAAACTACTTTTGTCTATGTAACCCATGATCAGTTTGAAGCATTGACGGTTTCTCAACGCATGGCAATTATGAATGAACAAGGCGACATTGAACAAATGGGAACTCCTAAAGAAATTTACGAATTCCCTGTCTCGCGCTTTGTTGCTAACTTTGTGGGTAGCACCAATATTATTGAAGGGAAACTCCACATTGCTCAAAACAGTTACAATGTAGAGGTTGAAGGCCTGGGACTCTTTTCAGTTTACACCCCAGTGGAAAAATTTTGGATGATTCCTGGATGCCGCTTATTTATTTCCATACGCCCCGAAAAGATTTTGATTAGTAAAAAACCAAAAGAAGGCTTTGCAAATCACTTGATGGGCCGCGTGGTAGACATCATTTACTACGGTCGTTCCACACAATATCGAGTCCGCCTAAAAAACGGTCAATTCCTTCTGGTGTTTGAACAAAATGAAGAACACTTCCCTCAAGAAAGTATCGACTTTGACGAAGATGTTCATTTGTATTTCCAAAAAGAAAACGTCGTTTTGTTGGAGCACTAAATGAGGTTACTGAATAGGATTTTTTCTGAAGAATACCCATTTGTTTTATCGTGCCCCGCACTGCTATGGCAATTTGTTTTTCTTTACATTCCGTTTGCCATTTTAGCCATTCATAGCATTGTAGATTACATTCCAGAAATACAATCCTATGTACTTACCAGTGTTTACTACGTACAAATTTTCAACTCCCTCTACTTTAAGGTTATTTTGCGTTCTTTTTTCTTGGCCGTCTTAACCGCCTTTATCTGCTTCCTTATCGCCTATCCGGTAGCCTACTACCTGGCCATGCGAGGACCTAAAAAATATAAAACATTTCTGCTTTTTTCCCTAATTCTTCCATCGTGGACTAGTTTAATTGTTCAGGTGTATGCCTGGTTCTTTTTACTAGAAAAAAATGGTTTTGTTAGCCGAACATTGCAAGCCCTAAAAATCATTTCGCCCTCCTTCCACTTACTTAACAATTATTTTTCCATTTTACTGGGCATGGTGTCCTGCTACTTACCCTTTATGATTTTGCCCATCTATGCCGTGCTAGAAAAAATGGACAAACGTTTGCTAGAGGCTTCGGCAGACTTGGGAGCGGATAAATATGAAACCTTTAAGCGCATAGTATTTCCTCTCTCTCTCCCTGGTGTGTATGCCGGTGTCTTGCTGGTATTTATTCCCTCTTTTGGTGAATTTGCAATTCCAACGCTGCTGGGAGGCTCTAAGTACATTTTTTGGGGTAATGTAATTGTAGATAAATTTTTGCGATCACGTGATTGGCGTTCAGGAGCCGCGCTGGTGATTATTGGCATTATGCTACCTATCTTCATTATGTTGGTTGGATATCTTGTTTCCAAGATTCGTACTGCATACCAACGAGCCGCGTATCAACAAAAAACCAATGGCCCCAAAGATTATTGGACTTAATTATGGTAGATAATAAAAAATTCTTTCTTCACTTCCTCAACCCCGTTATTGTTTGCATCGCTTACCTTTTTTTATATTTACCCATTTCGGTCTTAGTGTTTTTCTCGTTCAATGATGCATCTTTTTCGGTTTCATGGGCTGGTTTTTCATTAAAATGGTACAAAAAAATAGTCACTTCCCCAGAAGTTTTAAGTGCACTTAAAACGTCACTCATTGTCGCTTTTATCACTACCTTTTTGAGTGTTTTAATAGGCACAGCCTTTGTTGTTGCTTCTAAATGGTGGCGTAACAAATTTATCACGAACTTGTTTGTGTCCAACATTTTAATACCCGAAATTGTTTTGGCCATTGGCATTTTGAGTATTTTTACCTTCTTTCAAATCCCTCTCGGATATGGCAGCTTAATTGCTGGGCACACGCTCTTGGGGCTGGGTTTTGTCATCCCCATTGTAAAAGCCCGCTATTCAGAACTCGATCCTGTTTTAACCGAAGCATCGCTGGACTTGGGCGCTACACACTTTCAAACCTTCCGCAAGGTAATAATTCCGCTGCTCATGCCTTCACTCATCGCCTCCAGTCTTTTGGTCTTTACTCTTTCTATGGATGACTTTTTGATCTCACTTTTCTGTTCAGGTCCAACGGTACAAACACTGTCAGTTTATGTGTACTCCATGATCCGAACCGGTATTGACCCTATGATCAATGCTATTTCTACCTGTTTTTTAGTCATCAGCAGCCTTTTGGTATTTTTACTATGCTCGCTTAAGGTCATTGATCAGGTTATATCTTATGAATGATAAGCGTTGTCCATCAACTCGCTTCTTATCTTCATTCACTCTTAAAACTTTAATTACAGGGTTTTACCTAACTCTCATGGCCCTCTTTCTTTACTCCCCCCTAATTTGGGAATATTTAGGCTCTGCTGACAATACATTAAATGTCTGTGCTTTTACAGAAACCTTTTGCCCCGAAGCCTTGGAGCTTTTTGAACAAGAAACTGGGGTAAAGGTAAAAATGACTTATGTAGAAACCGATGAACAAATTTACGCCAAATTTAAAATCAATCAAGGGCAAGGCTATGATGTAGTCAATATATCAGACTTTATGGTTCAAATTCTAGCCAAGCAAGACCTACTTCATAAACTAGACCATAAAAATATCCCCAATAAGGCCCAACTAAATACCAATCTGCTACATCATCCTTTTGACCCCCTCAACACCTATTCCCTTCCTCATAAATGGTTTATGTATGGCCTTGTCTATCACAAAGATTTTTTTAAAAAAGACCCCGCCGACATGGACTTAGGGTATATTTTTAACCATCCTCAAGACCTAACAAAATCCGGTTTAGTTGGCCAGCCCTACAGACTCTGCATGATAGACTCACCTCGTGATGCATTCTTTTTGGCAGAGCTCTATTTGTTTGGTACACTGGATGCTTTAACCAACCAGCAAGTAGAAAAGATTACCCAGCTTTTAATAGCGCAAAAGCAGTGGGTAGAGTGCTACACCCTGTACACCACCGAGTATTTTTTATTTTCACAGCTAGTGCCCATCGCCTTAACCTCAAGCAATTTTATGAGAAAAATATTGGATGTAAGTAATCAGTTTGATTTTGCCATCCCTAAACAGGGTGGAATTTTAGTGGTAGAAAATTTAGTAATTCCCAAGATTAGCAAAAAAAAAGAGATGGCTACCCGTTTTATTAATTTTATGCTTTCTGACCGTGCAGCCTTAATTAATGGGCTAACCTATGGGTGGAGTTCTGCTAATAGTAGGGCTAATCAAACCGTAGATAAACAATATACGGTCTGCCCTCACCTCTGCCCCGATACCACTATTTTCAAACGATTACACATTCCGCTTTTTTCTCTAGAAATGGATAAACTAGCGTATGATAGTTGGCTAAACGTAGAGTTTGCATAACTGGAAATTAACCCATGGATAAAAGAACTAATTCGCATACCCACTGGATATACCGCCTTTCCAGCAAATTATTTATCGGAGTTCTCTACATAGCTCTGTTTAGCTTTTTTTTATATCTTCCCACCCTTATAGACTATTTCAAAACAAACCGAGTTCTAAACGTACTACTTTTTGCACAAACCATAAGCCCCGATGCTATCCACCGCTTCCAAAAGCAAACCGGCATTACCGTAAACGTCACCTACGCAGAAATTGATGAACAGGTGTACGCCAAGTTTTGTATGAATGGGGGCCAAGGGTACGATGTGGTTAATATGTCTGATTTTATGGTGCACACCGTAGCAGGACAAAATCTCCTGCATTCTTTAGACCATAAGTTATTGCCCAATCTCACACAGCTAGACAAAAACTTACTTAA
>Ga0207123_1046_pt1 | contig 23778 bp, 15 predicted proteins | sample Alteio_BWMinHeat_39_FD_153503 | JGI IMG/M metagenome (GOLD analysis project Ga0207123, IMG submission 153503) | Enriched cells from forest soil in Barre Woods Harvard Forest LTER site, Petersham, Massachusetts, United States -... | ecosystem: Environmental > Terrestrial > Soil > Temperate forest >... | reverse complement strand
CCCAATCCCCAGGCTCTACTGGTTGCATAAATACTTTGTTATCTTTATCAACAACATAGACAAATAGTCCGTTTTTCCCTTGCATTACGGCTTTTTGCGGTACAATAATTGCCTCGGGGTACTCCGATCCACTAATTCTAGCTCTTGCAAACTGACCCGGCATCAGAATTTTCTTTGGATTTGGCAGAACTGAACGCACAGACATCGATCCTGTACTTTGCTGCAAAGAGGGATCTAAAAAATCAATCTTTCCTTTACTTGGCAACAATGATCCATCAGACATCACAACTTCAATTTCAAAATCCATATCTTTAGGAAATTTTAATAGGCCCTGATCGACTTGTTTTCGAAATTTCAATAGATCCCCTTCAGAAATATTAAAATTTACCCAGATTGGATCCATCACATAAACTGTCGTCAAAAGACTTTGTCCAGATCCGGGACCGACTAGCGCCCCTTCCCTATATTTTGATTGATTGGAGAGTCCGGTGATAGGAGAATTGATCGCGGTATAGCTTAAATTGAGTTCGGCCTGAATCACCTGGGCTTTTGCCTGATTAACGGCAGCTTGGGCAGCAAGAGCTTGAGCTGTGGCGTTATCTAAATCTCGTAAACTGGCAGCTTTTTGCTCATAAAGTGGACGATATCTTTCAAGTGCGCGTTCGGCTTGCCAAAGAAAAGCCGATTGTTGTTCCTCAAGTGCTTTAGCTTGATCTAAGGCAGCTTGAAAAGGACGCGGATCTATGACAAATAACAAATCGCCTTGATTGACTAATTTCCCTTCCCCATAGGCAATTTTATCAAGATATCCCTCGACACGCGCCCGTATTTCAACCAAATGGGAGCTTTCGGCTACAGCGACATATTCAAAAATTGCAGGGACGGTTTGTTTTTTTATAGTGAGAACTGTTACGGAAGCGGGAGGGCGCTCGGGAGCTGACTTACTTTTACAGGCGGTAAACGCGACAACAAAAATGATCCCAGCTAAGCTCAAAAAGCTCATCTTGCCAAGAATAAATCGAAAACTCATTAACCCCTCGCAAAAAATAAAGTTACAAAGTAAGCAAAAGAAAGATTTTATAAAAGAAATAATTGAAAAATTCTTTCGTTTCATCGGTGTTATTTATTTCGGTATTTGTGTAGTATGTAAATTTACATAAATAGTAACAAAATATTATGAAACCCGATTCTTCATTTTCCCGCTATACTATCTTGTGGATCGTCCTAATATGCTATCTCCTGCCTGTAATTACTCTCAGCGCCTATAGTACGGCCACTGATGGCTGGAATGTATTGAGCCTGGGCCTTCTTCTGACTGCAGTTGGCGCTCTTATTATCTTTTGGATGATGGTGCGTCTTGAAGCCAAATGGCGTTCAATCAAAACAGTAGAAAACATCCCTTCTGAAAGCCTGCATCAATTCACCCCTTCTCAAAGTCTTCCCGAACAAATTCAGGAACCGATAGATGTTAAACCCACCGTCACCTTGCAAGAACACGAAGAAGTCAAGCAGCTAAATCAGCAGCAGATCGGCGAAATTGAAAATCTCCGCATCCAACTTGAATCCGTTCATGACAAAATTCATCAGACCTCTTTGGATAAGGAAGATACTGCAAAACAGTTGCAGCAGTCTTTAGCTGAAATTGAGGAATACAAAAAAAACACTTACATTCAGCTGGAACAGCAGCAAAGCCATATTCAAGAACTGCAAGAAACAATCGCCGACCAAAGGGCGTTTATCGATAAGAAACAGCAGCAAACAGGACTTCTTGAAGGAAAAGTAGGCGATCTCACCTACGAAATCAAGACATTGCTCCAGCTGGCGGAAGCTCATAGCGGTTCGTTATATTCAGATCCATCCGCTCCCACATACTCATCTTCCTTCATGCCTGAATATCAATATGAAGAACCTCTCAACATTATCCCTGAAAAACAAATTCGTTCCCACGAAGAAGCTACTTTGCAGCTTAAACGCTGCATCGATATTGCCCAAAAGATAACAGGTTCACAACGCTTTACAAATCAATTGAATGCTTTCCGCGATTCTGCGGCAGATAGCTTTGCCTTGGATCTTCGTCGTCTGTGCGATAGCTTGCGCAGTGAAAACAATTCAACCGTTTTGCTCTATTCTCCAAAAGAAAATCAGCTGCTGTTTGTCAATAATCAAATTAAAATTCTCACTGGATGGAGTCCGGACAAATTCGTGCAGAATTTTTCAGATATCATTCAAGACGAAGATGCCTGGCGCCAGGGTTTTGGAAGCCTGGCATTGCGCAGCGAAGCCCAATTCAAAATTCCATTCAAAATCAAATCCGGACAGGATATTACCGTTCAAGTACATATGGGAATGATCCCAACGGGAATTTTCCGACACCATGCCATAGCCATCCTCTACAATCCTTCTCCGACTAAAAGTTAGGGATAAAACCTCGAAGAGGTGGCTAGTGTAAAGCCCATGATGTAGCGCCGAAGGTGCAAATCGTGGGTCAGATCATTTTTAATGAATCAGTCTCGAAGAGGCGGCTAGTGTATCTCCCCGGATGTAGCACCAACGGTGAAAATCCGGGGAAACCCCTACGATCCTCGCAATCCTGATAACTTTGTCAGCAAATACTGGCCCGCCCTGGCCATTCCTGACACTTCTCCATCACCATGGTAACGCACTAATTTCACTAGCCCCTTTCTTGATGTTATGTCCGTTGGTACGACGCTTTTGCTCCAAAAATGGGCCTTTTTCACCTTGGGTTTAACATCAACCCTATTTCCATCTATCATAACAAAAAAATTCTTGTCTTTGTCTTCTTCCACATGCATTGCCTCAACTTCCACCTTTTTTCCATCCACGATACCGGCAAATTTCTTGATTTCATGCGGCTTTCCATCAACCGTTCCAAAATATTTATTCACATGCACATGTGAAGGTATAAAATTCAAGGCAACAGGATTTTCCTGCCATGTTCCCGGCGACCACTTCAAGCCCAATAAACCTGTGCTGGCTAATGTGATGGGAACACTAATTCGAATCATATTATTAACGACAAGTTTACGGAATTCGATCACATCTCGAAATTTATTTTTTAATTGGTCTACATCATTCTGTGTCGTTTTAGAATCAAAACCCAATAATTTTTCAATTTCAGCTCTATCTTGATTTTCTAAAGCTACATCCCCATCCAACCATGCATTGAATTTCTTCAGACCAAACTGAGAAACTACATTATTTAACTTGTGTGTCAACGGCTCCCATTCCATAACCATAGCGAAGGCACTATCAAATTTCTTAGGATTGCTTAACAGTTGCTCAAGCGCAAGCTTAATCGAATGCCAAATCGCTGAGCGGTCTAATCCGCTTTTGCAATTCACTTGTGAGGTTACCCCAAGCTTATGATTCAATAGGTGGATGATCATTCCTTCCTGACCCTTGTCTAATGATTGACCTTTAATCTCAAGCTGCGATCCCAACAATTTTTTCATCAATGAGACTGTTTGCAATTTGTTTTTATCATCCGCATTCAAAGGTTTTACAGCGCTTTTTAATTTTCTCTCCTCAATTCCCAAATATAAATAATCCCGGGTTAAAATCGTTTTCTGAGCTTCTCTTGCAACCTTTAACTCATTTTCAAGCTGTTTGATTTCTTTTTTGTCCTGAGAAATCCCATAATCACTCATGAGAGGATCTTCTATGCGCTCCTCCAATTCCGCAGTTCTCGCTAAATTTGCCGAAATTAGGTCTTGATAGGTAAGTGTGTTGGTAGCACTTTCCTTAAATGAAGGAACACTTGTTTTGTATGCCTCTAAACTTGATTTTAACGTAATTAATGCGGTTGCAAAATCGATTGATTCAAGTTTCGTACGAGGCCTTCGGCTTGGCATGTCGATATTTTTTGTTTCTTTCATCCATCTAATTTTGGTACCCCAGGAATCGAGATTTTGCTCTCTGGATAACTTTTCGCCCTTAGCTATAAACCCAGGAATATACCATCGCTTACTTGCGAGATACCAACGGTTGCTAGGGGTGTTGATATGCATCACTTCGCCGATACCCTCATTCTTCATCTTTATTGTGGCGGCAGCCATCCACTTATGTTGATTCTCGATCATTTGTTTTTCTGCCGACTGCTCAAAGTGGTTTAATTGTTGCGACATGACACGCAATTTAAACTTTTCATCCAACGGCTTTGCACTAGTCTTGGATTCTTCAATGATTTGTGTTCGGACTTCTCTTAGCAAAGCCACAAACTCTTCCATGCGCTGCTTATTATCAATCACACCGGTGCGTATTATGCCATAAGGTTTACCATTGACAACGATGGCATAAGCATTTTTTAGGTGTTCACGCTCTGCTTTATGAGGATCAAGTCCGCCAAGAAAACTCGTTGGAGTAACTTCACCGGGAACAAGTTTAACTTTCCCTTCCGCAGTTCTTTCAAAACTGTAGGCTAGCATTGTGCCTATAGAAGTCTCTTTTGAATCGATATTTTTATGCAAATCTTTCCTGGCGGCAATCTGTGCTACAACTGTTTTATTATGAAATGCTTTTTTGGGATTTTCCAACAGATTTGTAGGAATTTCGAGGGGTGTGGTAGCATTTTTTGTGCTTGGCTCGTACATCTTATAGGCTGCATGAGCTTCGACTAGGCGTGGTCCTTTATTAACAATTTTTTCGATTTGGCTGGTTACATAACGATCGTAACGCTCCTCGCAATCCGAAATACCTAAAAATTTTCCAATTCTAAGGAGCCATGGTGGGAGTTTTTCGATATGTTTCACGCTGTGAGTATCAGAAACCCCGGATCCCGCTCCCCCTGCGTGAATTTGGCTAAGCGACGACCTAGAATCCTGAGGAAGCAAAGCCCCCTTGCCTAAATCATTGACATGTAGTTCAACTTCGGAAAGCTCTAAATCAGGAGCATTCACTCCATCATGATGATCGACTTGATCGGAACCCGAGCTAGGTCTTGGTCCTGTAGGAATACCGCCGGATAAACTCATAAACACCCCCAATTAGTAAATAACAATGATATTTATATTATACATTATTATTTACTAATTAGGTCAACATTAATTATTCATGAATATATTCTATGTTTTTCTTACCAACTAGTTTCTGAAACTCTTTTAATGCGCTAACATTCACTAAATAAGTGACATAACGTCTTTCTTCAGCATCTTGCAATTTGTCCATTTCATAAACAACATTTGCATTTTTATACTTTGTAGGTAATTCCCCTTTTTTCAACAAAACATCCACCGAAACCTTCTTCTGGCTTCCGGCCTCCAAAATCTGCAATCTTTTGGTTTTTGTCAAATACCCACATATTTTGGTAAAAGGACGATATCTAGGCAATGACACGAGCTTATATCCATCGGCCGTCCTATGAATCACCTCGATCTTACAATCCTTTTCGTGTTGCTGATCTTTATCCTTTTCCCACTGCTGAATAATCTTATTAAGCTCATCCTTTGGATCTGCTATCAAGACTTTGATAGTATCGGGCTCTTTGTTGCCCTCTGATAAATAGAGGCTTCGCACAGGTTTCGAAATGGCGGCGCTTGCCAGGAATCCAACGCTTGCGGCTGCGGCACTGAAAACACTGCCGGCTTTCGTGAAGAAGCCTTCTTTTGAATGTGCGACGGTCTTCCACATCTCTTTCATCTTGCCTACATAATCATACATATAGAAAGGGGTATGGTCGATATAGCTTGAATACTCTTTTTCATTCCGAGCATTGAACTTTTCCAATTCAGATAAATTGCAAACATCTCGCCACTTCGGACCATGCTTCCAACGTGCCACTAAGGCGCTTGGCAAACTTGTGGCGTAACCTGCCGGCAATTGGGTTGTAGCTACAGTCAAAATAAATAGATTCATCGCCATGTTGTTTGAAAACACGATATCTTTAAATTTGACATCCGGATCTTTTTTGCAGGCTTTCAGGTAGTTAAAGAAATATTGCCAGTGCTGGCGCATCTGTCCGATATAATCAAAAGCATAGCTATGGTGATTCTGGATATATTCCGCATATTGCTTCGATGAGCGGACATTCCCCCATTCAATCCATGTGCCGTAGGTGCCATCATTCTCCCTTTTGCAATCATTGCGATAACTGATGCTTTCTTTGAGCTCATCAAATGTTGTTGGTGTCCTCACAAATGCCATCATCGCATTCTCTGTAGGATCATCCTTCAAAACAAGTTCTTTTGAAGAAACCCTGGTAAAACCATGTTTCTGCATCAACTGGGTCCATTCTTCCGCACTCTTAAATTCCCGCACTTCCTTGCTTTCAGTTGTCCAGGGAGCGCCGTCAGCAGCATTGACGAAAGTATGCACCATCGCAGCGATATCTCTAAGTTGCTCTTTGGGAAGATTACCTGGTCCGGCTTTATCCGCAATATTATGCTCGCGCAGGAGAATCACACCGCCTGGTCGGAGCTTTTTGTTCATAGAATCGACGAACGCATCCACTCTTTCGGCTGGAATATGGTGGAGTCCGCCGAGACAGGAAATCATATCGACGCTTTTATCAGAAACCTCGTCACTAATAGGTTTGCAAGTTTTTTCAGGCTCATTAAGAGGATCTTTGCAATCGCTATCATTCAGCTCCACTTGCTGTTTATAAGGATATTTAGATAGGAGAGCCCCTGCCTGAATTTTCTCTCCAATGCCAATTGGGCCTTTAGGATTGTCGCATACGGCAATGGTGTGTCCCTTAAAAGGCAGTTTGGCAATTTTTCTGATGGAATTAAGGTAACGGCGATCGTAAATTTCCATGTAATTCTGGAATTTATCTTTGCGGAAGCCTTGCGTCAATTCGGCTACCTGCTTTCCCATGCCAGCTTTAAGGACCCATAGCGACCAAATCTTGCGCAGTCCGGAAACACTTTTTTTCGTTGAATGGATATTTTTTAAGAGCTCATTATAAATTTGTTCGTCACTCTTATTTGGATCATCCAGCAGCTTCTGCATCAATTTAAAGACCTTTTTTTCATCCAGTTGATAAAAAATGGTTTTTAGGAATTTAGTAAACTCTGTTTTCAATTGATCTGAGGACTTAAATATGCGCCGAAAATTTGAGGGGGTACTTTCTGAAGTTGAAGCCGGTGCAAGAGGCAATATAGAAGCAACCTTTGCACTATTTTCGGACAAAACCGCCCCAGAAGCAACGGCTTGCAAAGGATGGATTTTTGTAGACACAAACGATAGACTGTTCATTTTAAACCTCTTCCTTTTTATCAAAATATTTGACTGTATGACCGTTGCTGAAAATATTATCAGGGTCATATTTTATTTTAAGGGTTCTCATTTTATTAACTGTTTCTACGCCATAGCACTTTTCAAACTGCTCTTGAGTTGCATAAGGCATATAGGCTTGGTAATAGACATCTCCTTGGGAAACGAGATATTGATTTACATTTTCAATCCATTGACGAGTTTTATCCATCCATTTCTTGATTTTCATCTGATCAAAGCAAATCACGACAGCATAACGCTCTTGTTCGGCATAAGGGAGAACCGAAATATTATCTTTAGGTGTAGGACGAATCGTAGCATTGATCAAACGTACATCATTTGCCTTAAGCTCGGCTCCTAAATACCTTAGGAAATTGGGAAGATGCTGTTCGACAATGAAATACTCCTGCAGCCATTGTGTGTGCAATTTTGATTCATGCGCCAGCCTAAAGGCGTTGATTGGAGGATGAAGCGCTTCATTGCGCGTCAACTTTCTCCCGCTTAACATAAACTGCTCTTCCTTGGTCCAAAATCTGCTGATCAACCGACTTGATGTAAATGAGGAGACTTGGCTGATGGCTTGTAAAGCGATGCGTTCCATACGCGTGCCATATTTAGCTTCAGGAAGAAAATCTTCGGTGAGTATTGGAGCGTGTCCGGCAACGATTTCAGTATCTTTTTCATATTTCACCATATACACTTTACGCATGGGATTTGCTTCTGTGGTATCTAAAACTAATCGGCCGCCAAAAAGAGGAATATTTTTTCCTTTGATGTTCGCTTTATAATGGTCTATGAATTCATCTAGGCTCACCTCTGCCGTTCTTTCAACCATATGTTCATTATGGGTAAGTTTTAATGTAGCGCTCACGATAACGCCAAAATATCCAAGCGTACCGAACATACAGCCGAACAACTCATCATTCGGGGTCAACGTCAATAGCTCGCCATTGGCATCAATCACTTCCAGCGTTTCAACAGTGGATGAGATCGCGCCATATTCATGAGCCCATCCATGGCAATTAATGCCTATTGATCCCCCTACAGAAAAGATGTCGGAGGCTTGCTTTACAATGACTGACTTCCCTAATTTATTCGCTTCGATTTGGATCTGCTCCCATGTCGCTCCGGCTTGCACTTTAACTGTTTTGCTGTTGGGACCAAATTCCAAATGCTTTAAGTTTTTTGTATTGATGACGATCTGATGCTCATCTTTGGGTACTGTTTGCGGACCTTGACTCATGCCGGCGCCGATGATGGAAACGTGTTTATTTTCTTTTTTTGCTTGCAAGACCAACTGACGCACCTCTTCAATTGTTGAAGGATAATGGATATGGTCGACTGCCTTGCCATAAACTTCCTCCACGCCAAAAGGTCTGACTATATTGGGAGTTGGCGTCATTTTAAGGAATAATCCCGAGACAGCATCTGCTGAACGAAGTCCTAATGGAGAAAAGATTAAGGCCAGGGCAAGATTTTGAAGTTTTTGGATGTTCTTATTAAATTTCTCGGTGGTTCTTTCCCCATGGGCTTTAAAGAAAGGAATCGAAATCAAGATTTTGGGGATGCGTTTGAAAACCATTTCAAGCGTTACAAAAACAGGAAATACAGTAACGCTCATGAGCCTGGCTAAGGTCCAAAGGCTTGCTTTAACCGCAAACGACTTGCTGTTTTTTTCAATAAGCAAAAGATCTTCGATGCCTCTAGCGGCAGTAGCCGTCGGATGTGTAATTGCAAACATTGCCATATCTTAATCACCTCATTGTTAAAGAGGTAATTATAGCACAAATGTATTAAGATTTTATTAAGATATAAACAAGATTTTTGGAGAAAATTTAAAATATTTCATTCATCAACAAAGTATATAGCTAGGTCGAAACAATTGCTGAAGTCAAGCAAATTACATTAGCAAAAACACTCCTAAAACTACGCGGAGCGTTTGGAGTGCGCAGCCCCTGCTGCGCTTTTCCTGGAAGGCATGTGGGTGATCTTGATCTTAATCTTGATCATGATCTTAATCTTGCTTTTCTTCAATTTTTCTAAAGTTAGAGGGCTTATATGTTTGAGGAGAAAGATTAAGATCAAGATCAAGATTAAGATCAAGATAACCCACATGCCTTCCAGGAAAAGCGCAGCAGGGGCTGCGCACTCCAAACGCTCCGCGTAGTTTTAGGAGTGTTTTAGCTAATGTAATTTGCTAGACTTCTGCAATTGTCTCGTTAGTGGCTTTCTCAATCATTTATTTGCCGGATAGCCTAAAAACAAATCCGAGCCATCCGTCTTCTTCCCTTTCCTCTACTAGCTGCCATCCCCATTGAGAACACCGCATAAGATAGGAAGCTCTCTCTTCCACCATTACCCCTGATGTTATTGCTAATTCCATGTGCTTATGAATTTTATCTAAAGATTCCCAAGCTACGGCTTGCTCACTCTGAATCATATTCATCAACATGATCACTGAATTTTTTTTTGCAAATATCCGATCACATTCTTGGGGTTTTACGAAAATTGCCTGTTTTTGCATTCCATTAAGCAGGCAATTTGATTCTGCATGGACCAATGCTTCTGCTTCAATATCTATTCCACAGACGGTCGATGCTCCCATCGCAAGAGCGGCGAGGGAAAGAACTCCGCTGCCGCAACCGACATCTAAAACCGTTGCCTTTTGCATCCGATTATTCATCAATCTTAAAACAAGTCTAGTCGTGGGATGAGAAAGATCGCCGAAGCCGGGTCCGGGCTTTAAGCGCAAGACAGCAGACAGGGCATCCGGCGCATAATCCAAAACATTTAAATGAACAAAGCCATTCTGATATCCTAAGCCATGCGCAGCCCATTGAGATTCCCAGTCAACGCTATCTAAAGGTGATTTTTTCTTCATAATATGTGTGATTGCAAAAAATATAACACTCTTGTATACTACATGCCTTACCATAATAACTAAAATGATTAAAATGAACCATCTTATACTTTTCTTTAGTCTTTTTATTTTGCTTTTCGCAAATGTCGAAGCGCATCAGGATGCTTGGGAATGGCAATACGACCAAAATGATTCCACTCTTCTAACATCTGCTATCAATCATGATTCAGAAATTGTCACCCAATTCCTATATGATCCGGTTACAAAAAAATTAAAGGCAGAACTGGCAGGAGATAAAAACACCATCTTGCTTCGCCGCTTCATCGATTATGATGAGGAGGGCAAAATCAGCCGCATCATTACAGATAATGGCTCAACAATCAATTCTGAAGATTTAACGAACTCAACCAAGCGCTACGTCACAAACTTTACTTACTATCAAGAAGCCGCTACTAACAACCAAATCGAAATCATAGAAGAAAACCGCCTAAGTTTAGCCACAAACTCTCTTATTTGTCTAAAACGCATCATCAGCACCTACGATCAAAATGGAAAACTGCTAGGTCAGCAGAATTTGAAAAACCCCAAGCGCACATCAAAATCAGCTTTTCTCCTTAATAAGGAAGCATCTTTTATCGATTATATGAACGATCAATGGGATAAGTTGGTTCACAACCTCTTCGGTAAAGGGTTTCTGCAATTTGCAGGCTACTACCAAGGGGTAACAACAAACGGCAGCTTTCATCCCAATCAGGAAATTCATGAAAAAGTAAGGATTTCCTTCGTCAATGGTATCTTAAATGTCAGCTCAGATATGGAATACCTTCTGGACCAATTTTCACGCGCCCACGGTGAAACGACGATTCATTTTGTATTTCGCTCTACAGAAGGATGGACCAAAGATCTTTTTAACAGCGCCGCAGTCAAAATGGGATATGTCTCGGAGTCTGCGCGTATGATCTCCGAACTCTGGAAAAGATTGATAAATGAAATGGGTGGAGTCGGTGCCGGAGGGCGCATCATCCATTACGCCCACAGCATAGGAGCCTCTGACACCCTAAACGCCAAGGAACTTCTAACCCCTGAAGAATTAGCCATGATTCATGTTGTGAGTCTTGGCTCTCCGACAATGATCCCCAAGGATTCAGGGTTTGGAAGCATTGTGAATTATGCCAGCAAACGCGATGGAGTCTGTTTATCAGACCCTATCGGCTATATGAATGGCTGGTTCGAAGAAGATTCCAATGTGGTTTTAGTTGGTTCGTTGTGGGGGATCCCTCTCATCGAGCACACTTTATATGACACGGCCTATAGCGAGCTGATCGTCCAATTAGGGGCCAATTTCGTTGAGGAATTCGGTGTTAACCCAAAACTAAAAAATTAAAAAACAAAGACACAAAGAAAAACGAAAACTCAAAGAATCAAATTGGCATATGTCCTATTTATTTAACGCAAAGACGCAAAGTCGCAGAGACGCAAAGAGAACATTTTAATATTAAGGTGGGCTATTGTCTAGACAACAGGGTCCACCTTATGTTCTCTTTGCGTCTCTGCGACTTTGCGTCTTTGCGTTGAATAAATAGGACATATGCCAATTTGATTCTTTGAGTTTTCGTTTTTCTTTTCTTGATTTTAATTTCGGGACTTGGCATGATCTTCTATTCTTATGCATTGGTAGCTCAATTGGATAGAGTACCCGGCTACGAACCGGGCGGTTAGAGGTTCGATTCCTCTCCAGTGCAATGATCATACAAGCTTTTCCTTCAGGCCCCTTTGAAACTAACGCCTATGTCATTGCTTGCCCTCAAACAAAGCAAGCCATTATCGTTGACCCCTCCCCCGATAGCGCCCCTCTTCTTTCATCGTATCTTGCTGAACATCAATTGACCCCGACAGCCATCTGGCTCACACATTCCCATTGGGATCATATTGCTGATGTCGTCCCTGTAAAAGCTCAATACGGCATCCCGGTTTATGTGCATGCTCTCGACGCCCCCAATCTCGAAAATCCAGGCATCGATAATATTCCTTTCTGGGTGGATATTGAAGGAATAAAAGCCGATCACTTCTTGAAAGAAGGAGATAAAATGAAAGTCGGCAATATTGTCTTTACCGTCATCGAAACGCCCGGTCATTCTCCTGGAGGAGTTTGCTTTTCCTGCACGGAAGAACAAATTCTGATCTCGGGTGACACAATTTTTAAGGGATCGATTGGAAATTTATCGTTACCCACAGGGAACCCAACATTAATGTGGCCTTCTCTTGAAAAATTAGCTAAACTTCCCTCAACCACACGCGTTTTTCCTGGTCATGGTCCATCAACCACCATTGGAAACGAAGATTGGCTGCCAAGGGCAAAATTTATTTTTGGAAATCTTTAGAAAACTTAAGGAGAAATTCATGGGAACATTAGTAGGCAAACACGCTCCAGATTTCAAAACTAAAGCTGTCGTCGATGGTCAAATCATCGATGATTTTACATTGTCCCAACATCGTGGAAAATATGTCGTTTTATTTTTCTATCCTTTGGATTTTACTTTTGTTTGTCCAACAGAACTGCATGCTTTCCAAGATAAATTAAGTGAATTCGAATCCCGCAACACCATACTCATCGGCTGTTCCATCGACAGCTGTTATTCTCATTTTGCTTGGCTTAATACGCCTAAGTCAAAAGGTGGCATACAGGGAGTTGCTTTTCCTCTAGTAGCAGACTTAAATAAAAGCATTTCTCAGGCCTATGATGTCTTAATACCACACGAGGGCATAGCTTATCGCGGCCTCTTTCTCATAGACAGAGAAGGTTTAGTGCGGCATCAAGTCATCAACGATCTTCCATTGGGCCGCTCTGTCGAGGAAACTTTGCGTATTCTCGATGCTTTAATTTACTTTGAGCACCATGGAGAGGTATGTCCAGCCAACTGGCAGCAAGGCAAACAGAGCATGAAGCCGACGCAAGAAGGACTAGAAAAATACTTCCTGACGGCACGTCATTAGATTTGGAGTGCGGTGACTTGTCACCGCTTTCTTATAATTCAACTTATCTATACCGGTCGTGGTATAGCTTCTAACCACACCATCAAAAAGTTCATTGGAAAAGCGGTGACAAGTCACCGCACTCCAAATTTAAAGCCACTTACTTAGGAGCTTCTAGACCTACACTTTTTATCATTGAATTATATCGTTACTTACATATAAATGAAATGCGGAGAGGCCGTTTTAGAGAATCTAAATATCTGTTAGAAGGATCAAACAGATGTCAACAATGTCCGCTGCTAGCTCGACCAGCTTTTCAACCGCCCACTCACTACCCCCATTACATCCGCCAATACAACCACCACCGTCCGCGAACACTACACTCTCAGTCCCTTCTGCGAAAGCTTCCGACCACTCTTCAAATGACAGTAGAGTCATGCAAGCCATGATGCGCACATTTCAGACGCAATTTTCAGCGTTTCATAAATCGACCAGGTTGCTATTCCCTAAAGCATTAACCTCTCAGTTTAAAGTAGTTTATATCAAATTTGATGAAGTTCTTAAATTATTAGCATCACCACCACCTACTGAACAAGAAAATCAACTCGATAATGCTTCTTCATCTATGGAAAACACGGCCGCAAAAACGACAAAACAGTCTCGTGGCTTAATTCAGCCTTTGATCCAACAGATTACTAAAGTTACGATGAATCCCGGTGATTTGCAGCCCGAAATTAAGCAAATCGAGGTTCAGTATCAGCTAATAAAGGCCAACATCGAATTAAAGACCTACCACACAGCCTTATTATCATTTTTCCTTAAATTTGACAAAAAGGCTGAAAGTTGCCCCGAACTAGTTCCAGGAGAAATCGAGAAAAACTACACTCAAATAAGACTTTTGGGTGAAGGTTCATTTGGTCATGTATATTTATGTGGAGTAAAAGATAGTGAAGCAACAGTTGCCATAAAGAAAAATCATCGTATCATAAGTGAGACGACAGGTAAGATGCTTTTGAGAGAAATAAAATTTCTCAGGATTTTAAAACATCCTAACATCGTTAATTTTCAACGATTATTACCCCCAGCAAATTTATATAATTTTGATGATTTATCAATGGTATTTGAAAGGCTTGATACGGATTTACATTACGTTTTAAATTCTAACCAAAAAGATTTTGGAGTAGTACATGCCAGTTGTTTTTTATACCAGCTCTTGTGTGGGATTGAATATATGCATTCAGCAGGAGTGATACATCGTGATATAAAACCTAGCAATCTCTTAGCCAACAAAGATTGTGATTTAAAAATATGCGATTTAGGCATGGCAACCCTTACTAAATGCTCAAAACTGCTGCCTAAAACTATGCAAGGGAGCTCAAACAATAATCCATCCTCCAGTACTTCATCCTCTTCACAACAAGCAAATGCGGCAACGCCTTCTCCACTCGCCCTACCAAAGTTATCTCGTTCAAAAAGCGCATATGTGACAACTAGATGGTATCGCGCACCAGAAGTGATTCTCTTAAAAAAAAAACATTCAACCGCAATCGATTTGTGGAGCGTGGGTTGCATATTAGGAGAATTATTATTGAAGTCGATAAACAAACATCGAGTCCTATTTCCAGCGCAAGCTTGCTTGCCATTTTCAAAAGGAAATGAGAATCTTCAGGACCATACACAACAATTGATTGTGATTTTCAATTTAATCGGAACTCCAACGGAGGAAGAGATAAAACAAATCGATGATTTAGATGCTAGGGAATTTGTTACAAAACTACCAAAAAATCCACGAGCCAATTTCGCTGAAGTCTTTGCTGGCTGTGATGCCTCAGCTATAGATTTGCTGGAAAAACTTTTAGTATTTAATCCAAATAATCGTATTTCAGCTGCCGATGCCTTAAAACACCCCTTTTTAGAAGATATGCAAGACGATACGAAAAATCAATTTGACTTGGACTCTTCCTACTACTCCAAAAACAATATCGATCCAGAATTCGATTTTGAAGATTTTAAAAAATTAGAAGCTAAAGACATGCGACAAAGAATTATAAGAGAAATCCTCTTGGATCAACCTGAATTAGAAGCAGAATATCACCCCTTTCTCCTGGAAGATGAGGCCAGAGTATAATATGCGGCTTGAATAACCGCGAAGCGGTGTCAGCATATAGCCCCACGCGTTAGCGTGGGGTTTATTGCACCAAAATTCAAAGCCGTGAAACGGCGGCAGGAAACAACGATATCTGTCGCCGTTTCACGGCAGATATTTATCAAATTATCCACCCCACGCTGACGCATGGGGCTACATGCTGCCACCGCTTCGCGGTTATCAATTCCTTATATAAAATTCGATTTCAGAAGAGATAATCAACTATTTTCCTTCTGAAACTGTAAAAGTTATTTTCTTGCAATCCCTGACACTTATTAGTCAATAGACAGTTTATAAATAATGCGTACGATTCAATTCGCGAAAAACACTTCAAGCCAGATGATGTAGAATACCTGCTTTATAGAGTGTAGCGTTGATTTTTCATTATTTTTCGCGATGATAACCAATAGGAAATGCCTGGAAATTGCTTTTGCACGCGTTGCAGCCATTCCTCGGCTTCAGCTACATTACCAAAAAGCATAACGGCAGTCGCTATGCCATCAGCCATGGCACAACTCTCGGCTAAGATGCTGGCGCTCGCAATCGATTCATGACTGGCTTCCAAAGGCTTCAACGTCTTGGGATCAAAGATATGGAAATATGTTACTATTGAGTGTTTTCCATTCTCATCGGGAAGTTTTATCGACCAATTTTGCAAATAATCGCCGCTGGTGGCAATGGCATGGTCGTTTAAATATAGCGTATCAATCGCCTCGTCAGGATTTTCATTGCTTAAAGCGCTGATAAAAATGGTCCAGGGACGTCCCTCCGGATGTTGACCAGAAGCTCTAATTTCGCCGCCCCACTCAACGTAACAATTGCGATATGATAAATCTTTTAAGCGTTCTATAAATAGATCGATACACAGTCCTTTTGCAATACCTCCAAGATCCATTTGAGTAAGATCATGATCTTTATGGAAGCCACTCTCGTCAAAATGAATGTTGTTCCAGCCTATGGCCGGCGCAATTGCATCTATTTCAGCATCGTTCGGAATCGATCCGTTTTGGGCGTGTTTATACCATAATTGTTGAAGCGGCTCGATAGTTGGATCAAAGCGTCCTTCAGAAAGAAGGACAATGGCATCTGTTTCTTTCAGCAAACGATGCAATGCCGGTGATAAGGGTGTTTTGATGTCAGCCTTTTGTTTGTTAAGCTGCGAAAGTTCAGAATTTGGGTTCCATTTATTATAAATGCGGTCTACTTCATTAAACGTTTCCATAATCAAATCGGAGATTTGTTGCGAAGAGGTATTTTCCAGGGGGTGACCGACAATAATTTTATATTTCATGGTCATGGCCTCACCAGAAAATGTGGTGATATACTCGCTTTTGGTGACGATAGGGGAAGGGGGAGATTTGCAGGCCGAAAGCAGTAAAATAAAAAGAAAAACAGAATATCCAATTAAACGATCACTCATATCATCCGTCACGAAATTTCATTAGCAAAGAAAGACCCAAAGCTACGCGAAGCGTTTGGGGTGCGCAGCCCCTGCTGCGCTTAATTATTTCCATTATTGCCGCCACTGCCGTGGCTTCATCTTTTATTTTATATTTCCCCACGGCTTGCACCTCCGGCGCTGCACCATGGGCTAGTATTGAGTTGTACCTCCGGTACAAAAGCATTCGAGGTTCCCTTTCTGCAGGGGTAGTTTCTAGTAAGATACTTCCTTTTGTACCGGAGGTACAACTTAATAATAGCCCATGGTGCAGCGCCGGAGGTGCAAGCCGTGGGGAAATTTAGAAAAAAAATGAAGCCACGGCAGTGGCGGCAATAATGGAAACAAGTTCGCGAAGCATGGGGCTGCGCACTCTAAACACTTCGCGTGGCTTCAGAATGTTTTAACTGATTACCGAAATTGCTTGGCTTTGTGGTCGAGCTTCACTGGGTTGCTATCTAGATAACGACCATATCCAGCCATTCCTTCCTCTATGTTCAGCAAGCGATTGTATTTCGCCACGCGATCCGTACGCGATAGTGAACCGGTTTTAATTTGTCCGGCATTGGCAGCTACGCTGACATCGGCAATAAAACTATCTTCCGTTTCACCGGAACGATGAGAAATAATCGTGGTATAGGCATGAGTCTGAGCTAAACGAATCGTCTCAAAAGTTTCTGTCAGAGTCCCAATTTGATTAAGCTTAATTAAAATCGAATTGGCAATACCTTCAGAAAATCCTCTGTTTAAAAATTTGGGATTGGTCACAAACAAATCATCCCCTACAATTTGCACTTTATGATTCAATCGTTCAGATAAAATCTTCCAACCATTCCAATCACTTTCATCAAGTCCATCTTCAACAGAATCGATAGGGTATTTATTACACAAACCTTCAAGATAATCGACCTGTTCGGAAGCCGTCCTTTCTTCGTAAGCTTCTTTGCGTTTCATTTTTTTCTTCTCGATATAACAGCCAGTCGACTTATCGTAAAATTCAGAAGCAGCGCAATCCAATGCCAATGTCACCTGACTTCCTGGATGATATCCTGCTTTTTCAATAGCCTCTATAATTATCTCCAATGCGGCTTCGTTTGAAGGCAGATTCGGCGCAAAGCCTCCTTCGTCACCAACAGAAGTAGAATAGCCTTGCTCTTTCAACAAGCCTTTCAAAGTATGAAAAATCTCTGCCCCCCACCGGATCGCTTCTCTAAATGTCGGCGCTCCAACCGGACGAATCATAAATTCCTGAAAATCAAGAGAATTATCCGCATGGGCACCACCATTGATAATATTCATCATTGGACAGGGTAAAATGTAAGCTTGACAACCCCCTATGTATCGGTATAAAGGCTCACGAGCGGTCAGTGCTCCGGCACGTGCCAACGCCAAGGACGCTCCCAAGATTGCATTGGCTCCCCAATGGCTTTTGTTTTCAGTGCCATCTCCGGCAACCATAAGCATATCTAAACGGCGCTGATCAAAAACGTGTTCACCGATTAAAATTTGAGCGATTGGTCCATTTACATGCGCAACAGCTTGCATAACCCCTTTCCCATGATATCGACTTTTGTCGCCATCGCGCAACTCCACAGCCTCATTGGCACCTGTCGAAGCTCCCGAAGGGACGGCGGCTTTAGCAATGATATCGCGGTCGGTAGAGATCATCACTTCCAGGGTAGGATTTCCGCGGGAATCGAGAATTTCAATGGCTTTTATTGATCGTATATATGACATAGGATGACCTTTTTATTTTGGCTGTTATAGCCTGAATATATATACTCTATATTAAATTTGAGGCCTTTTGTCCAGGAGAAAAATTTGGAGTGCGGTGATAAGTCACCGCACTATAGTTTAGAGGTTTCGCCCAAAAAGAGAGTAAATCTTGATCTTAATCTCAATCTTGATCATGATCTTAATCTTGCTATTCTTCAATTTCCCTAAAGTTAGAGGTCTTATGTCACAGTTTGGTCATGAAACGCTTAATGTCTATCAAGAATCCATTCGTTTCATCACATGGATTAACGAACTGCTGGAAACCATCCAAAAAAACCTTTCTGTCCATAATCAACTAGACCGTGCCAGCACCTCAATTCCTTTGAATATTGCTGAAGGAAATGGAAAACATACATCTGCCGATCGTTGCCGATATTTCGATATTGCGCGCGGCTCAGCACTCGAATGTGCTGCTTGTCTGGATGTTCTTGTTGCTAAAAAGAAGATTGATGGAGATAGAGTGAAAAGAGGAAAAGATCAACTGTACCAGATTGTTTCGATGTTGATCGGATTGATACGTGCCAACTCAGAGCGAAATGTTTGAGGAGAAAGATTAAGATTACGATCAAGATCGAGATTAAGATCTATCAACTATTCAATCAAAACTATAAACTATAGAGCGGTGACAAGTCATTTCACACCAAATTTACCGTTAATTTTATCGAAAACCAGATACAGAATTGGCGTCACATACAACGTCAGTAATTGAGAAAAGAGCAACCCTCCTACAATCACCAAGCCCAGACCACGTCGCATTTCTGCCCCATCCCCAAAACCAATAGCGATAGGAATAGCCCCCATCACAGCCGCAATAGTCGTCATCATAATCGGACGAAATCGCACCAAACAAGCTTCGTGAATGGCTTGTCTGGCGGACATTCCCTGCTTTTGAGCTTCGATGGCATAGTCGGCCATCATAATTCCATTCTTTTTAACAATGCCAATTAACAGTAAAAAGCCCACCGCGCTAAAAATTGAGATCGGCTCGCCAAATAAAAATAAGGTAAGCACCCCTCCCAATCCAGCAAAAGGCAGCGATGATAGTATCGTCAAAGGATGAATGAAGCTTTCATATAAAATACCCAGCACAATATACATCACAACTGCTGCAGCCAGCAACAAAAGAAGCGTTGTGCGCACCGTCGAAGCAATTGTTTTGGCAGATCCCGTAAGGACGCCTGTTACATTACCCGAAAGCGTTTGCGAAGTTATCTTCTCAATGCGATCCAACCCCTCACTCGGAGAAAGATCATCCGCTAATGAAAAACGGATTGACGCCGAAGGCAACTGTTCACGCCTCTCAAAATTCGGGGAACCCAAAATTTCCCGCCATTCAGCCATGGCTTTAAAAGGGACTAGTTTGCCGTCTGTAGTAGCCAAATAGAGCTTTGATGGCGCATCGCCATAATTCTGGTATTCAGGCAATAATTCCATGTATATTCTTTCTTGGGTCGCTCCCTTCAAAATAGTGCCTACAGATGCTTGCCCATAAGCATTTTGAAGAAGGCCCTGTATTTGCTGCTTGCCGAAACCAAATTTATGAACCAAATCCTCATTGATCTTCATTGCCAACATGGGAGTATCGTTGATGATCGAACTTTTTACAAAAGATACTTCAGGATGTGATTGCAATTCTTTCGTCAAAATGCCCGCTGCCGTTGCCACATCGACAAACTCCAACCCTTGCAACATCATTTCATATTGTCCGGCATTTCCGAAAGCCATATCCAAATTAATCAACTGATACGGCTGAATAAAAGCCTGAATACCCGGTATTGGATCGAGTTCTTTTTGCAACTCAGCGATAACCTGTGTTTGCGGAGGACGCTCCGATGAATGGTGAAGTCTGACTACAAATAGCAAATTTCCATTCATATTAATGCTGAGCATATTGTGAATGGCCGGATTAGTTTTAAGCAGATCTTCCAATTTCTTTTGAGTGATATTAACTTCATTAGAGTCAAGTCCGGAAGGCATATTTACAAAAGCAAACAGAAAACCCCGATCTTCAGATGGAATCAAATTTACAGGCAATTTTGTAAATAACAGCACCGTTACACATACAGAAGCAAGAGCACCAAGCACAATCAATTTAGGAAAACGAAAACATTTTTCAAGACTCCTGCCATAAACACCCACCATCCAAGCATTTATATCTGAAATCATTTTTTGCAATCTATTTTCACCTGTATGAGGGGGCAAAAATCGACTGCATAACATTGGAGTAAGCGTCAATGACACAAAACCTGAAACTAAAATCGCAACGGCCAAAGTGATGCTGAATTCTCGAAACAGTCTGCCGTTCATTCCCGGCATAAAAACCAGCGGAATAAATACGGCCACAAGAGAAAGTGTCATCGAAAAAATAGTAAAACAAATCTGCTTTGAACCTTTTAAGCTGGCTTCTCGCGGTGAATCACCCTTTTCCTGAAATCTTACGATATTCTCTAAAACGACAATGGCATCATCAACGACAAAGCCAACCGATAGTGTCAAAGCCAATAGCGATAGCAGATCAAGACTAAACCCCGCCAGATACATAACGGCAAAAGTGCCCAATAACGACAGCGGCAAGGCAGCGCTGGTTATCAAGGATTCTGACAATCTGCCCAAACTAAAATAAATAACCAAAACCACCAAGGCAAAGGCAAATACCATGGACCATTGCACATCCAAAATAGACTCCTGGATCCAAACTGCCTTATCAAACCAAAGATCCAAATGCATAAAGGCGGGCAGCTCCTTCTTCAAACCTAAAAGAACTTTCTGCACTTCCTCAGAAATTGCCACGGTATTAGCACCACTGATCTTTTGAACACCCAAAATCAAGGCTATAGATGTTTTATCGCTGTCAACTAAATGAAATTCTTTTTCTTGTCCGGACTTCTCAGAAACTTCCCCTATATCCTTCAATCTAACCTGAGTCGTTCCAATCCTTATGTTTTCAAGGTCCTTGCCATGATGAATCCTTCCAGGCAACTCCACTGAAAGCAACTTGCTGCTCGTCTGGATGCTTCCCAAAGGCAATTGAGTGGTTTGCTCTTTAACGGCGTCAATGACTTGATTAAAACCGATGTTCCGCGCAGCCATCAACTCAGGATTTAACCTCAACCAGATAGATTTATCGGGACCAAAAGTCTTCACTTGCGCTACACCTTCCAACCGACTTAATCTGGGAATGATATAAGCGTCTGCATAACTTTGCAGCTCACCAACGTTTGAATAATCCGATGTAAGCAGCAAATACATCACAGGCTCTTGGCTTCCCTCCTGCAAATGATAGGCAGGACGAGGTAAAAGATCGGAAGGCAAATGTGGAGTGGCTCGATTTAATGCCGACTGGACATCCCTGATAGCTTCATCCATGTTTTTTGAAAGATCGAAACTTAAAGAAATCGAAGTTGAACCGGGAGAACTTATTGAAGACATCTCATGCAAACCCTTCACATGAGTCAGCTCTTTTTCCAATGGAATTGTCACTTGATTGAGGATAGTCTCTGGACTTGCTCCCACATATCCAGCCTTAACGCTTATATGAGGTCGCTCAATAGTCGGCAAATCACTTACAGGCAAATACAAAAACGCCATCCATCCGGCCAATACAATGGTCAGCATCACGAAGGTGGTCATTACAGGTCTTTGTATGAATGGAGATGATAAATTCATGATTTGATATCCACTTTGATTCCAGGATATAGTCGCAAATGTCCTTCAATAATAATGACCTCTTCTGGAGACAGCCCTTCAAGAACAATTTGGTCAGTCTCATGTTCTTTCCCAAGCACAATCTGGCGCAATGCAACAGTCTTATCAGCCTGCACTACGTAAACATATGGCCCTTGCTGATTGTATCTGATAGCTTTTTGCGGGATTAATTTTGCGCCAGATGATACAGAAATAGGAACGTTCACGCGTATACTTTGTCCTGGACGAAGAGCATATTCGGGATTAGCAACAACGCCTCGAACCAATAGAAGGCCTGTTTTCGCATCAAAATGATTATCAAGAAATGTAATTTTTCCAGCTTTACATGTCCCTGAAGAACAAAATGGCTGCATTTCCAACTTAACTTCGCCAGCAGGAATAGTGGAAAATTCCTTTTCCGTAACGGTAAATTCTACGATTAATGGATCTATCTTAGAAATTGTAACCAAAGGCTCTGTTTGCGAAGCAGATACCTGCAATCCAGGGTGGACATCGATTTTGCCAACGCGGCCTTCCACCGGAGAGCTCATCATACAATCCTCAAGATCCATTTTAGCTGTACTCAAGCGAGCTTCGGCTAGATCGACATTCGCTTGGGCTATATCCGCTTGTGACTCAAGATCATCCCATTCCGTTTGTGCCATCAGATCTTTTTGTGCTAAATCTTTAAAGCGCGCCAACTTCTTGGTTACAGCCAGCAGGCATGCCTTATCAATCGCAAGCTGTGCTTCCGCTTCTTTAACTTTAATGACATACAATTGAGGCTCTACACTAAAAAGTGGCGTTCCTCGCTGCACAGACTGTCCTTCACTCACAAGAACTTCAGCCAAAGTCCCACTAACCTGAGGCCGTATTTCCATTAATATCGCCGGCTTTAAGGTTCCTATAGCATCAACATAAACCGTTATATCCTTAACAGTAGGGGAAGCTGCAATGACGGGTATGCCGGGTGCTTCGGCGGCAGTTCCGACAGGCTTCGATTCGCAACCGATCAATAGCAGGCTGAATAAACCTGCGATGAAAACTAGTGATTTTCTGGACATGATGTCTCCATAGATGGGGTAAGAGAACCGGTGGCATAGGCAAGATTTGCCAAAGAGACCAGCCAGCGCGTTTTAACATCGCTATAGCGTAACCGTGAAGCTGCCAACTGACGCTGGGCTATCGACACTTCTGCCATCCGTTCTTTTCCTGCCTTATATTTTTCCAATACACTTTCATAAGCTTTTATTGAGCTCTGCAAATACTCTTCAGCCACAGGAAGCATTTCTTGAGCCCCGGACAAAGTCCTGGCATAAGTCAACACCTCTAGCGCTATCTCCAGCTGTAGCTCAGACAATTCCTCAGCAGATATTTTTGTGTCGGCATAGGCCATTCGATTTTGATACATGGCCTCAAAACCTGTGAACAACGGCATCTCAAAATTCAAGGCTATTTGATATTGGCCACCATCGGTCTTGTCGTGAAATGCGTGGTTAAACCCTCCGCGTCCATCCAAGCATACTTTCGGGCCATATGCAGCTCTTGTCTTTACTAATCGAGAAACCGACTCACAGAGCCGGGCCTGCTGAACCATTAAATCCGCACGTTGAATCTTAGCAAGAGCAATTAACTCGTCTGCTTGATGCTTTAAAGGAGGTTTGATTGAAT